>Ga0209092_10003821_pt1 | contig 12842 bp, 11 predicted proteins | sample FraStrMetagenome_FD_187446 | JGI IMG/M metagenome (GOLD analysis project Ga0209092, IMG submission 187446) | Marine eukaryotic phytoplankton communities from Arctic Ocean - Fram Strait ARC3M Metagenome (SPAdes) (version 2) | ecosystem: Environmental > Aquatic > Marine > Oceanic | place: Fram...
CTATGCAAAAAATTGCTGTGAAGTATAAACTGTAAAATCGCTTTACTTTCACATATTAAAAATAGATACCAGAAGCGTGTATAAGGTGCGAGAAAATATGTTCCATTATTTGGAATATAGATTGGTTGATCCACGGCAAAATATTTTATACCTACGTACGTTTGTGTAGGGATCCACGGCAAAAATACGTTATGTATGTGTATTAAACTTACTTAAATAAATGCTTAAATTTATTGCTATGTATCCGGATGAATTAAGTGAATGCTTATATTCTAACGTACGACACTCTAATCTCACAAGTAAGATGTTTCACTCTAGCAAGATGATGTTGAGTACTGGAATAGGCTCATTTTGAAGATGTTTCTTAACCAAGACATTGACATCCTAAGATCCGAAATTAAAACATAAAACTCCAATGAGATCCCCCTCAACAATAGGCATCTCCCTCCAATTCCTTCTAGCTCTACTCCTACTTATCATCACATTCCATGTCGACACAGTCGAATCGTATGCTGTGAATAATGATGGTGAAAAAGAAGACACCGAAATAAAACCTCCTTCTCTTTGGGGAAACTACAATCTTCTGGAAGTCCTCCCACATGACCCATCTGCCTTCACGTAAGACACCTATCCTTATTATATTCAAACGAAACTGTAGGATTTTGTATCATATATCTCCTTTCTCATTGTGACTATTTCTCACCGTGTTTGTGGATGTTTGTGGTGAGTAGGCAAGGGTTAACATCCTACAATGGTAAATTATATGAAAGCATTGGTCTTTATGGAAAATCGCAATTACGAGAAATCAATCCCACCGATGGAAGTGTCCTCTCGTCTCATGCATTGGACCATCAGTATTTTGCAGAGGGGTTAACCTATTTCCAAGATGTCCATGGGAATCATCGGTTATTGCAGCTTACGTGGAAAGCCAAAATTGGTTTTATATACGATGCGACATCGTTCCATCTCGTCAAAGAATTTACATATGACACTCAGACGGGAGAAGGATGGGGGATCACGTTTGATCCGGAGACGAAGATGTTGATTGTGAGTGATGGATCGGAATGGTTGCATTTTTGGGATTCGGAAACATTGGAGGAAGTGAAACGAATTCGTGTCATGATTGGTCAATCGAATCCTCGTACAAAAGAGACAATGTTCAATCCTGTGAATTATTTGAATGAATTGGAATTTGTGAATGGTCGAGTCTTAGCGAATGTATGGTATCAGGATGTGATGGTGAGTATTGATCCTAATACTGGGACTGTGGATAGATTGATCGATTTTAAGGATTTGTATAAGAATAGGGATAGTCAAGCAGATTGTTTCAATGGAATAGCTCAATGGGGAGACGAACCAGGGGAACTTTTGGTGACTGGAAAGCTATGGCCAAAAATGTATAGAATCAAACTTATGTAGTTGGTTTCCTTCCATAATCATAACTTTTCCCAGTACATATGGTCATCCTCCATAGTAGTAATGACATAATTATAGAATCTACAAATAATGTGTACAAATTGCATTCAAAAATAATTCCAGCATGAAAATTAAGATTTTATGAGAAAGATCATTCTCAATATATATTACAATACTAACGATTGTTCCTAAATTTGGGATAATCATCCAATCTAGCAAACATCACCACAGGTGTCATCGCATGTTGCAAAATCATCAAGAAACATATTCACATTTCGACACTCCGCAACGGCATCCCTTGTATCCATCCCTAGATATTCACAAATAGACTTTGCCACCACCGCAAAACGCTGTCGGAACTTATAGACAAAACAAAATGAAAGCTCACCATGAGTCACAGAAGGACCCACTAGAAAAACTCCTGGCACCTTTGTGGATTCATCTTCTCTTGTCAGGAGGGGACCATCACCGATGCAACCCTTTTTATTATTAGGATCGGGGAAATCAAATAAGTGACTGGCCTGTGCGGCCACACTCCCTTCAAATCCAGTGCATAAGATTGGGGGATGGTCCGTATGCAACACTCGAATACTATCTTCCTCTCCAGGCTCATCAATTTGAAATCCTAAGCCTACTGTATTTTGATTTTCTTCGTCCACTGCTTTCCATTTGGCAGCAATGTTGTACCCACCTCCTTTGGCCTTGTCCACGGCAATGACACGGAGGGGGGCGAGCATCTTAGGCTGAGGGGAGAATCGGGGGGAGAGAACTTCCCTCAATCTAGCAGCTGTGTACGGTGCTAGCTCGGAGGATGGATCGCCTGTTTGAAGGCACCATGTGGGGGTAGATGCTAACACATGACATTTCTTTCCTGCGCTGGCGAGATGATAGGCGGCATCCACACCACTTTCATATCCTCCAATCACCACAAAGTCATCTCCTGGGAGGTTGGACCAAGATTTTACACGGGAATTGTGCAGACAAAGTTCTGCTCCTGGGAACATGCCTTCGAATTTAATGGTGGGTGATTTACCACTATTCTCGTCACCATCTTTGTATTCATAGGATATAGTTCGCTTATCGCGAGGATGTTGGAATTCTCCTGCTGCCCAAACAATGAAGCGAGCAGATATTGTCTCTCTCTTTATTTCATCTCCATTCTCAGAAATCTTTTTCTCAATCTCCACATTGAAAGGACCTGGAACTACAACATCATTTTCATCTCCACCATTCTTTTTCTCTCTCTTCCCATCACCATTGTTCCTCATGTCCGTAATCGAAGCAACTTTCGTCTCAAGTTGCATCTGAATACCACTCTGCTTCGCCATCGCCTCCAAATAAAGCGCATAATCTTCCCCACTGGGATGTTCCTCCCTCAAAAAAGCCGCGGGGGAAGTTCCCCAATAAATGGAATTCAGATCAAAGGAATCAGTCCATCCCTGTTGATTAAAGGATGGAGAAATAAACCTCATCTCCTCTGGCCATTCACGAAAGCTTGTGCCTACCTCTTTTCCCTGTTCCAAGCAGAGGACGCGGGATTTATCAAGGCCGAATATGTTAGTGAGCATGAGGGACGTTCCAACGCCTGAACATCCGCCTCCTACTATGACGACATCGTAGTCGGTTTCTTCGTCAAATTGGGGAAATGTTGGTGATGAGTCTATTTGAATGTCAATCACATCATCATCATTATTATTATTATCGTTTGATGTGTCTTCATCTTGGTTGGAAGTCATACGAGATGCATAGACATCGGTGGGAGGTTTATCGTCTTTTTCTTCATCTTCGAAACTGATGGGGCGGACGGGATCTTCCTCATTGGATTGCTTTTTCTTCCTCCAGTCAGGGAAAAGTGAAAGTCGGACTGTATTGCTATTGCTGTAACAATTGCCTCTACCTCCATTAAGATCATTTGTACCTTGTTGCCTCATGATTTCATTGGGAGATGGAAAGAAAGCGGTGGGTGTTGTAAAACTTGATACACATACACATTCCGCCAACATAACAAGCACTGTTGCTGTGCGCCATTTTTGATAATCGGTGTACATCCTTTTTTGATAATTATATGTGTTTCGGAAGGATGATGGATGGAAGAATCATGATTGTATGAGCTGTTCTGGGCACACTGGTGAGTTGTTGGTGCGTTATATTGCTTGGTGGGCAGCCTCCAATGTCAACACGAAATGGTCTTTGACACGTTTTAGGCGCATGCTGGATTCAATTTTTTTTGCCCACCGTCACAATTATTTTTTCTTGATGAATTCAAAAAGAATTCATTTTTGGAGAAGGCTTCACAGATGCCAGAAATATCCTTTGAAAAATATGGATTGTCGGATAGACATCACAATCATCATTCTAGATTCTCATATAATACAAAGATGCATCAGTTGCAAAGAAAATCATTGAATACGATGATGGAAAAGAATCTGTATGACTTTCTGCATTTGAGTTTTTTCGTTTTCTTCATTGTTGGTATTGCTTTGATTTTGATTCGTAGCATCATGAGAAGCAAATGTTTGCCATTCGACGGCGATACGATCATTCCAGAACAAACACGACGATCATTTGGGTTGCAGTATGAATCTACGTACACATACCAAATATGAAAAACTTGATATTTTTTGAAGACTATTCGGACATTCAAAGTATGGACTCCATTGTGGATAGATAGATATGCATTTCCTTTCTTTCCTTTTTCTTCTAATTTTATATTCCATTCAAATGAGGCTGAATCATCATGACAAGAAAATGAAACTGTGATTTCAATTATCATTATTTATTAGGAACAGCAGTAGAGAGTTTATTTTTATGGAACTCTTCTGCAGAATCCACAAACGATATACAAAGTACTTTTTTTCATTATTATTACAAACATTTTCTGCATGATTCTACATTTATGTGAAGGATCAGGACAAAGTTCAATGATTATTCATGCTGATTTATTCATCATCAACTTGATCTATTGATGTACACAACTTCACTCCAGCTTTCTTCATATCACTTAGAAATTCCTCACCAGCATTTTCAAAGCCAGGAACCTGAATATTTTAAACGACGAATAATTAGTTTGGATTATCGTAAACATATCAAGTATGAAGAATGAGTCCGTCCACTTACAGATGAGCTGCAATCTGTCAAAATATGGATTTTATGAGTTTCGTCCTTTGGCCAATTGGCCACAATGTCTCTATGATAAATAATACAAAATTTTTTTGTGAATAAATGAAAGATAAGAGTAACGTCACTTATATAATTTCACTCACCGAACTGAGAAGTTAACACAATGACTCAAAGCTTGTCCAGCAACAAATAATTTGTTTGAAGACAAAAGACTTTTCATCAAATCATCGTTGAATGAAGTAGATTCTGTAACAGGTACTTCGGCTTTCATGACAGAGTACATTTCAGTGAGTAAATTTTGGCCTTTGTGAACCCACTATTATTTGAAGTTAAAGAAAGAATAAAAATAAGATTGGAAAGGAGGATCTTATTGAAAATTTCACCGATATGCCTACCTCAATGCTTTTTCCTGTATTTTTCACCCATTTTGACATTTCTTCTCTCACGCAGGGAACCACGTTATGGCCTGGCGTGCCTACAATACAATGATCCGGCCAAATAATTAGTTGAAATCGGCCCGATGATTCTAATTTTCTTGTGTACTCGATGCAGTATTTTGTAAGATCAAAGTTCTCGTTCGAATCAAATCTATAACATAACACAGTTTGAATGAGAATAACATCAAAAGATTCACGAACAGAAGATATTTTAACAATAAAACTCACACTTCTGAACTTTCAAATACTTTTTTGTTGACTCCACCTTCCACCTCTTCGTAACTACATTTTACTTGCAAACTCCCAATTGGTTTCCACTTTCCATTCTCTATATCCTCACTACTTATCAGCGTAAATGGTGTAGGATGATTCCCGTCAGTATCCACCCAAAATCCAGAGTGTGCTACGTGTAACTCATGATGTGTGTCCATTGTCTCAACTATGCGATCAATCTTGCACGTATTCTTTGCAATGAAAGAGGAAATTCGCTTTGCATCTTCATCAGCGGTTGGGATAGCAAGAGATCCGCCGGGATGGAAGTCGTTTTGAACATCTACGAGTAGAAGTGTCCAGCTCATGTCTCTATCAACGCCAATGTTAAGAATGTGTCTATTATCTTCTCTCTAATGGATTAAGAATGGTATCTTTTTGTGATACGTTATTGTATCGTATTGTATCCCCTGTTTGAACTGGATTAGCTACTGTACATATTGGATTCTACGTAAAAAAAAGATTCGAAATGCTCTTAGATGTCCAGAAATCCTAAGCAAAGTTTGTCTTTTTTTCATGTTCATGTAGTTTATCGTCAGGTCTCACAGAATTACCATCAGCATAATTTGTAAATGTGAATATAAAAACAATTTTGCAAATGAGAACACGTAGTGGGAGTCTGGAATCAAGCATACAAGTATGTGTCGTATAACTCAAGAGTCCCCATAAAAAGCGAAAAGAGTGTGCTTTCCTACAAAAATCGAGGTTTGGTTTTCAAGGATTATATCTTATCCTAATCAATACGCTGACAGAAATTATTCCTCATATTTGTTTCGACTTTCGTGTTACTTTTTCGAGTCTATACGAATAATTGTTTGGAGTTTGTTTGAAGTCTACTTTACACAGCTGATAATTTTGGATATTTTTAATTTCACAGAAGATAAAAATTATAAAAGGTAAAAACTTTTGGTATACTATATCTATGTCTCTCTCTAGAGATGGCAGAGGGTTCAATGAATTTGTGAGAATTTGTGACACAAATAAACTTTAACGCAAAATGTTTAAAATGTGTCTTCTACTGATTTCTACAACAAAAACCGTATCAATCTACATCCGCAAAATCTAATATCGAAACTGTACCGATTTCGAGGTGAAGTTTGACATGACTAAGTAATTAATTAACAATTTGATTTGGATTGCATAGGTACGTATGGCAATTTTATGCTGCATTATTTAAATCTTCCTAAACGAAATAATACTTAGAAGCCTAATTCATTATACATAGAATATGTCGGCATTTTTAACTCTAAGTAAATGCTAAATCGGATCAATGATTTGCTCTTGCTTAGATTTCAAAATCCAGATTCGTACGTAAAGAGTAAATTCCTGAATAAAACGATAAGGTTTAGAAAGCAAGATCTAATATTTTTTTATAACTTGAACACGCGTTGCATTTTTGTTCCCATTTATCCCACTCATAAATCAGAGAAGAATGGTTCTGTCACAAGCAATCAACACAATAAGAGCGAAGAGAAATATTCTCCTTTCGTTATCTAAACGAAGCAATGTATTCTGTTCCTCAACCTTAAGAAGAGATAATCTAAATAGATTGCCAAGCTTGACATTGAGCACTCAAGCCAATCAGGTGCACAATAATGGGGCACAATCAAACAACAGGGTTATTTCAATTTTGAATGCAAGAAACCAAAACAAAAACCTTCAATGGGAAAAGCTAGGATTAATTGCGGGTGCTTCATCATTATTACTTGCAAACCAATTTTTCAATAAGAAAGATAAAGCAGAATGTTGCGGGATCGCAGGAATGGTTGCAACGAAAGGAGAAGATGCAAGGTAATTGAAATAGTTCATGAAGTATCATCAGATATTGTATAAGCATCTGATTTTTATCTTGCACTCTTCTATAATTCTCTCATTTCACCATGATATTATTGTTTATCATACAGGCAGTTTTTACTCGAAGGCTTGACCGTCTTAAAAAACCGTGGATATGATAGTGCAGGAATGGCGACGATAGGGATGGAGGATGAAAAAAATGAAATTGTAAGCTGATTTTTTGTATGTAGTATTATCTGGTTCACATTCCTAGTTTTACTTTATGTTTATAAGCTCATTTTCTTTTTACATGTTTGAAACAACAAGGTCTGTACAAAATATGCAAGTATTGGTGAAAGAGCAGACTCTATTGAACTTGTAAGAGAAAGATCGACCGCATCAAAAGGTCATTATGTTGGAATTGCCCATACACGTTGGGCTACTCATGGAGGAAAAACTGATTTTAATGCTCACCCTCACGTTGATACTTCTGGAAAAATTGCTCTAGTCCATAATGGTACAATCAATAATGCGAATGAACTCCGCAGAGAAATGAAAAGTTTAGGTCACGTATTTACTAGTCAAACAGATACTGAAGTCATTGCTAAACTTATTGGCCATATCAAAGTAGACTCCAAAGTATCGACTCGTGATGCAACTGAAATGGCTTTGAAAAGATGTGATGGTACTTGGGGATTATGTGTCATGAACGCAGATGAACCCGATCAACTTATTGTTGCGTGTAATGGATCTCCTCTTGTTATAGGAATTGGTGATGACTGCACTTACGTTGCAAGTGAAACCTCTGCTTTTAATCGGCACACAAAAAACTTTATAAGCATGAAAGATGGTGAAATTGGAGTTTTACGTGCTGATGGAGGGTCTTTGGATTTGGAACGTATGCAAAAAGCTCCAAACCAGGAGATAATTTTATCTCCTGATCCGTATGAGCATTGGACATTAAAAGAGTAAGTTTTTTACTTCATTTTATGACTTCTTTCATTTATTTACGAATCATTCTTAAACATTTTCCTCTCTTGTTACAAAGGTGTTTGGAACAACCGGAGGCCATTGCAAGATCTTTGTCCTTTGGAGGGCGTTTAGCGCCAGAAAAAGTAATGCTTGGAGGCCTTGATGATAAAATTGAGGCACTATCCGGCATCAAATACATGACACTCAGTGCTTGTGGTACCAGTTTACATGCTGCAAAGTATGCTGAAAAACTTATGAAAACTCTTGGAGTATTTGAATGGGTTTGCTCAGTAGACGCCGCAGAAACTGAAGCAAAGGACTTTCCTCAGGTCTCAAACAGTGGTGAAGCTGGATTAATTGTTGTCTCTCAAAGTGGAGAAACGAAGGATGGTAAGATTTTAAAAAATATCTGAAATATATATGATTTTTTTCTTTTTATTGAAAAATGTTTCATCTTTCTTATACCAACAATAGCACATCGAGTCGTTAAAACTGCAATAGATAAAGATATTACAGTTATGAGCGTGGTGAATGCAGTTGGTAGTTTGATTGCACGAACAACCAAGCTAGGCGTGTACTGCAATGCAGGAAGAGAGAATGCAGTTGCAAGTACAAAGGCTTTCACTACACAAGTAACAGTTTTGGCCCTCATTGCCTTGTGGTTTCGTCAAATCAAAGATAAAATGCAAGGTAGCACATCCTATAAAGTAGAAACACGTGAATTGACTGATGCTTTAATGAGGCTTCCTATCGTATTTGGAATGGGTTTGAAAGTTCGTAACCAATGCCGTGCGATTGCGGAAAGAATAGTAAATAAAGAACATTGTTTCGTTCTTGGTAAAGGTAAGTTTTATTTTGGAATCAATACGGTGATCAAACGATTGTCTTTTATGTCCGGTCATATTCTTATCTTGACACACATTTTTAATCCAATTTGGAAAGGCTTTGGTGAACCTGTGGCACTCGAAGGTGCTCTAAAAATCAAAGAAATGTGTTATATTCACGCTGAAGGATATAGCGGAGGTGCATTAAAGCATGGGCCATTTGCTTTAATCGAAGATGAAAAGGGAAAAAATGGAGCCACTCCAATAATTTTATTGATTCTGGACGATCATCATGCCAATCATATGCGTACTGCAGCTGAGGAGGTAAGAATAATATTTTGAATTATGATTTGTCAAACTCATTTGGTGTTTTTGCGTCAATCAAAATGTAATGATAATTTTGCTTTCAAAAATTCAGGTTAAGGCTCGTGGAGCAGATCTTATCATCATTACTGATAAAAGAAGCTTAGCTGAAGGATTAGATGAGGACCCAATAGTGATTGCAAGGAATGGACCTCTGACAGCACTTGGTGCTACCTTACCTCTCCAGCTTCTCGCGTATGAATTAGCTTTGCTAAAGGGAATAAACCCAGATACACCTCGTAATTTGGCCAAGGCTGTAACTGTTGATTAAAAATATGTTGTTGATTTTCAGCTATCCTTTATGCTCGTTTTGTATTCAGCCATTAGAGCATTTAAATTCATATTCTACTTTTCCGTAATAAAAATAAATTTAAAAAAGTGACCATTGACGCAAAAAATAGGAACATCGTTGTGATTCCTGTTCGTGCAATAAAAAGCATTGGCAGTGGCAACACACGTGCTCAGGTATAGCATATTGATTACATACAGTAGAAATGAACGTAGACACCTCATCCTAAATGGGATTGTGCTTTGAGAGATGTCTCATCCTCTCTATTGTTGACATGGCTGCTGTCATCCCTAATTACCGTTCCCATCCACTTTGTAAGTATCATTGTACGTACGGATTTAGTAGTAAATCTCTCCGCAAAATAAAAGAGAAGAGGCAGGGAATTGTGACATGGAAATCAAGAACAAAGAGAACAAATCAAATCCCCACCTTTCACTTCCAAAAAAAAAACTACAATGAGATCAGAAGGAAAATTGTTAATGCTGACTTTGGGATTGTACATATCCTTCTTAAATTGGGGCTATTTTCAGGAAAGGATTTCATCGACGGATTATTCCGAAGATGTTCCTATAGAATCGTCGGTGAATAAAACAGAATCAGAAACTCGATTGGAGGGAAGATGGACTTTTGCAATTGTCTTACATTTTTCAATGGCGGCAATGTGTTGTCTCATCTCTATTCCTTTCGTTCTTCTGGGTGGTGGGGATGCACCAACGGTAGAAAAGTTCCGAAAAAAAATGCATCCCGATAGTTTGTTGGTCTTACCAGCCATTACACAAACACTAGCCTCACCCTTCGGTTTCTTAAGTCTTCGCTATATAACTTATCCAACACTTTTATTGATGAAGTCCTCCAAACTAATGCCAGTCATGTTCGTTTCTTACTTTTTGAATGAAAAGAGGTATTCTAAGAATCAAATCGTTAGTGTTGTTCTTATAAGTACTGGAATTACCCTTTTTTCTTGTATACTCGATCCTATTTCTCTCATAATTCATGGCGATAAAACAAACATGTTACGACAAGAGCAGCATTATGCACCCCTTATCCAGACAATAGTAGGTTTCAGTCTTGTTTCGATAAATTTGCTGTTGGACGGATTTACAAATGCGTATCAAGACAGGCATAGAATTGCCTTTCCTAGTACATCACCATTCTTCATGATGTATCATATCAATCTATGGCAATCCATTTTTCTTTTCTCCTACCTGTTGCTAGCCTTCATATTAACACGAGTTGCACCTGATCTAGATCTGATACCTTCCCAGCTTGACAAGGCTTTCTTCTTCATGAAGGAATATCCCCCTGTTGTGAATGATCTTATTTGGTTTTCTTTATTTGGAGCGACAGGGCAGATATTTATTTTCAATATTATTATTGCCTTCGGAAGCCTAGCCTGTGTCAAAGTCTGTCTTACTCGAAAATTCTTTTCCATATTGATAAGTATTTTAGTGTTTGGGCATAATGTTCAATGGTGGCAATGGCTGGGTGTGGCCATTGTTTTTAGCGGACTACTTTTGAATTTATTTGATACATATCAATACGGAAAGAAGGAAGTCCCGCTTGTACAGAATAAGAAAGATCTGTAGTATTTTCTCATCTTCAGTAAACTGAATTGTTTCAAAATTACATCAATTTATTAATCAATAGAATTACTTTTAGTGTTGGCAGTCAATCACTCTTAAAATTAGAAAAGTCTTTTATTGAACTCCATCATTGATTGAGAAAACAGGTTTCACTGGATCACCCTTTTCATCTCTAAGTATCCTAAGTCCTCCTTTTTCAATTTCTTCTCCGACATAAATTTCAGGATTGAATCCAACATCCTTCATTGAAAATTCATCTCTAATATCCTTAGCACTTCCAGTAACCTTTTGAAGACTCACTTTATTTTGCACAGCGTCCATCTCAGAATCACCTGGTGCAGTCCAAATTTCCAAATTATTCTTATAAGGACCACCCAAGTTCTGTGGCCGTAGTTGTAGACTAGCATATTCCAAAATAAGGCGTTTCTGGCAAAGCACTGCTTCCTCCAGTGTTGGGATAACGGAACCTTTCAATTTGGACTCATCGGTACAACGTGACGTTTTTCCTACAAACCAAAAAAGAGTCTCATCATTGGATGGACTACGAACATATAGATCATTGCAAGATTCTGGACCATAATTTTTTCGTAAAGCATCAAAGGTATTCGCCGCTTCGCGAAGTGGCTTGGTCCCACTACCAGTATGGCCTGAAACTACTCGTGTTTTATTTTTGACAGGATTTTTCTTTTTTGAGTTGGAGGAGCCAAATCCCGCTGCGGGTGCTTTCGACTTGGATGGCTTTTTTGCAGATAGTGCAGTATTCTCACGAGAATACTGAGAATTTGTTGTGCCAAATTTGCTTTTACTTGAAGTGTGCTCTACTATTGTGAAAGAAGATGACCCAAGAATGGATTGGATCATCACAATGGAAAATAAAAAGCTGGTTGGTTCTAGACGCATTGTTGCTAGTAGTCGGCTGGATGTATCTTCTTTAGTTGCTATTGGGATCTTTCAGATTGATGAAGTTGAAGCGAACAATAGTGATATCGTAGTACGTAATAAATAAGAGTTATTATGTTGTCCTCGTAGCCGTAAACATTTCTTTATAATTGTGCAATAGTACGTCAGTTTTCCGAAAATATTGTCCTTGTAAAAAGTGAGAGAAGAAATTAAACTAAATAAAAATTATGGTATCCGCTGAGATAGCTGCGTCTTTTATCTTGAATCAAACCACTCTTTAAATTATATTGGATCTATAGCATGATGCAACAGTCAATGAAAGATAAAATATGAATTTCGTGTGTATCAATATTATTATCACAACAAAATTATCAAGTCACTTGCACTCCTTTCTTATTGTTACCTCTTCAAGTAAAACTATTTTGGAAGGCAGGGGTGTCTGCTTTATGAAAGCCTATTTTCAACTAACTTGAGTTTCAAGAATTTCAAGAAAATAGCGTTTAAAATTAAATTACAATCAATAAAATTGGCTTACGCCGCACCGAGTTATTAGATCAACAATAATTATTCTTTTTCGAAAAATGGAAAAAGTAATCAATACGTTTCCAATCAATGATGTAAAAAACAACTCAAGTATAGCAACAACATTAAACTATCATAGCAAAAAATGAACATCAAATAATTCATGGAGCAAAACCAAAACGGATATCAAGCAAAGTAAACGAAAAAACATTAGCACACACGCAAGCATCATACAACAAGCATACACGCATACAAGCATACAAGCATACAAGCATACAAGCATACAAGCATACAAGCATACAAGCATACAAGCATACAAGCATACAAGCATACAAGCATACAAGCATACAAGCATACAAGCATACAAGCATAC
>Ga0209092_10003824_pt1 | contig 12838 bp, 9 predicted proteins | sample FraStrMetagenome_FD_187446 | JGI IMG/M metagenome (GOLD analysis project Ga0209092, IMG submission 187446) | Marine eukaryotic phytoplankton communities from Arctic Ocean - Fram Strait ARC3M Metagenome (SPAdes) (version 2) | ecosystem: Environmental > Aquatic > Marine > Oceanic | place: Fram...
TTCTTCTTAAAATTAAAAAAAAACCTGAAAAATAAAATCATCTTTTAGGTTTTTTTGAAATTCTGATTTATGTCCTTAATCTACATTGTCATGTAAATACGAGTTGTTAGAGCGTAACTGAACCTCATCATTATCGTCTAGGCCAATGGTGGTTCTAGAGGCATGTGAGTCTGAAGAATGCTCTACATCATCCAAGCTAACCCCTTGACGTTTGTAGGCAGGCTCTTTTTCAATTTCCTCGATCTTGGACGTATTAAATTTATAATTAAAAGCCTTCATTTTTTGTCGTCTTTCGTCTGCTCTATCACGAAGTGTTTTAGAAATAGGACTGTTAAACGGGTCTTGTTTTTCCTCAGGCTCAGACGTGACAACACGCTCTTTAATTGTAACCTTTGTAAACACCATTTCCTCTTCTACTTCTACAGGTGCTTCCTGCTTAGTCCCTTCGTACTTCTTGTCTGTTTGTTCTAATAGGATATGATCGTCCAAAGCGTAACGCATTTCACCAACTTCATTTGCTTCAGTGACTGGGATGAGTTCAATATAGTCGTTAACTTCAATCTCATTGACATTATCTTCTAAAGTGAAAACTTCAACTTCTTCAGATTCTGATAGCGAAGTTTTATTTGAGATGGGTAAATCAAACGTTAACATGGTTTGATCTTCTTGCTCAGGTTCGATTTCAATATTGTCTACTTGTAGCGTAGACACCTCATTAATTATAAAATCATTCTCATCAATATCTAGATCGACCGTTTCGTAAACGATATCCATATTTTTAATTAGTTCGGAGGTTGGAATTAAATCCATCGCAACAAAAGCATCTTCTTCAATTTCAGTAGTATCTTCTTCAAGATTATAGACAATCGTTTCTTCTTTGACTAATTCTTGATGTTTTATTGGTGCACTTACAGGCTCCGAAGGCATCAAGTCATGCTCCATCGTTTGCTCATCTTCAAGAGCATGCACTACCTTTTTTACTTCCGTGTTTGTAATTTCATTTTGTTGATCCACATCAAATCCTGTGGCAATAATAGTAACCGAAATGGCTTCTCCTAAGCTGTCATCTTCTCCTACACCCATAATAATATTGGCGCCGTAACCAGCCTCGGCTTGAATATGATCATTTATTTCTCCTATTTCGTCAATCGTAATTTCTTGAGAACCAGAAACGATCAGCAGTAATACGTTTTTGGCTCCAGTAATTTTATTATCGTTAAGTAGTGGAGAATCTAAAGCAGTTGTAATGGCTTCTTGTGCTCTGTTTTGACCAGAAGACGTTGAGGAACCCATAATCGCAGTTCCACTATTACTCAATACAGTTTTAGCATCCCGTAAATCAATGTTTTGCATGTAGTGGTGCGTAATGACTTCCGCAATTCCACGTGCAGCAGTAGAGAGAACTTCATCAGCTTTAGAGAAACCAGCTTTAAACCCTAAATTACCATAAACTTCTCTAAGCTTATTATTGTTTATAATTACTAAAGAATCAACCGTTTTACGAAACTTTTCAATCCCTTGGTGAGCTTGTGAATTTCTGATTTTCCCTTCAAACTCAAAGGGCATTGTAACGATTCCTACCGTAAGAATATCCATTTCCTTAGCCATTTTGGCTATGATTGGCGCAGCACCAGTCCCTGTTCCACCACCCATACCAGCGGTGATAAATACCATTTTGGTATTAGACGTTAACATGGCTCGGATATCTTCTAAGCTTTCGACTGCGGATTGCTCTCCAATTTCAGGATTTGCTCCGGCACCTAAACCTTCGGTAAGATTGACTCCAAGTTGAATTTTGTTGGGAACTCCACTATTATTTAAAGCCTGTGAATCGGTGTTACAGATCACAAAATCGACCCCCTTGATTCCCTGTTTAAACATGTGGTTAATAGCATTACTTCCTCCCCCACCAACGCCAATAACTTTGATGACGTTAGATTGGTTCTTTGGCAAGTCGAATGTGATTCCAAAATCATTACTGCTGCTCATATACTTAATTTTACTGGTTATTATTTTATTCTGCGTTATCCAAAAAGTCTTTAACTCTTTCTGTTAATTTATCTAAAAAACCTCTAGAATTATCTCTTGGGGCTTCTGGAATTGGAGTGACCTCTTCTTCCGCTTCACTATCATTTTTTTCTGGCATTTCTGTCAGTGTTTTTTCCTGTCGCATCAAGCTATCCATCACTAATCCTACTGCAGTGGCATACATTGGACTTGTGATATCACTATCACTATCCCCTGCTAGATGCTCATTTGGATACCCTACTCTTGTATCCATTCCTGTGATGTATTCAACCAACTGCTTTAAGTGCTTTAACTGACTACCACCCCCTGTTAAAACGATGCCAGCAATCAATTTTTTCTTTTGCTCTTCGTGGCCATAGTTTTTAATTTCAACATACACCTGCTCTATAATTTCAACAACTCTTGCGTGTATTATTTTAGATAGGTTTTTAAGTGTAATTTCTTTAGGATCACGCCCTCTTAAGCCAGGGATTGAAACAATCTCATTATCTTTATTTTCTCCTGGCCAGGCAGATCCAAATTTTATTTTCAATAATTCTGCTTGCTTTTCTATAATCGAACAACCTTCTTTGATATCTTCAGTAATCACATTTCCTCCAAATGGAATGACGGCTGTATGTCTGATAATTCCATCTTTAAAAACAGCTAAATCTGTAGTGCCACCTCCAATATCTATCAAAGCGACTCCAGCTTCTTTTTCTTCCTGACTTAGCACAGCATTTGCCGAAGCCAAAGGCTCAAGAGTAATGCCCTCTAAGTTCAAACCTGCTGTTTGCACACATCGTCCAATATTTCTAATCGAAGATACCTGACCAACGACGACGTGAAAATTGGCTTCAAGACGCTCGCCATACATACCAATAGGTTCTTTAATTTCGGCCTGTCCATCCACTTTATAGTCTTGAGGTAGGACGTGAATAATTTCTTCTCCAGGCAACATTACCAACTTATGAACCTGGTTAATGAGGCGATCAATATCTTCTTCATTAATTACTAATTCAGAATTTTCTCTGGTGATATAATCACTATGCTGAAGGCTACGAATGTGCTGGCCTGCTATACCTACGGTAACCTCCCCAATTTTTAAACCTGAATCGGACTCAGATTCAGAAACAGCTTGTTGAATAGACTGAATCGTTTGTGTGATATTATTCACAACCCCTCTGTGGACTCCAAGGCTTTTAGACTTCCCTATACCAAGTATCTCTAGTTTATCATACTCATTTTTACGACCTATCATGGCCACAATTTTTGTGGTACCAATATCTAATCCTACTGAAATATTCTGAGCTTCCATACAATTATTTTTTTGTGCAAACAACTTGATTATCAAATTGCAAATTCACGCTTTTATAAACATCTAACATCATATCTTTTTTGGCTTTTTGATAAAATGCTTTTAAATTTTTTAATTTCGTTTCTAAGTTTTCTGGAGTTCCGATTAATACCTCAAAATCTAACAACCTTAATTTTAAACTTATTTCTTTATTTTCATTTTGACGAATTTCAGTCACATAAGTTTTTAAAAACGAATCATTATAGACCGTTAACGCTACCTCATACACCGTTTGTAAATCCTCATTACCAATAATTCCATATATCAATGGAACACGCGCACTGTGTTGAGACGACAAAGGCATTCTAAAACCGCCTTCATCAATGTAAAAAACGTCATCAGACTTAACCCTGGCAATCGGACGTTTTTGCTCAACTTTTGCTCTAACTTCTCCGTTTACAGTAAGATACACTTGAGCCGACTTTATCATAGCATTTGACTCAAGCAAAAACTCCATCTCTTTCAAATCTATACCTTCTTTTGGTAAAAAATATGGTTTTTCTTGACTTTGTATTAACAATTTATTAACCGTTTCAGACGTAATAAAAACGTTATCCTCACCTGTAAATTGAACGTTTACGCTCGTCACTGGACGGCTGTTGTTTTTAAAAGATGAAAAGGCATACAAAAACACCACTAACCCAAGCAAAAACAGACCTTTAATAAAATTCCAATTACTACGCATAACTTAATTTTTCTTTTAATTCAGATACTTCAATTCCAATATCCCCAGCACCAAGGGTTATAAACACAGGATACCCCAAATCTTTTATTTCCTCTACTATCTGAGATTTCGCTATTAGCTTTTTTATTGGACTTTTAATTTTCCCCAATAACCACTCAGAATCAACTCCAGAAATAGGCAACTCTCGCGCCGGATAAATGTCCAATAAAAAAGTGGCATCAAACTGAGATAAACTTGCTGCAAACGCATCAATAAAATCTCTTGTTCTCGTAAAAAGATGTGGCTGAAACACCACCGCTACTTTTTTGGATGGATACATCTGTCTAACGGCCTGATGTACCGCATTAATTTCTGTTGGGTGATGCGCATAGTCATCAATAAATATAAATTCATCTGATTTAATCTGATAAGTGAAACGTCTTTGAACTCCCTTATAAGAATCCAATGCTCTCTTTAATTCTGTCTCTGAACACCCAAACTCAATAGCCATGGCCAAAGCTACTACCGCATTAGACAAATTGTGAGTTCCTGGCAGACTAAAGTGTAAATTTTTAATCAATCCTGATGGCGTTTGGACATCAAAAACATATATACCTTCAACAATTTGAATATTGACAGCGCTGTAGTCCGCGGCTTCATTAACCGCATAAGTAATGCCCTCAAACGGCAATCCTTTTCTGATGAATAATTTTCCTGAAGGTTTAATTTTTTGAACGAATTCCTCAAATGTGGCGACTAAGTCATCTTCTGAATCATAAACATCCAAGTGATCAGCATCCATTGAGGTTATACAGGCAAAATCTGGACTAAGCGTTAGAAATGATCGGTCAAATTCATCCGCTTCAACGACAGAAACTTCGGTTCCTCGTTGTATAAAGTTAGATTGATAGTTTTCAGAAACACCCCCAACAAATGCAGTAACTTTTTCGTTACACTGATATAATAGATGTGCTAAAATACTGCTTGTGGTGGTTTTTCCATGGGTTCCTGCGACCGCCAAACAACAGCTGTTTTCAGTGACGATTCCCAATACCTCTGAGCGCTTTAAAACTTGAAAGTTATTAGATTTAAAATAACTCAAAAGGAAGTTAGTACCTGATACCGCTGGCGTATACACCACCAACGTTTTCAAAGGATCGACAAACAAGGCATCAATCTGATTAGGATCAGAATTAAACTGAATACAGATTCCCAACTTACTTAGAGATTCCGTCATTGGAGAAGCCGTTTTATCATATCCACCAACCGTTTTACCTGCCGACACGAAGTACCTTGCAAGCGCACTCATTCCAACACCGCCGATGCCTATAAAATAAATGGTATGGATAGATTTCAAATTCATTTAACTAGTAATTTTTCTATTTCGTCAACAATGGTTTTAGTCGCTTCTCTTAACGCTAGTTTTTTAATATTTTCCGACAGTAATTCTTGCTGTGATTTTGAGTTTATAAGTCTCGAAAACTCGAATTCAAAACTTGGCTCTAAATCCTTTTCAGCAATCAATAGCGCGGCTTTATTTTTTGTTATTGCAACTGCATTTTTAGTTTGATGATCTTCAGATACGTTTGGAGACGGGATAAAAATCACTGGCTTTGCAACAACACAAAGCTCAGACACAGAACTAGCCCCAGCTCGTGATATTATAAAATCGGCAGAGGCATATGCTAAATCCATTCGATTGATAAAAGTATGAACCTGCACAAGGTCACTCGTATTATATTGACTATAATCGTCTGAGTATAATTTCCCACACTGCCAAACAACCTGAATTCCTAAGGCCTTAAAATAGTCAAGCTTTGACTCAATGAGTTGGTTAATGCGACGCGCTCCAAGACTACCGCCTAACACCAACAGTGTTTGTTTATCTGATTCCAGATTGAAAAACGGGAGAGCTTCAACCCTTTTTTGTTCCAAATCCAGAAGATCTTGTCGAACTGGATTGCCACTAAGTATTAATTTGTTTTTGGGGAAAAACCGCTCTAAACCCTCATAAGCAACGCACACTTTATCAACTTTTTTGGATAACACTTTATTTGTAATTCCTGGGAAAGAGTTTTGCTCTTGAATTAGTGTTGGCACCCCCTTCATTGACGCTATTTGTAACACAGGTCCGCTTGCAAAACCTCCGGTACCGATAACAACATCGGGCTTAAAAGTATTTATAATCTGGACTGATTTCAGTAAACTAAACAACAACTTAAATGGAAATAATAAATTTCTAAACGTAACTCTTCTTTGAAAACCTGAGATCCATAAACCAACAATGCGATACCCCGCTTGTGGCACTTTTTGCATTTCCATCTTGTCACTTGCGCCTACAAATAAAAAATCGGTCATTGGAAATCGCGATTTCAATTCATTCGCAATGGCTATCGCAGGATAAATATGCCCCCCTGTTCCTCCACCTGATAATATGACTTTATACGATTTCATTATAATGCTTCGCTTAGTATTTCTAAAGGATGCTGATCATCCACTTCTTTATTTTTATCTTCATCTCGTTTTGCACTTACACTTAACACAATACCCAGTGCTAAGCAAGTGACCCATATTGAAGTTCCCCCGCTGCTTATAAGCGGCAATGTTTGTCCCGTTACTGGAAATAACTGTACGGCAACCCCCATATTCACTAAGGCTTGGAATATAACTGGAATTCCAACTCCTATAGCCAATAGCTTTCCAAAAACAGAGTCTGACTTTTGTGCAACAATTACAATCCTAAATAACAACCACAGGTAAAGAATCAACAAGAATATACCGCCTATAAGTCCATACTCCTCAATAATAATTGCAAAAATAAAATCCGACGAAGACTGTGGTAAAAAGTTTTTCTGAACACTTTTCCCTGGCCCTAACCCCTGTATACCGCCGGTAGCAATCGCTATTTTTGCTTTTTCAATCTGATAATCCTCCTGAGTGACTTCAGAATCTACAAAACTTGAGATTCGACTCGTCCAGGTATCTACCCTGTTGGGCATTAAATCCGGAAAAGCCTTTGCTGTTAAAACAAACAAAGCAAGCACAACAACCCCAGATCCGATAATAATTGCCAGATATTTAAATGGGTACCCTCCAACATAAGTTAGTAAAATCACCATTGAAAAAATCAGTGCTGTGGTTGAGAAATTAGCCGGAAGAATCAAGACTAAAACAATAAAAACAGGAAACCACAATGGTAAAACAGACTCTTTAAATGTGATAACCTCATCTTTAACTTTAGATAGATAACGTGCGACATACACCATTAAAACCAAAGCAGCTAAGGTAGACGGCTGAAATGTGAACCCAACAATAGGCACTCGAATCCAACGACTCGCATTAGCCCCCCCAATGGTTGCGCCTTGAAGCATTGTAATTATTAATAGTATTAAAACAACCGGAATCATAACCATTGAAAGCCCTCTAAAATACCTGTATGGAATCTTATGAACGCCATAGATAATAGAGAATCCTAAAAATAGATGTACAAAATGCTTTATAAAATAACTAAAGGTATTACTGCCACTACCTATATAGGCCAAATTGCTAGCAGCACTATACACGGGTAAGAATGAGAATATTGCCAATAATGCAGCAATAGCCCAAATAATCCGATCCCCTTTTATGTTATCAAATACTGTTTTCATTATAATTTTCTGACCGCTGATTTAAATTGCTGACCCCTGTCTTCATAACTCTCAAATAAGTCAAAACTAGCACACGCAGGAGACAGTAATACAGCCTCACCAGCAAGGGCTACATTGTAAGCAATTTTAACCGCTTCGCTCATGTACTGTGTTTCTATGATGACATCAACCATGTTTCCAAAAGCACTAAACAATGCTTCGTTATCTTTTCCCAAACATATGATTGCTTTCACTTTTTCATTTACAAATGGAAATAAAGAGGTATAATCATTTCCTTTATCAACACCACCTACGATCCAAACAGTAGGAACATTCATGCTTTCCAAAGCATAATACGTAGCGTTTACATTAGTTGCCTTAGAATCATTTACATATTTAACCTTGTTAATTGTTAAAACCTGCTCCAAACGGTGCTCAGCGCCTTGAAACCCCTCAAGACTTTCTCTAATAGTGGTTTTTCTAATTTTCAATAGATGTGCAACCGTGGCTGCAGCCATCGCGTTTTTTACGTTGTGCTTTCCTTCTAAAGCTAAATTTGTTATTGGCATAATTATGTCTCTAGTGTTAAATTCTATTATTATATTATTTTGTTCTAAATACGTGCCGTTTGCTTCTATTTTAGACAGCGAAAAAGGCACTAATGTTGATTGAATTGGGTGGCTGTTTATATAGGATGTAATGACCTCGTCGTCTGAATCGTATAGTAAATAATCATCTGAATTTTGGTTCATGATAATCCTAAATTTGGAAGCTATATAGTTTTCAAAATTATTGTCGTAACGATCCAAATGATCGGGGGTTATATTTGTTATAACGGCTATGTGAGGCCTAAATTCTTGTATGCCATCTAACTGAAAACTACTTAGTTCCAGAACATAATTGGCCGTGTTAGTAAGGACTTGTTCCGCAAAACTTTTACCAATATTTCCGCCCATAGCCACATCAAAGCCCGCCTGTCTTAGAATATGATATACCATCATAGTCGTTGTGGTCTTTCCATTACTACCCGTAATTCCAATGATATTAGCAGTGGTGTATAATGCTGCAAATTCAATTTCTGACACTATAGGAATCGCTGCACTTTGTAACTTCTGAACAATGGATATATGATCCGGGATACCAGGACTTTTGACTACTAAATCTGCAGTTAAAATCTCAGATTCTGTATGAACCCCATCTTCCCATTCAATCTCATTATGTATAAGAACGTCTTTATATTTATTCGCAATCTTTCCTGAATCAGAAAGAAAGACGTTGTACTCTTTTACTTTCCCTAACAAGGCAGCCCCAACACCACTTTCTCCACCGCCAAGAATCACCAATCGTTTCATCTAGCGAATTTTCAAAGTGACTATCGTGAGTATTGCCAAAAGGATTCCCACAATCCAAAATCGAGTTACAATTTTACTTTCATGGTAGCCTGATTTTTGGTAATGATGATGTAGCGGTGACATCTTAAAAATGCGACGACCAGCACCGTACTTCTTTTTCGTATACTTAAAATACCCAACTTGCATCACTACAGATAGGTTTTCTGCTAAGAAAATTCCACACAGAACAGGGATCAACCATTCCTTACGGACCGCAATAGCAATAACCGCTATTATACCTCCAATAGTCAAACTGCCCGTGTCGCCCATAAAAACCTGAGCGGGATAGGTGTTGTACCATAGAAAGCCGATTAAAGCTCCCACAAATGCCGCTATATAGATTGTAATCTCCTCTACCCTTGGGATATACATTATATTTAAATAGTCAGAAAAAATAATATTTCCAGAGACCCAGGCAAAAATCCCTAGAGTTAAAGCGATAATAGCAGAAGTACCAGCAGCAAGTCCATCAATGCCATCTGTCAAATTAGCACCATTGGACACCGCAGCGATGATAAATATAACTGCCAATACAAACACAATCCACGCATACCTTTCCATGCTCGGGTGAATCCAAGTGACAAGATCCGCGTAGTCAAACTCATTTGATTTAACAAACGGAATCGTTGTCTTGGTAGATTTTGTTTCTGGGTAAAACTGAACAGAAGGTGCCTCATTTGATACAGATTCAACCTGCAAATGTGTTGGTATTTTTTCCTTGATTGTCACGTCACTATGAAAAAACAAAGTGGTACCAACAATAATACCTAAGCCCACTTGCCCCAAAATCTTAAAACGGCCTTTCAAGCCTTCTTTATCATTTTTAAATTTCTTGATATAGTCATCAACAAAGCCTATAACACCCATCCACAGTGTGGTAATAAGCAATAAAATAATGTAAATATTATCTAATTTAGCGAGCAATAGAACAGGGATTATTGTAGCCAAAATAATAATTACACCCCCCATCGTTGGAGTACCCGCTTTTTCTTTTTGACCTTCTAAACCTAAATCTCTTATTGTCTCACCTACCTGTTGTTTTTGAAGAAAACTAATAATACGCTTCCCAAAAACAGTAGAAATTAATAGTGATAGAACAATAGCAACTGCCGCCCTAAACGTAATAAATCCAAAAAGAGAGGCTCCTGTGAACTGGTACGTTTCTTCTAAATATTTAAATAAATAGTACAGCATCTTATTTGTTTAATTGTTTTAAAAATTCTTCTGTTATTTTATAGTCGTTAAACTCACTTTTAACCCCATTAACTTCTTGATAGGTTTCGTGCCCTTTTCCAGCTACAAGTATGATATCATTAGGCAACGCTAACTGACAGGCTGTTTTAATCGCTTGCTTACGATTGGTAATTGACATGGTTTTTTTGAAGTTTTGAGGCTCAACACCAACTTCCATTTCAGAAATAATTTGATCTGGATTTTCCGATCTTGGGTTATCACTCGTAAAAATCACTTTGGTACTCAATTCAGAAGCAATATGCGCCATCTTTGGGCGCTTTGCTGTATCACGATCACCTCCACAACCTACCACGGTAATCAAGGTTTCATTTTTGGTGCGAATTGAATTGATGGTTTCCAAAACATTTTTTAGAGCATCTGGTGTGTGTGCGTAATCTATGATTGTGGTGATGTTGGAGTCTGAAATAAAATACTCAAACCGGCCATTTACATTATCTAATGCGCTCATAAGCCTCAAAATTTCAGAGGACTTCAGCCCCAAGAGTTCGGCAACGCCATAAATAGCCGTTAAGTTATAGGCATTGAAACTACCTATTAGCTTCACCCAAACCTCGTTGTCATTTACTTTCAACAAAAGCCCTCTAAACTGATTTTCTAAAATTTTAACTCGAAAATCGGCATAGCTTTTTAGCGCATAGGTATAGTGCTTTGCTTTGGAATTTTGAAGCATCACAGAACCGTTTTTATCATCCCCATTAACTAAAGCAAATGCCGATAGCGGAAGACGATCGAAAAAAGATTTTTTAACATCTCTGTATTCAGCAAAAGTTTCATGATAATCCAAATGATCATGAGAAAGATTCGTAAACACGCCTCCAGCAAAATTTAGGCCTTCTGTTCTATATTGATGAATCCCATGAGAGCTCACTTCCATAAAACAAAAGTCAACACCTTCAAAACTCATTTGATTTAAATACGCATTAATAACTAGTGAATCCGGAGTTGTATGAGTGGTTGGATATTCTGTAGAATCAACCATAATTTTTACAGTAGAAATAAGCCCTACTTTATAGCCTGCTTTTTTAAATAACTCATACAAAAGTGTGGCAATGGTTGTTTTTCCATTTGTTCCAGTAATCCCAATGAGTTTTAAATTTTCTGAAGGATTTTCATAGTAATTAGAAGCCATTATAGCCAAGGCTTTACTTGTATTCAAAACGACAACATAAGTAACCGTTTCGATCAATTCGGGGGGAAGCTGCTGACAAACAACCACAGCTACCCCTTGATCGACTGCTTGGGAAATAAATTCATGGCCGTCAAAAGCGCTTCCTTTTATCGCAACAAAAACAGCGTCCTTTACAGTATTTCGGGAGTCATACTGTAAAGCTGTTATAGGTCGGTCGGTGTTTCCGATGACAGACTCAATAGAAACCTTGTATAATATGTTTTTTAAAACCTTCAAGATAGTTCGAGAGTTATTAAAGATTGAGATTTAATTTTTTGACCTTTTTTAACGGATTGTTTTGACACACGACCATTTCCAATAATCTGAACCTTAAGACCCATGTTTTCTAATATAGAGACCGCATCCATTGCCGACATTCCCTTCAAATTAGGCATGACTGTTTTATACTTTTGAGACATGGCATAGTACTGACCGTAATCAGCTTCAACAGACTCTGACTTTTTATTTACATCGTCAACCTCATCTATTAGCGGAGAATCTGTATATATTTTTTGCGCTATTTTCTTGAATACCGGTCCTGAAACATCTGCGCCGTAATAACCAACACTCTTGTCTGGTTCATGAATGACCACTATACAAGAATATTTGGGATTATCTGCTGGAAAATATCCAGAAAAGGAGGATATATAATTCAACTGATCTTTGTTTGAATAATCTTTTTGACAGGTCCCTGTTTTTCCTGCCATTGAGAATTTTTCAGAATACAATTTATGCCCTGTTCCATGGTCTTTTTCAACGACATTCTTAAGCAGCTGCTGTAATTTTAAAACGGTTTCCTTTGAACAAATCTGAGGGTTAATTACTTCTGTTTGAAAAGTTTCAATTGAGGTATCAATTTCTTTTATTTCTCTTAAAAACTTCGGCCTTACCATAATACCATCGTTTGCAATAGCGTTATAAAAAGTTAAGGTTTGAAGTGGTGTAAAAGACACCCCGTAACCATAGGCCATCCACTCTAAAGCAATCCCGCTCCAACGACCATTTTTAATTCGTGGATCCGGAATAATAGATCGCCCTTCACCAATAATAGGCAACCCAAGAGAATCTTGAAGATTCATACGATACAACCCGTCAACAAATTTTTCAGGCTTATCCTTGTAGGCGCCATGAATGGCTTTTACAATTCCTGTATTTGAAGAAACTTCAAAAGCTCTGGCAATCGATATATTTCCATACCCACCCCTTTTTGAATCCCTTACCTTTTTGCCATAATAGGACAAAACACCTTTTTCAGTATCAACCATCGATGTGGTATCGATGACTTTATCCTCAAAAGCAACCGCTAATGCCATTAGCTTAAACGTAGACCCAGGTTCATGAGATTCTCCTACAGCATAATTGAGCCGCTCA
>Ga0209092_10003826_pt1 | contig 12835 bp, 16 predicted proteins | sample FraStrMetagenome_FD_187446 | JGI IMG/M metagenome (GOLD analysis project Ga0209092, IMG submission 187446) | Marine eukaryotic phytoplankton communities from Arctic Ocean - Fram Strait ARC3M Metagenome (SPAdes) (version 2) | ecosystem: Environmental > Aquatic > Marine > Oceanic | place: Fram...
CTATTTAGGAAGAGGAAGATTAGTATTTGAGATAATGATTGATACATAATACACATCACCATTCCCTTTGTTGTTTAACCATGTACTCTCAGTAACATCTCGTTATATCGTTAGGGCTAGGGTTAGGGTTAGGGTTGTTCGCTACGTTCGTCAGGAAATATACTTGTTCGAACGCACAAGAACAAGAACGGCGCGAACGGCGGCGAACATGTTCGCCGCCGTGTGCATCTCTAATGGATATGTACAAAGCAATATTTCGAAAGAATTATATTGTATATCTATGTATTATGTACATGATATGTCTTGGGATAATATATACATAAATGACAGGGTGCAAAAAACGTAAAAAAGTCAATTTCCACGTTGTAGCCGGGAGTAAGATTCTTTCTGAAACTAGTTATGCGTAGAAATTGGCCATTTTTACGTATTTTGCGTCCTGGGAAGAAAGTCCTCGTTGATTTTTTTTCTTTCAATAACGTTGACGAACTACAGTGTTTTTTTGTAAAAATGTTACTGATGTTATGTGTGATAACATTGTTTGAAATTTGTGAGCAAATATTTGGGTGTCTTGCACAACTCGGTAGTAACGAGTTTTCTATTATTTAGCTTCACACACAGTTTTTCATACACAACCTTCATACGAAAACACAAGAGACTCAACAGGAGAAGAACACAACACCTTTCAAGTACACAACATTTTTCTAGTACACGAATCATCATTCTCATCTCAACATCAGTGAATGCCATAAGTCTATTCCTAATATATTATAATTCATCAAGTGAACTATGAAGTGGCATAACGCGATTGGCAGCACAGACAATTTAACAATGCCTCATTTCCTTTTGCGAAGTTTTCTATCTTGTATTTATTGTATCGATAGAAGTTTGTAACATTGAAGTATTACGACGGACTTAGCGATCTGCAAAGTTCAACGTGAAATGAAAGTATACGGATTGACTGGATGAATCCGTAAAAATAGATGTAAAATTGAAGTATTCCGATGGGATTGGAGTTTGGAGAATCCGTCAAGCTATTCTGTATTCTGATGGACTTAAAGAATCAGAAATTGTCGGTGTGTAATTAAAAGAATTCGGTCGAAGTTGAGGTATAAGTCATATATGACATTCGATGATTTATTTTGTGAATGCTGACCTTTCAGGCGGTTTTGGTCGACGTAGAATTGCGATACTGTAAAGTTTATCGTGAAATCTAAGTAAATGGGTAGCTTGAAGTATTTTGTATTCTGATGGGCTCGGGCTTGGCGACACTGAACTTCTTAATAACTTTGAGGATGCCCATTCCCATGGCATTCAGCAACATCATGTTCCACATCCATCTGTACACACGGTACCCGATTAGAAATATCTTTTTGATACATGTACGTGCATCTATGATGGATTTTGTTGTACATGTATATTGTGTATTGTGTGTATACATTGTATGTACATTTCCGGTGAATGTGCAACAATGACACGACCAAAATATCTTTACGTAAGTGATGGAAAATATATATGGTTTTATAAATTTGTGAAATTGTCATTTATTGGGGGGGAAATTTGAAATGAGGATGAAAAATGTTGAAAATTACTTATAGAAATTGTCATGAGTAGACAGCGAAATAAAACGTCGATTCAAAAGTGGTGTTTTTGTGATTTTAGCAACAAAAATTGGTGTTTTCGTGATTTTTCTCAAATGAAAATGATGACGTGATGACGTGATGACCAATGACAATGACGCATATCCGATATCGGGTATAAGGATTACTTATTGGTTATTAGAAAAAGAAGGGAGAAGTGTCGAATAAGCATGTTGCATGCCACTGCTGCGCGCTGTCACAAGTTTAGGGTTCGAACCGAATTTTGATCATATCACGACTTCCTTCCCGCGACACAAGATCTTGTGTTTAAGACAAGAACTTGTGTTTAATTCTCAACACATATCATATAATTAAATAGATCAATTCCCATAAATCACTATAGCCTTTCCCTTTTCAAATGTATGGGCAGGTGTGCAAAAAATTTGCAGAATTTTGAGTTGTTTCTAGCTATCAATATTGTAGCACCAAAATCCGGTTTTTTGTACGGTCGTTACACAAATGGCCAAAAAGATGGCGAAACTAAAGCTTGGTACCGGTGCTAAATGCTATGTGCTGCTGTCCAAATTGAAACCCAGCATATCTGTTCAAGCCAAATATCCAAATGCAACTTAGAATCAGAGGCTCAATGAGTTGGAAGTCCTACGATTGGACTATAGAACGGTAGCAAGACAACGAAAATTAGTTGCAATATTGAAGCACGATGTGTTTGGAGATGAAGAGTTACACGCCGTGCCCTTCTATGTGCATGTAACTGAGGAAGGACCAGAAGAAGGATTCTTTGCTTGTGATGAGAAGGGGAAGCCAGTGTATGAGGATCCAGCGCAACAGCCAGTGCAGAATGGTACGGATGAGACTGTAATCCCAAGAGGCCTACTGAGAGCAGTCGTGCAGCCAGACGATCCAGAGATTCAGAACGCCATCAATACACTGAACGTAGGTATTGATGATGACAATTGCCCAGCTCCCGAAAACTTGCCAAATACCAATCGAGGGAATGATGCTAATGTCAGTTATTCAAATGAGTGGAAGCACGATGGCGTATGCTTTCGCAAGAGCAATGGGCATGTGAATATCAGAGATGAATTGTCTGATGAACTGATTGACCAATATTTAAAGAGTAAAAGTAACGAGGGTACAGTGAGGAGTAAACGGGCAGTAAGTGAAATAATCGGCCACAAATTAGTTTCAGTCCCACCTTTAAAAAATTCAAAGGCGCGACATTGGTCGATTCAAAGACGAGATACCCAACTTGGAAATGTTGTGACCTGAATTCTAGAGTAAGAACCTATTGCATATACATTCCAGGGAACTATAAGTGAACAAGCTAATTTTCAACAATTTAGCTCAACTGAGCTAATTTAGCCCATATAGAACGGTTTTAGCTAATTTAGCCCTAAACAAAATAATTGACCTTTCGCCAGATCAAAAAACATGAACTTTTGCTGTTTTTTCAGGGTCAGTTATTTTGTCATTTACGGTATATACGTATATACCTGGTACAAGAGTAGAAGTTAATAAAATAAAAGCATACAGTTTAAAAAAATCCTGGTATACGAGGGGTGCCCGTCTGCCAGATTATGTATACATAAATTTCGATACATAACGTACTGGGCGTAGTATAAAATAGTCAAAACAATTCTATTACCACTTACTTCATAACAATCATGAACACTCTCGCAGCAGTTCAACATCCGAAATGCCATCATCAACTATGCCCCCGAAAAAGAGAAGATCAACTAACTTTTCTGAGCGGGAGCACCAATCCCTGCTGGACACCATCGAGTCCATCCTACCGATTGGGTCAGGAGAGTTGGATCGTGTGATGATTGAGCACTCAATTGATTTTGAGGAGCAGCATAGGACGGTGGAGTCCCTTAGAAGGAAGTTTAGGGACCTTCACTTGAAGAAGGCTCCTACAGGTGACCCCAATATGTCTGCTACTGTGAGGAGGGCGAAGGAGATCAATTTATTGATCAGGCAAAAGTCTCTGGTGTGCATTGACTGCAACGAGACGGAAGAAGAGGATGGAACTTTACCTCCGCAGCTGGATTGTTGTACAACGTCTTCAATAATATTCTGGTACCAAATTTCAAATAATCGCAACAGGTTGTGTATGAAATCCCAAAAATTACTTGTGTAGAAGAAAGCGAACCCCTAGTCCTCGTCCACACTAATACTAATCCCAAACAATCTTCAGGACGCAATAGCCGATTTCTGCCTCTTTTCGGATAAATTCGAACGTACTTTTCATTTGCATCTGGACTAGGTGAAGTGGATGTATAATGCTCTTCAAACTGTGGTACAAGAGCATGGAAGGATGCACAATCTAACCCCGTCAACGTTACAAAAGTTTGATTATGTTTGGATTCGTAGACCTTCCGCCATGCACTGACTTCCGGGCGAAGAAGGCTGGCCCTCGGAACACGTCTGTCTCTCATTTTGCGCTGGTTGTAAGAGAGGCGTTTGTAGAAAGCCTTTTTGTAGCGGCTATGTTCTTGGGGTTGATTCAGTAGATAGATGACGATGAAAATATCAATGTCGTCGTTCATTTTGTAGTATGTTGCATGGATAATGGATGAGAAGCTTCTTCGAAACTATGTTTTTCAAACGATGATGCGATATGGCGCGCTCTAATATAGCTTAAAATTCGATAAAAGGCTACAAAATATCATATTAGCGAACTTTAATATTTATGTATGTAGTTACATATAAATGTATTCCGGAGCGCAAAAAAGTACATAAATAATTTATGTATGTAAGTACATAAATTATTTATGTATTTCGGAATGCTCCATTAACTATTAACTCCAATCGGTTACGTCGGCGTATATGCCCAACGCACTCGACTTTTTTAGTTCTATACCAATATCTTCTTATTACAAAGGCAAGTTATTTTTTAGCACATATCTGAAATCTGCATGAAAAACTACATCGATTTAATGTATCCATTACTTAAAATTTACTTTTTGTATATCCAAAAATCATGTTCAAAGTTTGGCTAAATTTTTCTAATTTCTGACCCAAGAAAAAGAATTTCTTTTTATCTTCATGCATCGATCTTATTTTTTCACCAACAAATACAAACAAATCATCACCACAATAGCATCAACACCAACATTATGCCTACTATTGTTTTATTAAATAAAGAAATTCTCGCTTGTAACGAGTTGTATTTGGATGAAAACATCGATGCTAATTTATCGGCCTTTCTTCTTGGAAAGGTAACATCATTACCCCGAAGTGGCAGAGTTCATTATGGATGTAGAGAGATGAAAATAAGCGTATTAAATAGTAACTAAATATTATTTCAGAATTATAAGCAGCATTCCAGGTGAAATGCAGAACCTTATTAGGACGTCAATTCCTAATACGGTCGTAATCGAGAATTGGTGAAGAACGCGAGGATGAGGTACATCCAGACTCCAAATCCTGTGTTGGGTGACTAGAGGAGTCCCAACTCTGACATCGATACGCAGAGGTTAATGCAATTTCAAAATCTTCTCACATCACCCGCTTTCTGCGTCCTGGGATTGTCGGAACGTCTGACCGAATGGGGTTATATGGAGATACCGTGGCTCTGTGTGCACCTAAGCAAGTAAAAGTATACCAAAGAATTTCCCGGTGTCCAGGCTCGATGTATAGTGATGCACAGTATAAAGAAAAGTATGTGTAGAGTGACAAAGTGTTGCAAACAAAACACACGTGAACACAACTGAACACACGAAGACACAAACGACAACTCGGACGGATACTAACGGACACGCGAACCTTTCATGAATGTGCGTCGCCTGAACGACGGGTATGCAACGGATACCATCTTTTCTAATTGTCAAGCCCATGATGGTTCGTCTTGTGCCCAGATTTACGTTGGGTGTACATCCGAATTCGTTTACATTAAGGTATGCCCGCAAAATCTCAAATGCCTAGGACTTTGCTTAACTTTATCCGCCAATGGGGAGCAATGAAATTTTTGTGGCGGGATATGGCCAAATAAGAAAATTCTACAACTGTTAATGATCTCTTACGAAGTATTCAAGCTCCTAATCGATTTAGTGAACCCTACAATGAACATCAGAACCCAGCTGAGCGCAGAATCCTCGATGTCATGTCTAGCACGCGTACAGTATTGGATCACACTGACACCCCTGAAAGATGGTGGTTATTGTGCATGACATATGTTTCATACATAATGAATCATATCGCCCTTGCATCCCTCGATTGGCAGACACCATACTTCTGTGCTTTTGGCACCACTAGGGATATTAGCCCTTTGCTTCTGTACCAATGGTGGGAGCCCGTTTACTACTACGCATCCGATATGCCTTTCCCTGAATCACGTGAAAAGCTTGGACATTTTGCAGGATTCGTCGATAACGTTGGTGATTCGTTTTGCTTTAAAATTGTTTCTGCGGACAATGAACAAATTCTTTACCGTTCCGTCTTACGTTCAGCACTTGATACGACTTACTCAAATTTCCGAGCAGTGCCTGAACATGTTCTCCCTGCTAGTACGAATGGGGAGCGTACAGAAACACTTCCTAAGTGGCTCCTCCGCGACGCATCGGAACCCGGTATTCTTTCAGAGATTCCTATTAACAGGGTTCACTACTTCAATCCTGATGAACTTGTAGGAAATACTTTCTTGCGCGAACGGGATGCGGATGGAACTACTCATAGAGCTGAAATTATTGAACGCATTGAAAATTCTGAATCAATAACTGACCAGTATCTTGTAAAATTTGGTGATGGTGAATGCGAAGAAGTCATGAGTTACAATGCAATCGTTGATCATTTAAATAAACAAATCGAAAAAGAAGAAGGTGATCCAGATTCCGTCTTTACCTTCAAAAGCATTAGTAATCACCGAAAGGTGAAGAATCAATATGAAGTCCTAGTAGAATGGGAGAATGGCGAAGCTACTTGGGAACCAATCTCTCTTATTCGTAGCGATGATCCTATTACTCTTGCTAAATATGATATGGATAATGGCCTTCTCAGTGAACCTGGGTGGAAACGACTAAACACCTTTTAAAGTCACCCAAGCGTTTAAATCGAAACATCAAACAAGCCCGTATGTTTGCAGCTCGAACTGCTCAAAGGTACAAATTTGGCGTCAAAGTTCCGAGAAATGAAAAGGAAACAAGAGCGTTCGATAAGGCAAATAATAATCTTTTATGGGATGAAGCTATCAACAAAGAACTACAACAGGTAATAAATGAGTACAAAACGTTCATAGACAAGGGTAAATTTGAAGGTCGTAACCAAATTCCTAAAGGCTATCAGCTAATCAGAGTCAATATGGTATTCGATGTAAAACACGATCTACTTCATAAGTGCAGACTAGTAGCTGGAGGGCACTTAACCAAACCTAATGGAGATACAAGCTATTCATCAGTAGCATCTCTCAAAAGTATTAGGCTCGTGACGTTCATTGCTGAGCTGAATAAATTACAACTTGAAGCTGCAGACGTTGGGAATGCTTATCTAGAAGCTACAACAAACGAGAAAGTATGTTTTGTTGCGGGAGAATCATTCGCCAAATATAGATTTAAAGGCCACTTATTGATTATTCATAAAGCTCTCTATGGTTTGCGCAATTCTGGTGCATGCTATCACGCAAAATGGGCTGACGCAATGACTAAATTAGGATTCTTTCCGTCAAGATCCGATCCAGATGTCTGGATGAAAGATAAAGGTGATCATTATGAATACGTTGTGGTATATGTCGATGATCTATTGTATGCAGGTAAAGATGCAAAGCAATATTGGAATGATGTACTTGCTATGGGTTATAAACTTAAGGGCGTCGGAGTTCCTACGTACCATCTTGGAGCAACTTTTGAGCGTGTGGATGAGAGAAAATGATGACATGGGGGAGGGGGCGGTGCGTTACATACAGAAAATTCTCGTCCAATATCAAAAGATCTTTGGTGAAAAAGTTAAAAATGGAAGAAGAATTCATGCCCCACTTGAACCTGGTGACCATCCAGAACTAGACACAACGGAGTTATGTGATGATGATGAAAAAGCGATATAAACGTCTATGGTTGGATCATTGCAATGGGCATTAACGTTGGGACGTATTGACATTGCAGCTGCTGTTATGACCATGTCACGTTTTCGACTTAATCCTCGAAAGGGTTACCTCGCAAGATTAAAGCGTATTTATAGTTATCTTCAGCATTTCAAGAAATCCAGTATTAAATTCAATGTGGAAATGCCCGATTTGTCAAATACTCCCAACTAGGTGTAGTAAAGAAATCTTCTTTATAAAACTTTTCCTTTCCAGTTTTTCCTAATATCAAAGTTATATACTATATTTATATTTTGTGAGCATATTTTCAAATAAAGCTTGGTAAAAAATGCGATTTAACGTAAGCTAAATCGCTATAAAAAATCCAATCATTATTGCTCATTCCTCGCCATTTATTCCAACATACCTCGCCAATTATTTCAAATATCTTAGTTCATTTCCGTTATTCCGACAACAGTCAACATCTCGTAACACCCTTCCATGTTGAATGACTTGTCATTTCAAATTTTTCCTTTTTCAATAACCATCTTCTTCGAATGACAATCATGCAAATCCCTTCCGAGATTCTTAGTGAAAATATCTGTATCTTGTTAGTTCTCACAAAAATGATCTTAATAAATCCATCCAAAACAAACTCCTGCACAGATCTATATCGAATGTCGACATGTTTGGTTCTTTGCGATACAGATACATTCTCACTCATGAAAATGGTACCCAAATTGTCAACATGAACGATAATTGGAAGCTTGACCTTAAAATCCATCAAAATAAGAACTTGATAAACAAACCTGATCTCCTTTGCAGCTTCATGAAGCTACGTATTCTGCTTCGATACTTGATAATGCAACTGTCTTCCGCCCCTTGCTCTTCCAGCTTATAGGTACTCCCATGAAATAAACGATAAAACCCGCGACGGATATTCTAGTTTCTTTATCCCCTCCAAAATCACTATCACTAAATGCAACAACAATCCACTCGTCATTAATTAAAAGAGTCGGAGCCACCTTGATCCCCAAGTTCCTTGTATCTAATACAAACTTTACCACACGTAACATTTCCTTGTAAGCCGCCGGACTTGGACAGTCCAGCGCTTTTGATAACTCTCTTACTGCGTTTGCAAGATCAGGCCGAGTATGTTTCACTAAAAATAGTAACATCCCCACACCACTCTGATAAATCTTATGTTTCTCAACGCTAACAGTTGTCCTTGGGTTACGCAGCGTTCCTAGCCCTGGTGTACCAGGCGTCTTGTATACTTGTAAATCTTTCGTGTGTTCACCAAATTTCTTACTAAGCTTCGTGATTAAATGGGGCTGGTGAATCCAGCCCACATATTTCTTTCTGTTAAACGAAATCTCACAGCTTAAATAGTCGTCAAGGCTCCCGTCTAATTTTAAATCGAAACCTTCATTCTCCAGATCATTAATTGTTTCTCGAATTGCTTTCCCATGACCAACTAAAAGCAAGTCGTCTACCCAAATCGCAATTAAGCAAATCCCATTTTCATTTCTTCTGTACATTAAGCATGGGTCGGGGTATCTACCTCTGAATCCAATTTTCTTAAGTTTTTCAACAAATTTTAAATAAAAACTTCTGGCCGCCTGCACCAACCCATAAATGGCATGAAGAAGGTGCAGTACTTCACCTTCCCCGTGAACCTCTTCGCACTTCATATATATATATATATATATCTTCTTCTAAATCGCCATACAGAAACGCTGTAGAAATATCGATTATCTTAGCTTCAAGTTTCCGTACAAGCATGGCGATAATTAAAATACGCCAGCTCACGTCATTGATAACTGGCGCGTAAGACTCAGTAAAATCTACGCCGGAATCTGGGAGTAACCACATGCTACTAATCGTACCTTGAAAAGCCCACTTCTTACGACGGCCCTTTGGAATAGATGAAAGTTTGAGAACTCGCCATACTTTCCTAACCTCTACTAGGATCTTCAGTTCTTTTTTAATTCCTATCCTCCATCTCTCTCTAAATTTCCCATCCGGATGATTCCAAGCTTCATTGTATGAAGTTGGTAGCATGCCTTTAAGTTCATGAACACATTCTCGTAATAAACCAGAACGACTATCTTCTTTCATTTCCATTTTCTCATCATTTAAAAAATCTAGCCTATCCAATATGTGTAGTTTCGAAATTTTCGATTTAATATTTATATATTCCGTCGTGTCCGAATATAAAGCAATGTCTGCTTCTTTTATAAAAGAAGCACGACAAAAGAATCCTAAATCGCCAAAAAGATGATCAATCGCAATACTTGTACCATCTCTTTCGAATTCAATTTCTCTTTCCAAGTCATCAGTTTGTACTATTCCAAGATTTCCAACGGCTTTACTAGCTTCGGGATTGAAAAAGGTACTCAAACGTTTCACCTCCCTATCAACCTTTTCATTTCCTTCAATCTCCTCCACGATACTTTCATCAATAGGAGCAAATTGTACTCCAGATCTTGTTCTTCCCAATGTGCTAACCGCAGTTTCTTTAGTTTCATTTGTAGTTGTATCAAGATCTTCGTTTTCATCTTCTGAGGAATCTTTATCAGATTCTGAATCCTGATCGTTATCATCACTGTACAATCCTTCTGATTTTTCATATTCATTGAATTTTTTAACCATATTACATCACGTGAACGAATCACACGCTTTGTACTTAATTTCAAAAAAACGACCCACTTCACCGCTGTGATTGTCTGCATGCCCCAGATGAAGACATGCTTCTCCCCGATTCACTAAATCACTTTTAATCTTATCTCCTTTTGTTACAAAACCAATTTCTCCGAACTTCCTTAAATGTTTAGACCCTGTGTAATCCTTTCCATAGAATGCAACATAACGAGTTTTCTTATTCCCGTTACAATCCAAATTATCTAACGCACATACTGTTCTTGCACACTCAGCCCACAATGTCCCAGCAGTTGGTGAAGGTGATTCACATCAACGGAACTTGATTTTTCCAAAGTAGAATTCACAACATCATAATTTTTCGTTGTTTTTGTTGCCAATCCGCAAACATACCCACTCTTTGTGTTTATAATGCGGTCAAATTTTAGTTTGAAATCTCCCTTCCGAATTGTAATATTCTTTCCTTCATTTCCCAATTTAAATCCTTTATCAATCGTATTGGTTAGAGAAAAGAGGCTGAACGGTCCAAGTTTTGGAAAGTATTTACATCCACGAAAAACAACACCCCTTTCCTCTCCATCTTCTTGAAGAATAGTGATATTCTTGTCACCAATCTTTTCAGCTAAAATCGAGGTTCCGTCACCCACAGTAACTCTATCATTTCTTAATTCTTTCAAATTTGTCATCCCTTCAATGCTTCCGGTTATATGAACAGAAGCACCACTGTCAGCAATAAAAATGAAGCTGCAACTCAGGCAGCATGCGCTGGAAATACCAGAGGATACCATTCAGAATATGGGAACTCATGGTTTAATAACGGGGAAAACGATGACGCGTATTATATGTTTCGATCATATAACAACTGCTACTACTCCTCTTCCGAACCTGTAACTGATGAAGAGGATGAGTTGTAACTACAAAGTAATTTATACCTGGTACAAGAGTAGAAGTTAATAAAATAAAAGCATACAGTTTAAAAAAAATCTTGTTCTGATTGCGGAATGTCCGATCGTAAAGCAATATAATTTAAATCCTTCAAACCCACGGCAGTTAATGAAACTTCTCCTCCTGATTTTTCAACAGCCGCTTGTGCTTTATCCGCTTTGCTTTTCTATGTTGGACAATCTGATTTGTAGTGCCCTTTTTCATGGCAATAGTAACATTCTATATCCGCGTAAGGATTCTTGTTGCCACCACCTTTGATTTATGACCAGTCTTTCCACAATTATGGCACTTTCCTTTGAATCCTCTAGCAAACAAACCAATTTCCCCTTCATTATCATCAGACAAACCTCCACATCTTTCACCATTCAACTTTTGATACTTTAACTTTAATTCTTCTCGTAATTCCTTCACAGTTAACGGATCGGTACTTGCTCCAATTCTTTTCTCTAACGGATGAATGACTACTTCATAGACTGAGGGAAGATTTCCACATATGTGCTCTAACGTATCTTCGTTGGACCAATTTCCACCAGCTTGGTTATACTGAAGAAGTAAATCTCCCAACACTGAAATAAATATTTCAGGATCTTGCTTGTATTTTAGTCTCAAACCGTTAATTTTCCTTTTAGCAACAAACGAGAAGGTGCAGTATGGACTTCAAACTTTCCAGTTAGACGGGTCCATGCGTCTTTTGAATCACCGTCGGCATGTGCTTTCGTTTTCGATCCACGAACGAGTTGAAATACGACCCGTCCAACTTCCGCTTCTCCATTAATGCTTAAGATCAAATCCTCATATGTATCTTCATTTAGTTCACGTAACTTTTCTTTCTTCTTTTTTTCATCTGCATCAATGATTGTATTCAAATCGGTCGCATCATCCGGAACCTCTTCTTTTCCAAGTAGAATCTTCTTGGAACCCTTGCGTCTTGCACGTGCAAGGAACTTCTCACTCCAAACAGGCCAATCAACTGCCTTTCCACTAAATGGAATTACCTTGATACTGGTAGTTCCTCTGTCGTCGCTCATCTTTCAAATTTCAAACTTTAAATCGTATTTACAAACGTACTTGTAGTGTACACAAAACTAATGTTCTTCTTTCTATCAACACTTAGTTTAGGTACTTTTAGCGTGCCAAATACTCCCAACTAGGTGTAGTAAAGAAATCTTCTTTATGAAACTTTTCCTTTCCAGTTTTTCCTAATATCAAAGTTATATACTATATTTATATTTTGTGAGCATATTTTCAAATAAAGCTTGGATAAAAAAATGCGATTCAACGTAAGCTAAATCGCTATAAAAAGTCCAACCATTATTGCTCATTCCTCGCCAATTATTCCTGCATACCTCGCCAATTATTTTAAATATCTTAGTTCATTTCCGTTATTCCGACAACAGTCAACATCTCGTAACACCGATTATCATCATTACGATAAACAATGGTCACAACCTGTATGGACAGATTTCTATGGTAATGGTGAGGGTGTATATGATGATCCTAAACTTCCAGATGTGAAAGGGAACCCTATTATCATGACTACATATGTTGATGCAAATTTACTTCATGACTACATTACGGGGAGAAGTTGTACCGGTATCATTCACTTATTCAATAAAAC
>Ga0209092_10003828_pt1 | contig 12831 bp, 23 predicted proteins | sample FraStrMetagenome_FD_187446 | JGI IMG/M metagenome (GOLD analysis project Ga0209092, IMG submission 187446) | Marine eukaryotic phytoplankton communities from Arctic Ocean - Fram Strait ARC3M Metagenome (SPAdes) (version 2) | ecosystem: Environmental > Aquatic > Marine > Oceanic | place: Fram...
GATGGAATTTCTAAAATGTTTAGCTTTACGCATCACGACACTTTGTATATTTTCGGAAAGATGGAATCGCAGAGATGGTACCAATGTACAAATCAAAATAATAACGAGATAAAAGAATTCATAAGTGATGTAATCCTAATAGCAAGATAAGAACCTACAGAGGCAAACCAATAAGTCCTCTTTTTTTTATTTCTTTGGTCCCAAAATCCTAAACTGAGGTTCCATGATAAAGGTACAAAACTTATCCCACATAACCAAATAAAATAACAATTAATTTGCCCTAAATAAAAAAAATAAATCGAAAATAAATACCTAAAAAGTTTGGATAAGTTAAATGTTATCGTATCTTTACATCATACTACAATCACTAACAAAAAAAACTTATTATGAGTACATTTGAAAATCTAACACAACAACAAAAAAGTGAAATTGAAAAAGCTATTAAGTTAGTAAACATTACAGACTTAACTGAGTTAAGCTATGGCGAAGACCTAGAGTTAACAAATCAAGTATGTTTGTCGCACTATTGCGAAGACGATGTTATAGTATTAAATCTAACCGAAGAGTGGACAGAAGTTTACCAAGTCCTATTTGATACAGACACAAAAGAAATAATATTTGAAACACTCTAATCTATAAGTAAAGTAACTGTGTTACGTGATAATCCTCTGACAGAAATGTTGGGGGATTTTTTCGAAAATAAATCGAAAATAAATACCTAAAAAGTTTGGATAAGTGAAATGTTTTCGTATCTTTACATTAAGAAACAACACAATCACGATGGACTTAACTTATAGAAACGTAAAAATCAGAAAGCACATCAAACACAATAGTGGAGCATCTAAAACAGTATGCGTAACGACTTGCTTGAATTTCTTTGGAATACCATTCGACAGCTATCATTACACATCATCAAGAAGCAATAGACACGCATACAAGAATGTGCTTAGAAAGTTTGGATGGTCAGTAAGAAGCAAGAAAAGTGAATTCAAGGCACTAAAGCCTATTACCATGACTAAGCTTAGAGCAAACATGAAGAAGAGCGAATACACATCTAATGACTATTTCATTGTGCTAGGTGCTCAGAGTAAAGTCGCTCACTTGATGGTGCTGAATGGAAATGGGGAAATAGTGATAGATACTGCGAGAGGTAAGAAATGGAAGATATACGGAGTTTCTATAGTGGAAAAATAAATCGAAAATAAATAGCTAAAAGTTACCTACTTACTTATAATGTTTCGTATATTTACATCAAGAAACAATCACAAACAAAATAACTTAAGCATGAAATTATTCGCAATCCAAGACAGCCAAAACAATTTCTTCATCAAAGACTTTAATATAGGAGGATTTAAAACACCGCTATTCGGAAATGATGCTAGTATAAAAATATTCAATACTGCTCAAGATGCTCAGATAGTAGCTGATACTATTAAGGTTCCAGTAACAGTGCAGCAAATAATAAAAAAAATAATCTGAAAATAAATACAAAAAAGTTACCTACTTACTTATAATTAGTTGTATATTTACATCGTAATCAATTAGTAACAAAAACAAAATAACTTAAGATGTCAAACGAATCAAAATTTTACCTAACAGTAACAGTATTATTCTTAGCTATCGGTTTACTCGTAGCTTGTGCTCCTAACGTGTCTACTGATGTAGTTACAGAAGAATACACAGAGAGCGTACAAATAGCCGTAGGAGCAGATACATTGACCTTGACTGCAGTATATTTCTCTAATCAAGAAGAGGTAAGCATAGTACATAGTCAATTGGCTGATGGTTATATTTATAGTGGAGTATACGAAGATGTTGAATCGTTAGTATTTTGGCTGCAAGAATATCCTATCCTATCTGATACAGATGTTCAATTTAGTAAATTATACTACCAAGATATAGTAGAGGAAAAAATTTGGTAAACTAGAAAGATAGGCGCACAAATAAGACCTATCTTTTTTTAAAAATAAATCGAAAATAAATAGCTAAAAGTTACCTAGCAACCTAAAAAGTTTCGTATATTTGAGTATCGTTAGTATTTAACGAGGCAATCAAAAAAGAATTACAATGACAGAATTAAACGTAAATAGCACATTCGATAGAGTTGATAACCTAATTAGTGAATTGGATAATGATTGGGGATTGATGACTGAGGATATGCAGAGGCTCCATTATCGTAATGAGAATACTGTAGATAGATTAAGATATGAATCATTGGATTCTGAAGGAGTAAATACACTAAACGTAATAGTAAAACAATTAGAGAAAGTACTAGAGATAGTGACATTGTTTAAGATTACCAACAAGATGATCGATGAGTTAGATATGTACTCTGAAGATGGATTCTATAGTGGATCAAGATAAATTGTGATTGATTTAGCCCTTACGCAGTAAAATGTGTAGGGGTTTTTTTATGCAAAAAAGTTTGGATAGTTGAGATTTTTTTTGTACCTTAGCTCTTGGGTCTTGCAACATAGCATTTTGTACCCTAAAAAAATTAAAATAAACCGAAAATAAATGCCTAGAAATTTGGTGGTAACCTATAAAGTTTCGTATATTTACATTGTAATTAATAATTAACACATACAATTAAAAAACAATCACAATGAGTAACAGTAAAAGATTTGACAGACACGCTATTTTTACATCAGAAATGATGGACACGACAATGGAAATAATTAAATCAACTAGTGACGATTATTTAAAAAATATGACCTATGGACTTTATGATGGCTATCTATACGAAGACTTATTACCAAGAGCAATAGAACTAGGAGTAAGTGAAGAAGTAGAACTTAAAATAAGAGGATTAAAAAATGAGATTGATATGTCGATGTAGTTAGCTACAACACAGTACAACAATAAAGAGCCCTTACACAAGCAAAGTGTAGGGGTTTTTTTATGCAAAATAATTTGGATAATTAAAAAATAATGATTACCTTAGCTCTTGGGCTTTGGAAGGAAGCATTCTTCAGCTAAAATAAATCGAAAATAAATGATATAAATAGTTGCAGAACTAGAATATTTGATTATCTTTGTAAGGTAATTGCAATGAAGCATTACACTAAAATAAATCACAATGTTAGATTACACAACTACATCATCAAAACTATCACAGATTGGTCACAAAGTTTATTCGCTTCAAGGAGACAATTTCATTAACGCTGATAAGTTTAGCTATATGTTGGACAGTATGCTAGAAGAACTCGCTGAGCAATGGGAAAATAATGAAGAAGACCAAGATGCGGTAGATAGATTAGCTTGGTTAAATAAAGAAGTTGATAAGCTTATATTGATACTCAATGGTATCATCACATCTAGAAAAGTATGGGAGACTATGAGATTCTAGTAGACATACATAAACAATAAACAAGCCCTTACACAATCAAATGTGTAGGGGTTTCTTATGTAATATACTATAGCATACAAGCCACATAGAAGCCCTCTAACGAACGATATCTATCTATCCCTTACTATACTACCACCACCACATATATAATATACTACATAGTATATATACCTATCAAAAAATTCCTAATACCTACTACATAACAAGAACAGAAACATATCTACTGTTATCATATATCTATACTATCTCTACCAATGTTATGTTAACAATGACTGACGATACATACATACATGATACTCTATGGTCTTAACCTTTAAGGTATTAACTATTATTTACTACATTATAAATCTGAAATTTTAAAATTGATACCTACTATGGGGGGTAGGTTCCGAAATCAGAACCTTTGGGGGTTTCATTTATTTATACCAGGTGTACCTGGACTAGGATAACCGATTTTTGACCAAAACGGACTTTGGGGGTAAACCTGACTGTATTCTAGCTAAGGCTTGTACATATGCATCTCTTGCTTCTTCCTCGTGTGTGTAGTAACCTAAATGATGCAAACCCTTATCCTGTATTTGCGTATGCCACTTACTAGACTTTTTATTCCAATAAACCCCAACGTACTTAGAAGTCCCTCCACTCTTGTCCTTAGAGTTGTTCTCCCTGCAAGTTAAAAGTTGAAGGTTGTTTAGATTGTTGTTTAGCTTGTTATTATCTATGTGATCTACGTGCACAGAATGACCACTCGGAGTATGACCCAGGAAACCTATTGCTACTAGCTGATGTACCCTACGAGTTTTCTTCTTACCCTCTTTACAAAGTCCCACGCTAGGATATTCTCCATCACGAATGTATAATTTTCTAATCATTCCATTCTTAGCATTCCTAACCCTGCCTAGATCTGATACCTCGTACAGACCTTCATAACCTTTTATATCTTTCCATTGTTCCTCCATATTACTATGACGTAAATTATTAGAGCATAGTACCCACCCCTATGTTTTTTATACAGGAATGAGGGGGTACCACTTTTTATAGGGGTTAACCTATCATATATAAAAGTAGGGGTAAACCCAGTATATATAGGTACAAAAAAACGTCTTCAGCTTTATTACCTTATGTAAGATGTTATGCATGGCTCAATAAAAAAAGCCCCACACAAATTAATGCATGAGGCTCACCTTTATATATCACCAAGAAAGTAAAGTACGCTATCTGAATCAATGAAGTTTCTACACCTACTATACAATGTGATAACATATTATAATTCGTCTTTCAAGCTTCTATTCAATATCTCCAAATCTATCTCCTCCTGTATCTCTGCGTTTATTTCATCGAATTCGTCTGTAAGGTCTATATCAAATCTTACTGCTGCGAAGCCTTGGTAACCAGTCCCCTCCAGGTCCAGCTCCGCTAGGACATAAGTGTCAACCTCCTGAGGCAATGATTTAAATTCATCTATTACTGTGTAGATTGTCCCCTCTTCTACCCACTTTGAATCAGGGATATCTGAAGGTTTGTTGCTATCGTTTATACACTTAACTCTCATGCTATGATATTGAGAGTGTTTTAAATATATCGTTGTTCTCAATATCAATGTCTCCACCTGATCTATTCTGTAGCGACACATATAACTCGTTAAGTTGATTAGCTACTTCTGCTGTAACTGTAAAGCTAATATTAATTTCTTCACCAGGAGCTATAGATAGAGGTGTTTCAATAAAAAGGAAACCTGATCCATCAAAGCTTGCACAGTGTTGGTTTTGCACATCTACTGTTCCTGAGATTGTATTAGCTGTTAGAGCGTTTGGATTGAAATTGATACTAAACGCACTGTAACCACTAACATACAGCTTGATAGAACCCACTGAATAGGAATCTCCTATGTTCCTAACACGAACTACAATGTCTTTAGTATCTCCTACTAAGAATGTACTTCCTTGTGGTTGGAATTGAGGTTTAATCTCTGTAACGCCAACGTAAGGCTCTACAACTATTGGACTAGAGTCCTTACCGCAACTTGTCAATAACATCAGAGTTACAACTACGATAACTACTGCTACTAATTTAAAATAATTTTTCATCTTCTATTTTTTTATAAACTTAATTAATTAATTCCTTATTTAATATCTGTTCTTTGTGTCAGTTTGGATAGAAGGAGCTTGTATTATTCCTTTAATCTTAGCTAGTACCACACCTTTATCAGATAGTATATTACCACTCTTGTCGGTATATACAATTTCACCATTCCTGAAAGACCTTCGGAAATTGAGTATTTGAAACTCCTCTCCTGTCTTTTCGTTTTTAAAGTTATTTTCCATATTACTATTATGACGTTTGTTTTTTATAAATATCACTTTAATTTGTTAGAATTTTCGCATCCACATAAATGATCACCATAATCAAGTGTAATTTCTTCCAATCTATATATAACTCTAAGTGATTGTAGAAAGTACTGAACAACACCATTATCATCAGGAGCAGATTTATACAAAGTACAGTTTGGGTCATCAGAGTGATTAATGAAAGCACCTAATCCACTTCTAAGTAGCTGACCATCTTCACCAGGAAGTTGAGTATGTGTTTCTCTATCAAAGAATACTTCTCCTGACTCTATAGCTCTAGTTGAATGTGTTCCAAATCCATCTATCACAGAGTGACCCAATGCTAATCCACTTGGCAAAGGATCGTAATTATAACCTTTTGGTAAACTCATATCTATTATTTCTTTTTTCTTCTTTTTGGCAATCCTGCCTTTAGAGACTTGTCTCCTAGTTTTCTGTATGTCCTCTTCTTCCTTTTTCTTTTAGGCTTAGCTACAACTAGCTTGGAATCCTTAAGCCTACTATCGAAGTCTGCTATCTTGCCAGCAAACCATTTACTTTGATACTTAGATAGTTGATAGTAAACCTTTTGAAAGAAGTCAGAAGGAGTATACTTTATGTTATCGTGTATCAATGGAGCCTTTTGTATTATCTTTATCTTGTGCACTCCATACTTGTCTCTTAGTACATGCTTTAATCCACAGTAATCAGGCAACAGGTCAGCAGTTGGAACAACATCAGGTGGACAGACAATCCAAAACTTATTAGGACAACTCTCGTCTCCACTAGCTAGCCTCTTATGCTTCTCTGTCTTATTGAACTCATTCACTAGTGCATCCTGCTTACTCACCTTAACTTCACATTCATTAAGGAACTTATATCTATCGAAATATAAGAAATCTAACTCAAATGTGTTATCGTAAAGTGAGTATAGGTTACAGAAGAAATGTCGCATCTTAAGTTTTATACTAACATACTGAGAAAGTATAGCTTGCACAAGTCCTTCGTTATATTTTAAGTCTTTACTCATATTATCTTTTCTATCCTATCTCTATATAGTCTTATATCCTTGCCTTCTTTCAATTCCCTAACCTCTTTAGCTGTTAACTTGTAAAACTTTTTCCACCAATTGATATAATCTATATTCCATCTCTCGGCACTAGAAACTAACTTACTGTTAATTAACTTGTCCCTGAAGTTCAATGTCTCACGATCCACTAAGTGAAGGTCAACAAATTCGAAAGCATAAGATAATTCAACCTTACCTGTGAACTTCTCTAATATTATCCCACCTGCAGATTGCAAGTATCCTGATAGTATTAATGTTAAGCTATCGCCCCTTGAATTTAGATAATCTATAAGAGCCATTGTATCTATTAGCATTCCTCCATCAGTAGAGAAGTACAACCTAACATTGTCATGGTCATGTATATCATCTATGAGATCTTGAACAGTCTCAGGTGAGATGTCATCCTCGAATAATTTTACATAAGGTACATTGTCCATAATATATTATATTTTTAAGAAACCATTTTTAAAATACCTGCTTCAACTACAGCTAAAGCATCACAAATATGCTCACACTTACCTTTGACCATTGTGCCATCCTTCTTGCGTGGGAAATCATAGTCAGGGAACTGTTTGTCAGCCCAATCCATCATATCTTCCTTTGTAGCTGTTCTCTTGTTACCTGTAGCCTTTTTAACTTCACCAGGAGTTGATATAATGCAGTCTGTACCGAGTAGTGCAATATAAGCACACGATAATGCTGCTGACTTAGCTCCACTCAAACTCTGTGAACCACTAGGTATCTCAGAGAAAGTAAAGTCAGGATTAACAGCATTAATAGTTGCTATTATATTCTCTATTGTTTTTCTAGCTCTATTAACCATATCTATCATAACCTTCTCGCCTTTCACTTTGTCGGTCGTAGATATCATATGAGCTAAAGGTTTTATTACGCCATCTTGTATTACTCCCCAAACTAAGGCTGTATTCTTCAAAGATGGATCGGCTGATAAAAAAGTTCCATTTATTTCATTTCTTTTCATAATATTATCCATTTTCTTTCCTATTATTTATTTCATCCCTAAGTATAGCTGCGTAACTGTACTTCTCCTCATCTTCTGCTGCAAGTAGAACTTCTGTTAGAGTATCCAGTGAATAATACTGAACTTTACTCTCGAAGTCCTCTAGTGTGACTGTAAATATGCTTGAGGGTCTTGAAGACATACCTTTCTCTTCACCTTCTTCGTGCTGGAAGTCTTCGAAGAATAAATCCATGTCAACTTCAGCATCATCTCTTGTTCCATCTCCATTGTACTGTCCCTGCATTTCAGCATCATCCTCGTTATAGAAAGGGACTATCATCATTCCACCTATCTTAGAGTTAGTTAAGAACATCATATCCTTACCAACGTAAAGAAGATAGTCTCCCTTTACTTTATAATACTTATCTGCCTCTAAATCAAACGCTCCTTCATGAATAGTCTTCTTCTCCCCTTTAGCAGTATCTTCAGATATATCCTCTGATGGTCTGCCTAACGCCTTAAGCCACTTAAAAATCTTTTTTAACATATTCATACCTTATTATATTTTCTAAGCCTCACAGAGTAAGAATTCTCTTCTTGACTCATTAGCCATATCGTGTGCAAAATTATTATAATCATTACTACTGCTACTACTAACCCAATTAGATCTTATTGTAACCTCTCTACTAAGCCTTAATAAGTTTTCTATAAGATCGTAATTAACTCTTTCTTTATATTTAACTTCATTCTTCCATAAATACATATCTCTATTTATGGCATTTACTACATATTTACTATCACTGTATATTACAAATGTGCTATTGTCTATATCTTGTGCTATACTCATAGCTTCTTCTATTCCCATAATAGCTGCTCTAAGTTCTGCAGCTCCTATTTTGTCATATCCACCACAACTTCCCTCAGATAATAAATTATTGTCATTATCTAGAATAACATAACCTACGCCAGAAACCCAAGGAGAGTTATTGTTAGCTCTAGCTGAAGAGCCATCTGTATATATCTTATACTTTGTCATACTAGTCTCTAATTGAATATTTAATACTACTTCTGTAATCGTAAAATTTACTATAAAAAGGTATAATTCCTCTAGTGTTGATAACCATATCACATAACATATACGCTTTCTTCTTATTACAAAAGTAAGCTCTGTCAACACCATCGTATGATAGTACCTTCGTTCTATTGTCATTCGAGGGCTTACTTAAATTTACCCTCTTATAACTATACTTGTTAAACTTATTAGCTATAGAAAACTGTCTCCATCTAGTTACAGTCTTCTCTGATAAATTCAAAAATTTACTTAGCTCTAAATTATAAACCCTTCCAAAATATTCCATCGAACCTTTAATCTTCTTCACTCGTAATCTAGGCATTTCTGCCTCGTGTGTACTTTTATTCCGATTCTGATTAGATGTCAGTATATTATTAGGTGCTTTAAAGCTTTGTTTATTCTTTCTTTGTTTATGTTGACGAGACTTTAAAAATAAAGACTCAGTACTAGCTATTAAGAAACCTTTGAATGTATTCATGTCATTCAAGTGCTTTTCTACATTAAGGTCTACAAAAGAAGAGAAGTTAGCTCCTCTATTTAATATCTTTCTATAGCTTACTACTTTATTCATGTCTCTACTCAACCATCCACTCTTCTTAAGTTTAGGAAGTAGAGTATACTTTTCGTTGTTAGTTAACTTAAATTTAGTTATCCAACCTCCATTATGCATAGCAAAAGCCCTTAACCTGTAATACAAGTACAGCTCAGGAGTCTTGCCCTGAGAAACTTGGATTTGATTAAAGTTTAAATTTACTTGCATTGTATATTTTATAAAGCTAAATGTTATTAATGTATTCTGTATACTACTATGACGAAATAAAAAGAACAATGTAACCTATTAAATTAATATTATTTTAAATATTTATAAATTAGCTTGTATTTTACTTTGTTTTCTTCTTAACTTATTGATTATCAGTATAATACTATTATTCTATAATTGTCCAGTAATAATGTAAGTTCCCAAGCTTCTAGAAGAGGGTTTAAAAAGGGATTAAAAGAAAGTATAAGGAAGGTTATTTACTTATATCATAAAAGCGAAAAATTATTAGTAAATAAACCTAAAGTTTATGCTATAATAACTTACTATAAAGTAGATTATTACGTCATAATAGTAATGATAGCAACAGAAGAAAAAAGAAGTATAATAACATTTGAAGAAGAGGAGCATCTCTATCACTATAAAGGAACTAGACTAAGTTCAGTTACTAGTGCATTGAAGCCTTACTTCCCTTTTGATATGGAAGGTCAGTTATATAGATCTGCTTACCAAGTATTATTTGGTCAAGATGAATGGAAGAAGATTATGGCTAAAACATTTAAGTATGACTATAAGGTTGACTTAGATGTTATGCATGAAGCATTAGAGCCTATGATAGATTGGGATGAGTTATTAGCTACAAGAGAGTTAATTAGAGAGGAGTGGAGAATGTCAGGTGTTAGAGGTACTGAAGCCCACTTGATAGAAGAGAATAAGTTATATGCAGCAGGAGAGTTCTTTAATCACAGAACTAAAAGAATGCAACCTGTAATACAGAAAGCTAAAGATTACGATAATCAATCTGTAGCTTTAAACTATTACGAAGAGTTAGAGGATGGATGTTATCCTGAGCTATTAGTACACACAGGATGGGATGCAATGCAGTATGTTAAAGATGGTAAGGTTACAGATCAAGAGAAGTATGATGAGATTATGAGAGATGTGTTGCCTGGTCAATCTGATATAGTTTGTTTTGAAACAATAGGTGATGAAAGATTTGTTGATATATATGATCACAAGTTTATGAAAAGAGAGCCTAGGAAGTACTACAACAACAAAGCACTTCCACCTTTAGATAAGTTTAAGTGCAGAAATGATAAGATCCAAAAGTTTGAGTGTCAGCTAGGAACTTATATGCACAGTTTAGTTAAGATGGGTTTTACACCTAGGCACATAGACTTTATATATTACAAAGACTATAACCCTGAAGATAAGAAGATTTTTAAGCTAAAGTATAGACCTGACTTGATAGAATCTATACTAGAAGATTTCAATAACAGGAAAGATATATGATATTTACTAATATAGCAAAAATCAAAAATAATTTTACGAATTTCGTAACAAGCACCCCAAAAGTATCAAAAGTGTTTGTATATTTACATAAGATAAGGGGGTAATAATTTTTACAGTCAATGGAAAGCAAAGATTTTTTAAGAATACTAAATGAAGATGACCTTATTAGAAGGTGCTTGCAGCTATGTCAAATAGTTGATGCTCCTGGCAAATATGCAACAACAGGTGAGGAGGATTTCATAATAGCAACAATAAAGGTCCAAAGGGATTTAAATACTAGGAGGTTGTTTACTCCTAGAGTATTAGAAGAATATAAGAAATATGGGTTTACTAGAAGTAATGTAAATACCAAATCAAATAACATAGCAAAGAAATTTCTAGCTAAGAGAGACAGAGGTGAGATTTTCTTACTTCCATTCTTAGAGAAAGTTAGAGGGAACGATTTTGAGGTGACAATGAGATTTCAGCTAGAACAATAATAAAATTAAAGTGAGAATAATCGATAATATATGGGCAGGTCTTAGCGACGAGCAATACTATAACAGCATTAAAATTAGGTTTGATATAGTATCTACATTAATGGGTGAGTACAAAGAAGAGTTGAATAGTAGTGGTGATGAGTATTTTGGGGAGAAAATAGAGGTTGTATGTGTAGACAGCTTAAAGCTTAAAGATCTGTCCTATTTTTTAGGGTTAAAAATTGAAGTAGTAGAAGATATAGAAGGTGAAAGTAACAAGACATTCCAATTATTTGAGTCAACTGAGGAAGGAGATTAATATCGCCTCTAAGGAAGCAGGCATTAGCGAGGAGGATGGTTTAGATTTAATTGATGAATACTTTGTTAGATTTAGAGAACTGTTACAAGATGCTAGGATGCCAACTGTATCAGTTCCTGAGTTAGGTGTTTTTAAGTCTACATTTTACAATTTATCAAGGACTTTAAAAAGACAGATTAAGTTTTTTAAAAAAGGTACATTTCCTAGGTACAGATTAGTTTACGACATAAAGAGGTGGTGGAAGCTTTACAAAAAAGCAGTCAACGCAAAGTACGGAAAGGATGATAATTTAGCTTGTAGGTGGAATGAAATAGACCCACAAGAATTAGAAGATAGTTGGGTTACAGGTATTAAGACAGATTTACCTAATAATTATTTTAAGCTAGAAGAAGATGAATGGTTGAAGTGGTTATTTAGTGAACCTAGATTTGAAAGTTCAATAGCAGAAAAGTTGTGGGTGTCGATAGTTTATAACTCCACAATTAGCAGAAGACGTTCACTATATGGTACATGGTTTGGTGAAGAGCGTTTTAATATTAAGAAAGGTAAATCAGGACCAACACCTGAAAGGGATAGAGAAGCCCTTAGAATTGGAAGAGAGTTAGTAGATTACGGAAATAGGTTTGTAGACAGAGTAGGATACAACACAAAGAATAAATCAGCAGAGGAGCTGAGAAGTAGGGGTAAACACAAAAAATAGAGATGGGAAGATTAAATAAGTACGGAAAAGAGATATACAGTGGTAAAGGTCTAGACAAGAATCTAGAAGGTGTTAGCTACGGTATATATCCTAGAGAACTATACGGAGGTGCAGTGGTGACACCTGAGAATAGAAGATCAGTAGAAAAAGTAGCTTATGTTAATGCTATGGAAGCTATTATAAAAAGAGATGGTATCGATGAGGATGGTATCACAGACATTCATAAGTCTGAAGCTTTGAGATCAGCTAAGAGATTTGTAAACATGTCACAGAAGAGTGAGCGAAAGCATCTTAGAGGAGATATGTTCATGAAATATAAGGGGGACAAGTTGATGATACCTACTGAAGATAACTTAGCTAGAGCAAAGCAGCATCTAGAAGAATTCGAACGTAAGGCAGCAGAGTCAGCATTGGAAGAAGAGTAGGAATTAAATTAATTGGGATAATAACAAAAATATAAAGATTTGAATCAAGTAACAGTAAAAGAGGCACAGGAGATATTTAACGAGATGGCAGAAACTTTTAT
>Ga0209092_10003833_pt1 | contig 12819 bp, 7 predicted proteins | sample FraStrMetagenome_FD_187446 | JGI IMG/M metagenome (GOLD analysis project Ga0209092, IMG submission 187446) | Marine eukaryotic phytoplankton communities from Arctic Ocean - Fram Strait ARC3M Metagenome (SPAdes) (version 2) | ecosystem: Environmental > Aquatic > Marine > Oceanic | place: Fram...
AATACTAACTAAATATATCGATGCTATTTAATTGATCTAATTAAATAAGTCATTGCTATTTATTTTGTTTAAGTAAGTTTATCTAAATCTTAGATAAATTTAGCTAATGCATACGCTGTATATTGCATATGCAATGATTGCTAGCATTCAACAGATGTCTTGTTACCTGCAAATGTCAATGCTTTTGAACATAAGTCATAAGAGAACATATGCTATCTGTCTCAACAACAGATGGGAGATGAACCTGCTGTGGAAACAGTGTGGTTTCCAATGTGTACTAATTAGTATGTGATGTATATGATGTATGTTAAATTGTGATTGAAAATAATAATCTAAAATAAGCTCATAATCCTCCTCCTTTCAATCTTGTATTAGTTTCGTCTGGTACAAGTTCATGCACGGGGTACTCCCATAAAAGTTTTCCACTCCTTATCAAAATGTTTATGGCTTCTATGCAAATACCTTATGAGTGGATCCTCTTCATTACTTAAATCACTCAATTATCTAATGTGTTTGAATCATCATTAATGCTTCTTAATTTGCTGAATTTATTCATTTTTTTTGTTCCTTCAAATCAAGAAAGTCTGTACAAGTCCGGTGTGTGCCTCTTAAATTATTGTAGTTATTATTGAGAATTTGCTAACTTGCATATATAAGTGTTATAATATCTTTTTGGAAACAAATCCTTCTTTTCTGTACTAATGTTTGTCTTACTTGTGGTTTCTTGGAGTACACTAACTGTGTCCAAGTCACATACCATGCTTTATAGAACCATTATATTTCTACTTTTTTATTTTGCTTTTGGTATCGTTCTAAAATTAAATTGAAGCATTTTGTCTTTTTTATTGGAAAGGATTTTGTTTTGCCTATATTTATTCACTGAGGTGCCACTATTGTCATGTGTTGAGATCATGCATTGCTTGCACTTGGAACAGAGTCCGTTTCTTGTAACATCTTTTTCATAATGCAAATTTGCTTGCTTACTTTCTTGCAGGTAACACATTTTATTGGGACTAATCCTTCAGTTTGATCCCAAGTTCTTCTCTGGGACAGGCGATTGATACTTTTCTGTTTATTTTTGGTCTCTTCATCTTTATGATTCGCCTTTTTAGAATTTGTGGACTTCCACCATTTGGAATATGGACTTTTACCTTTTCTTATAGATATGTCTATTGAAGGCTTAGACTCTTGCATATGTTTGTTTTGATTTCTCTGTGATGACATTTTGTGATGATTGCTTTGTATAATATTCTGCCCAGGTACATTCTGGTGAGTACTGCATTATAGTAATTGTATCCTCAAAGAAATAATACAAATATCTTTTGTTATTTGTGATGATTTTAAATCATTTGGGCACATAGTTTGTTAAGCCTACCTAATTTATTGTTATTCTAACTTTGATTTATCTATGTGAAATCTTGCATTTTATGTGATTTTAATTGACGAAGCTGCTAAATACGGGGAATCCAAAGGTATAAAAACCGATGCTTGCAATGGTCGAGATGGACGGTTATTTTTAAAAAACCCGCGTACAATTGCCTAAACACTCGTTAAACTAATATATCAGAACAAACAAACAAACGTAATTCGAACTGCTTTGGACTAGCATATTCGAATTTTTGAATACAAATTCCGGAGGTCTATCATTTATTGTACGTGCGTATGTGAGGTCTCCTGCATGCGTTGAAAACACGGGAAGTGTTGAGACTTTAAAGAAAAGGGCAGAAGACGACCTTTTATCTAATAGTGTTCTCGTGTACATCATGTACCAATTTATGGACACTGCGTATCCATCGACATCTCCTGTTCGAACTCGTCCGTAAGTAAGATACGTTTTTTTGAAACGTTCAACTTGATTTCAATAAACTTCTACATGAAAAGATGTAGAAAGAATTATGTAGGTGCTTTATCGTAATTTAAGATATGTTGTTGAATTTTTAAGTTCCATCAAGATTTGAAAGTCTTCTACAGAACCTCACAATTCACAAATTACCAAACTAAATCAAAATGAAGCTTGCTGTTATTGCCACCCTTGCCGGATCTGCCGCCGCCTTTGCTCCCGCCTCTGTTTCCAAGGCCTCCACTGCCCTTAAGGTTAGTGAGCTCGAGCTTGGAGTTACCGAACCCCTTGGAGTTTACGATCCTCTTGGATGGTTGGACTCTGAGCCAGAGGCCTTCGAACGTCGTCGTGCCGTTGAGCGTAAGCACGGACGTGTTGCCATGGCTGCCGTTGTAGGAACCATCGTACACAACAACCACATTGTTTTCGACGGATACCTTTCCCCATCCAACGACCTTAAGTTCTCTGATGTCCCCACCGGAATTGCTGGACTTTTCACCGTCCCCACCGCTGGACTTGCCCAAATCCTTGCTTTCTTCGCCCTTGTTGAGCTTGCCTGGATGCCTGCCTCCAAGTACGACGGAGACTACGGAGTAGGATACTTCGGAACTGATATCAAGGACCCCGAGGAGAAGGCCCGCAAGCTTAATGTTGAGCTTAACAACGGACGTGCCGCTATGATGGGTATCATCGGAAACATGGTTGCCGAAGAACTTACTGGCCAAACTATGTACGAACAATACGCCGCTGGACACATCTCTCCCTTCGGTGACGGACAAGGAGTATTCTAAATTGTCCCCGCTCATATTGATTTAGATTGGGTTTGACTTTGGACGACGCAGTGCGCGCGTCCATGAATATTGCATTAATCTTACAATAAACTAAATATTTTAAGATTGATTGCCTCACAATATTACAACTCATTTTTTCTAATATAGTAGATTGTCATACTGTGTATTTCTCTGCTTGTGTTGATTTCATGAATTTCTTTTGAAGCTATAAACTCAGAGGATAAGGTGGTGTTAAGGCGTTGGAACCAACATCCGAGAACACCAACATTTCTTACATCTCTACCCTTTACAATTTAGATTCTCGAAAAGATCGGATCTCCTAAAAGGAAACTCTCTTCATTGAACGCAAATAAATCATGATTTACAAAACGAACGAAGCTTCTTTTCAAGCGCATGTTATAAACATCAAGATTTTCTCCAAAAGAGATCCATCTCTTCATCCTAATCAATGCAAGAAGATATATGCTAACTACACTATACGAAGGCTTATTTTGAAAATGAGGGAAGTCAGGCACGTGCCTTTTCTCTGAGCAACGATCAATGTTGATATTCATGGACAGCTCTAATATGATTTTGATTCGCAGTGCGACGCATCAAAAATAAGTTTACTTACTTAGTCTCTATCTATCCATGTCTACACGGATTCACATTATGTGCGAAAAAGGGAGTTTGTGCTTCAAAGCAATTGCAAAATGGAATTTTGTACTGCTATCATCTCATTGAGCTCAAAGCTTGTGTGTGCACTTGCGGCATGAATAAGCTTGAAAAACGAACATGAAAAAATCAAATGATGTATATCTAGAGCGAGGTTTGGTATAGTGCTGTAGTTGACTCTTAAAGGCTCTGGAATACAAAGCAAACTTTCCATTAGGAATCGATACGAGAAAAAGTTCGTCGAATTTGTACTTTTTATTAGCACTTCAGAATATACAGTATCTTTTCCATAGAGAATAGAGACGAGAAAAAGCTCGTCGGATTTTTAATTTATTTATTATATTGTGATTCATACGGAGAGACTCTTTCTCAATTGAAATATATAAACTATTCACAACGGATTGGTGATATTCAAAAAAAAGAATTTTATGCTGCTGACTTGAACTTTCATTGGAAGCAAAATGAATGCTGTATGATGTGTGCTCAAAGAGATCAAGTAAATTTGAGCAAGCAAGTTGATTGTATTTTTGGTTACTGTGCCTAGTGCAATCGAAAAAGAGTTGAACCTATTTCCAAACAAAAAATCACACACAAGTGTTTGGTAAGGCTTTTAGCTTTTAAGTTTCATCACGGATAAATGATTCAACATACACATTTCTGATAAGAAATAACTTGATACTGTATCTGAACAAATGTTTATGTACTTAAATGGAAATGGTGAAAAACGAAATTAGATGGAGAATTCAATATTGTATTCTTTTCCCCACTCAATTTTTGCCCACACTCTTTCATAGAAGAACATAAGTCCAGTCTTAAATATAGCATCAGATCCAGCAATTTTAGAAGCCATTGAAAAGTCCTTAGCAATTACCCATGACATCGTTAGAGTGTTCACAATAGCAAATAACCTCCATACTAGGGCTTTCATAAGTGATCTACCAACATCATCAGCTCCTCCTTTGCGACCAGCCGCTGATTTATTCATCAAACGCTCACCAACAAACATCGTGAGGGATTTAGAAAAGAAATCGGAACCAACGATTTTAAGCGAAGCTGCGATGGATCCAGAGAAGCGAAGAGAGGTAAAAAATGTCACAGATCCAGCGATGATACGCCACATGAAAGCTTTGACTGCAGACCTCATCGTTGTTTCTGAGAAATTCTTCTCTGCTGGAATTCCTAGCTTCATACCATCTAAATATTCTTGTTTTTTCTTTTGAAGCGACTGGAACTTTTGCTCCACTTGAGTTAGTTTAGCTGCTGCTCTTTCTTTATCCTTAGCAATAGCTTCTAGTTTCTTTTCAATAGCTTTCATGGCAGGATCATCAATTTCAGTAGACACAAACAAAGCACTTTTTCGCTTTGAATTAGAAGGAGATAAATTTAGCGATATATGCTGTGGAGTTCCATATTTGGGGATTTCAAAGTTTCGAGCTACATTTCCAGTGCTAAAAGGTTGCGTTGTAAATGCAGATGCCTGTTGACCTAGTAAAATAGAAAACGCGATGAATAAAGAAGAAGTGGTCATTGTTCTTTTGTCCTTCTCTTAGCTATGATTGAATAATAATTTCTTCTTTGCTTTTACTGCCAATTAAACTGGATTGTGCGGCAAAAAACACTGCTGGTTGCTTGCAGTATGTTACAGTTAGTTTTATCTACTTACTTACACCATACGAATATTAGTTCGAAGTTGCACCAGTAGAACACTACGTACATAGAATTCGTACTATAATTCTCAAGATTCTTTTGAGCAGCATACATCTATATGAAGAGATTGCGTGAGTATGTGGCCTCTTCCAGAAAAAAATATTATGGTGGCCTAAGGTACGGTACGGTACGGTACGTAGGATTTTAGTTCATAATCATTTCCTGAATGAAAATACGCAAAATTGCGTCCACTATCAGTTGATTTGGTATTATAACGCACGATATACTTGATTAGATATTCTAATCATCATTGGGTCATTGCTTCGTTTTTGTTCTGATATCCTAAATATTCGAGAACCAAAATGCTTCAACACTTTTATTATACTAGATTCTACTTTTACAGCTGCTCTTGAAAGGTCTGGATTAGATAGCTTGTGATCACAGTGCAACTTAGTACTTTAATGAACTACTTAGGAATAGGAATTTCATTTTTGTTAGGGATTGAACGATTTGGTTTCAGTGAAACTTACCAAAATAAACCGTATCTTCTTTAGTATAGTTTCCATAACATTTTATTGTTCGTTGAATGGATGAGATTTGAGGAATTTAGAATGCCTACACAAAATCAATGGTAGTAACTTAAAAAGACAGTTCATCCAACACATGTTTGACATCAAATTCCTTACATACGTATGCAACATATAAAATGACGAGAAATGACGACGCGACAAAACTTGCATGTGTATTGTTCAGTATATATAGATAGAGATGCATCCAATTCAAAGAGCCGGTGCATGATGTTGGGATATTTACAAATTTGGAGTATTTTATATTTTATTTTCTTATTTTCCGATTTTCAAGAAATGGCAGGACATATTTTTGTGTTTGTTTTTGATAACCCTATCCAGAGGCAAATGCGCTTCTCAAGTTGTCCCAGTAATTGAAAAAGGCTGCAAATAGGAGAAGAAACAAGATACGAGCATTAGTTTAGGCTCTCCGTACTCCATGAATGATGAGAAGTGAATGGAGAGGAAATGAACAGCGGAGCACATAATTTACAATAAAGTTTAAATTTTAGTATTCCCAAATTTATTTTGTACCCCTTCTTTATTTTTCGAAAATTATAGGGTCCCATTAGTAGTTCTGTTTTTTAATTTCAAAATTTTTAAAAACTCACATTCTATAATAGGAGGTCCTATTAATAATTAAAATTATCATTAGATCATCATGCCAAAAGGAATTTACGACCGAAGTCAAGTCAAACATAGTTCCATACCAGGTATAGATGATGTGTCTCATTATTGGGACAAATCTGAAAGCAATACCATTGAATTACTTTTAGACGATGGTATCCTGACATTTCCGGACGTTTGCGAAAAAATTGGAACATCAAATGCATTTAGATTTAAAAAACAAAACGAAAAAAACGCCCCGATGCAGTGTTGCAGGCTGTCGTCATCAAAAATCCTTATTTCAAGGGTCTGCTATTTTTGAAATTATAGGGTCCTCTATATGTTTTGTGTTTTGATTTTTATCTTACGCTTTGATTTATTATAGAATCATTTTGATATTATAGGGTCCCAAATATTGTACTCAAAACGGAAAAAAGTGTACAAAATAAATTTGGGACCCTATACTAAAGTTTATCCAGTTCAACCTTTTGTGAACGATGAATGTTGGAATGAGCATCAATCGGCCCTTGTTCATTAATTATCTTAAGATGATCTTTCAATGCACAAGCTCCGTAAATGAAACATCTTGTTGACTTGAGAAAAAGGCATTTTGTATCTAAAGATTATTTTTACTTCATCGGAAGATATCCCTCATGAATATAACTGATTTATTGTTCCAAAACTCAAGAGTATTTCAAAGCATAAACATCATCAAGAGATTCAAACCATCAGACTCAAATTTTATTTTGACAAAAAAAACATTCTTTCTATTTCGATGTAAGAATCCAAATTAAGATTTCAACAAAAGATCCTATTTGTTAGCTCAGTCAAATACAGTTGAAGGTTGTTTCAAGTGAGAGATAACTTCGTCAATTTATATTCAGTTGTTTTTTACTCTGTCGTAAAAGAAGTAAATAAAGTATGAATAAAAACAAATGTATTCAGTATCAAATAGATTGTACATTTCTGGGCACTGAAAATTCAGCCATGCATAAGAAATGTTCAAATATAAAATATTATATAAATAGAGATGCTGCAATTTTACTTTCTTTGCAACCAAAGTCCATCAGATTTTTGTATAACTAGTGTATTTCATAAAAAAAGGGGAGACACTTTTTGACGTTCATGTAATTTTCTATGCAGTTTTTCAATTTTATACGTTTAGCAGCTTTAGGGCGGCGTAGTCTCGAATATCTTAAATACATGGAATTATGATAATGAATTTTACCTGTATGCTTACCGCCTAATATTTTTAGTTTTTAATGTAACGGTACGGTAAAAAGGTTTTGTCATCAAGTCTATAATTCGCTCGTTTAAAACATCGGTGTATTGAAAATTTTCTAATGAGAAATACATCCAGCTCAATTCAGCGATCTCTAACATGCTTATCAGGCAACGGTCTTGTGAGCCATTCCCTTTTCATCGACACTGAAGGTACATCAGCCTTTATTCGAAGTCATTTTCTACCCATTGAAACTTCGAACGATGCAAAGGATGAAACACACGAACACTTGGTGGAAGAAGTAAATAGGCAAGGATCTAGAAATCCGATTCAAATGGTGGAGACAGAATTATCGGAAACTGTCATCGCCTCTCTAAAAATCGATCCCGCTATTGAACTTGTATGTGTCGATCATAATCTATCAAATCCGACTACTCTAAGTAGTGATCTTCCCAAACAACGTCATCGATTTCCTCTTTTAGCACTATATTCCGCGTCATCTCTGTGGTTATTGACCATCACCTACACAACTCAGAACAGCCAACTATCATCTGGGGCTAAATTTATTCTAAAAGGAAAACTTGCCAAGGTTCAAGAACCTTTTGAAGAAACTCTCTTATCATGCCATTCATCCACACGCATTATTCGCGTTCGTGCTCCTCCCTCTCTCAATTCACAAAATAGAAATGTAGTTCTTTGTCCTCCTGGTTGTATGGCCATGTTAACAAGTGAAGGTTCTGTAATCCTTAATCATACACGGTCAGCTCGTGCTGATGCGAGAAGTCAACAATTTCGAAGAAGAAAAGAAATTTCTAAAACTAGGTATAGTTTTAATGATGCAGATGACAGTGAAGATGAGGAAGATGAGAGAGAATTTCCTTTGTCAGATAAGGAAGTGTCATACTATACTACTACACCAATGTATTTAAGTTTAGGTGGGGATGATGTTGATTTAGACCCCATAACTGATTTTTGCTTCGGTAATTCATCCTTCGACATTTTTTCCATTTATATTTTACGAGCTTCTGGAAATGTTTTCAGTGCGAACCCGATTCTATTTGATGGAACCGCTATTCCACGAACATTGTTCCAGGACCGGATGCAACAATTAAATTCAAAATTAAAATGTATAGAATCATCTCTGCAACAGGATTCCGCTCATAACGATTCTTCTGTAATTGCTCCACTTGTGTTGGAATCACGTATGCCTGAAAAAGAGGAGACCAATATGGACATAAGCTCAATGGTGCAGTCTCAAGTCTATAAAGAAGCACAGATGAGACGAATTAAAGCAGAGAAGCAATTCTTAATGGATTCTTTCCCAGATCATTTGAATGCTTTCAAAAATGTGCCTTCAACGCAGAAGTCGGGCTATTACATAACATCATGTCTTCGTGGAAATGGAGGTTCTAATGCTACTTTGTGGCCAGTTCAATGCCAAGGACCACTTCTGTATGGAAGAAGTGTTTGGAGTCCAAAATCAGAAAACAATGATGCAACAGAACAAGGCTGCGCAGCTGCCACAGCGATTCAATCAATTAACTCTGCCTTCATAAACAAATTAGACAATTCCAAGGAAAATATGACCTTTGTGATTGTTGGAAGACTGGGGAATCAAGTTGATATTTGTGCACTTTCTCGGCCTGTGGAAGGAAGGTTTGGTTTTGAATCCATTGAAGATGCGTCTTATCTTGACAATAGAATCATTGGTTATGGTACTGTTTTAGAAACCATAGGATTTCTTGACGAAAAAAATGAATCTACCAATGAGTCAGATCGTCAGACTAATGCTCTTATTCCCTTTTCTTCTCCAGTTCCAAAATCTCACAGAAGAAGTAAAATGAATAAGCACACTGTCATGTCATTGATAGTTGATCCAGTTTCATCTTCTAGGAATGAACAGCTGATTCACTATATGGGCCAATCGGGCGTTTTTACAATATCAACATCCATTTTCTTCAAAACATTAAAAAGAATCCAGAAAGATGAGCCTACAGTAGCCTCAATAGATGCGCAGGTGAAGTCAAATACAACCGCATGGGCTTGTATTAGTGTGGGATCAGGTGCCAATATAAGCGGTGCTGTTGTATCAGGGGACCCTAGTTTGGGCCATATTCTTGTCGCTCAAATTTCTACAGGTAAGATCAAATATATGTTCTTTGGTACCCTTTTCATTTCTAATCTCAATCAACTTGAAAAATGAATGCCCATTCATATTTTGGAAAAAGGTTCTATGGAAGTTGTCAATTTAACATCTGCACAATATTTGCATAGAGCAGCAACTATGTCGAAAGCTACTAAATCTCTCGTCAAAAGTCAAGCAATTGAATCCATACCCCCATTTATTGAAAATATTGCACCGCTCCTCCGAAATATTCAAGTAAGTTTTTCCTCCACAGGAAAAATGACAGGTTCTAAAACGCATCCAAAGGATGTGGGACCTACGGATGCTGCATTTGTCTTAGAAACTACCCAAAAACTACAAAAAGATATAGTAGAGCCTTTACATGAATTGCACGACAAAACAGAATCACATAAAAAGGCATTATTTGTTTTATATCAATCACAGAAAAAGAAATTGGAAACTTTGAAATCTATGATGGAGAAAGTGAAACAGAACCATGAAAAGTCTCTTTCCAAATTCAAAGCGATCAATAAAAACGCGAGTGATCTGAAAATCCGGTCTGCATCTATATTAGAGGCAAGTCGATCAACTAATCCCAAAATCTCTCAAGCGGAATATGATTATTTCACACAACTGAAACGGTGGGAGCTTCAAACAAATAAATGGGGAGACCGGTTGGAAAGCATACAGAACAAAGTAAAAACGATGCAGGAAAATCAGCAAAACCACTTTTTTGAAAGTAAAAGTGATGATGACGACAACGGAGAATATCAATGCTTTTTGAATCTATCAGAACAGCAAAAGCAAATGTGTAGTGACTTATTGTACGGTCAAGAACTCTTATTAAAAAAGAGTAAGGGGATGTTGACTAGCGTGGAGAGAGACGCTAGATGCATGATGCAAAAAAAGGGACTTCCTTTGGAGGATATTAATGTGGTCAGCGAACATTAATAATTTGATTGAAGTGTCTCCATGCAAAATAAATTTAGAAATTACTAATATGACATATAAATATTTTGAATATTTTCCCTCTGATTTGTGAACTCATATTCTTGTTTCAGCATTTTCATCAGCGCAACCATTTTTAGCATCATCTGGCTTTCCTTTTGCTATTGCGATTTCCACGGCGTTTTCATAATTTCTTCCCACTTTGATCTGACACAAAAAGGCAAACAAGAAGAAAAAGCTCAAACTCGCAAAACTTATGTTCATGCTAATACCACTCTCATTCATGGCTGTAAATACCAAAGGAGGTAACCATGACAAGATTGATGCATTGCATATATAAACCCCCATCAGTTCAGCTTCTTGACCTTTTGGAATAATAGTACAATATATAAGTCGTTCCATTGGATAAGTCCACCCAGTTGCAAGGCCCCAAATAAATCCAAAGATGTATGATACATTGGCATGTTCTGGACCTTTGACTACAAACGAAAATACTAGAGTATTCACAATCCATAGGAACAACGCACACTGAAAACTTCTTACTGGACTCCATTTTTCTGCTGCCTTTGTTGAGAGCCAGGCACCTGGACATGTTCCTATAAGCAAACAAAATATTGAAAGACCATTTTGGTTTGAGGAAAATTGAAGTTTGTAGGTCATAAAGGTGATAGCAACTGTTGTGAAGGAACTAACAGCCGCTTCTGTGAATGCGACTGACACCAAGAAATACTTTAAGCAATCGTTTTTTGCAACAAAAGTTTTCCCTGTTTTGTACAGCTTTCTAAATCCCGCCAAAATGAGGAATTCATTTTCTGGAATTTGCGAGGAGATTGGTCTGGGTTTAAAGCAAAAAACCCAAGAGTATCCGAAAAATAATGAAGATACAACAAAACTTATGGATTGAGCCAATCTAGCAGTTTGAATTTCCTCCAATTGAAACACGATCTGCAGGGCAACTACAGCAATTAGATAAATGGTCATGAAACCATATTGAATTGCTGTGAAACTACCGGTCCATTTTGTAAGCAAATTAGTATCATCTGTAAGCTCTGGTAAGTACGCCAAGGCTGCTAGAGTATGTACGATGAAGAAAAAAGCCGAAATAACCTGACAAATGGCTATAAAAAACCACGTTTGCTGTGAAATATATATCTGACAAAATGTGACGCCCGTCATAATGATTGCTGAGATCCTGCCTACAGCCCGTCTATACTTCGTATGATCAATCGTTGCACCTACAATAGGCATTAGGAGTGCTGAACAGATTCCTATGGCCGTCATGAGGGTAGTAAGTAACGACGAAGGGCGAATTCCATATACCGTATTCGTACACTCAGGTAATTCTATTTGGCCTTCTTCAAGATCTACTTGACACCCAGCTGCTATTCTAGCCAACCTTAGAAGAGCTGTATTTGTAAAAACCACGTTTCCAATTAGTGTTAAGCCCCTAGGAATAACATCCAATGCCCATCCAAAAGCTTCGCGATTACCGCCGTAAAGACCACAGAATGTTTTTTCTTTAATAGATAACTCCGCATTTACATCGCCCATGGATGCAGGTTTGTTTTCAACCTGTGTTGCGTCCATTACAATGCACCAGGTTTTTGGTTAAGCTTTTTTATGTGGGGTAAATATCAATTACTAAACTGGAATAAGAAAGCGGCTTCAATTAAAGAAAAAATATTTACATGCTGCGTAAAAATGTCTACCTATGTAATGACTTCCAAAATATGAGATTCTGCTATTCGTCAGAGTCATTGAATTCAAAATTCACAGCTTCATAGTATAGAGCAATTATAAAAATCTCTCGGGATTAGTGCAGACCAGTTAAGCAGCTTAATGAATTCGGATGAGGCCATTATTTAATTAAGCGTGGAAAATCCCATTCTTCATTTTTAAGCTGCTTCTCATAAAAAAATTGATGACACTTTCTCACACTCCAGTCTGCTGTATGAAAGAAATCTAGGATTTAGCAGATGCTTTTCATTGGATCCTTTTATGGATTACAATCCTATTTCATGTAAGTAGGTCCAGAATTTTATTTACGATGTATTTGCTATTTATTATGTCTGAAACTTTATTTTTTGAAATTCAAAGAAAATTGAAGCTTCCGAATAAGCCTAGATTATACGGTACGGCAAGTTTCAATTTATCATACGTCACGAAACCACGAAAAGCTTGACCATGATTACGAATTCATTTCTACTTGCGGATTTTGATTTTCTTGCACGCGTGCAATGCCAGTTGTATTTGCACGTTTTATATTGTAACATCACCATCTTTTACACGAACTATTGCAATTGCAAATATAATTTATTTTAAGTGTAAGTACGTAGGACATACTAGTAGAGGTCCCATATACACACTAGCCCTTTTCTTAGGACTCTACATTATTTTTTTTACGAAAGATAGAATAAAAT
>Ga0209092_10003835_pt1 | contig 12813 bp, 8 predicted proteins | sample FraStrMetagenome_FD_187446 | JGI IMG/M metagenome (GOLD analysis project Ga0209092, IMG submission 187446) | Marine eukaryotic phytoplankton communities from Arctic Ocean - Fram Strait ARC3M Metagenome (SPAdes) (version 2) | ecosystem: Environmental > Aquatic > Marine > Oceanic | place: Fram...
AACATGAACATTCCTTCCGGCGGCGTCATTTCTACGTGCCTTTACGTGTACGTTCGTGGGGGTACGAGCAAAAATTTTCGTCCGGCGGCGATAGATTCGTAGGGGAATAATAACAAGGGATGTCATACCTCCTGTTGAGGGGTATTCTTCAGATTGAGGAATAATGGTAGCGAGCAAGCGCTATTACAATAAATGACTGCAGGTCTTCTCATATGTACTTTGATATACTCTTCATCCTTCGTAAGTGGAAATATTTTTTTCTCAAAATGTGAAAGATATTATCAGTGGCGATCATTAATGATGTTATGGTAATTTGAACTAACAGGAAAATCTAGATTCTTTCAATCCTTTAAACGGAACTTTCACTGCATAAAGTCCCCCCGCATTAGGTTCCTTGTTTATGTCACGGTCTACTGAAGCCGTTGAAATGAAAAGAATATCAAAGTTTTTACCCCCAAGACAACAGCATGATGCCTGAGAAGTTGCGTCAGGCAAGATGACAGTAAAAACAATTTTCCCCGATGACGGATCAATTCGATTGACTCTTCCGGTTCCATAGCCTGACCGCCAAGCAGCATTCCAAATAAAACCTTCTTTATCTACGCAGCTTCCGTCAGGCACACCAACAGATGCTTGATAAAGAACTCTTTTGTTTGAGCATCGCCCAGATTCCTCTACATAATTAAACTGAAAAATTTTTCGTTTTGGAGAGTCTGCAAAATACATGGTTGATCCATCCGGGCTGAAACATATGGAGTTAGTTACTTCAAGATCGGCTGCATCAACACTGATTAATTCGCAATGTTGAAGAGAGATCTTTTTCTTCTCCGATAACATGCATTGAAAAACTTTCATGGTGTTACCTTTCACGTCGCCGTAAAAGCCGCCGCAAATAAACCTCCTTCCGCTTCGATCACACCGCCCATCATTCAACCGTGTTGGTGCCCCTAGCGGTCTCACATTTTCACCCGAGCTCATATCTGACAAGGGACTATTGGTTTTCATATTGTACAATTGAAAACCATCTTCCCAAGCACATAAGTAACAATTTTCATCGTGGGTCTCACTTAACAACAATCCAAATGCACATAGTTGCTTTGGTAAATCAGAAGATGTCATTCCATACCCTACGGGGGATGGCGTCAGACATAGCTCATGGAATTGGTTCTTGTAAATGTCGGTAAATTTAATGCTGTCTGTTCGATCGTCATATAAAACACATTCTCCCAACAAGCATTTGATGTCAGCTACAAGGACGGCAGTCACTGATGATCCAGATGATGAACAGGGCGCCGTCGACGATTCTAATACCGAGTGAAGATTTTCCCTACGTATGATTGGCATGTTTATATTCTATTTGCATGTGTCAAGGATGAAACTTCACTTCGTAGTTGAAAATAATAAAATGTATGTTTTGACTTTTAAACTATGATCTCCATGATACCGGCATACCGGCACTCGAAATCCTGGTGACAGGAAAGAAAGATACAAAATTTCTAACTAAAATAAATGCGCCAGCCGAGAATCGAACTCGGGGCCCAACGATGGCAACGTTGGATTTTACCACTAAACCACTGGCGCTTTTGATCAGTTGCTGAACATGAGGCTTCAACTTGGATATATATATATATTAGCAGTCGTAAATATTGCATAATGCATACCGGGATCGGTATTTTGACAAGTGAAAACGAAAATACATACATATACACTCTAGAGACTCTCTTTGAAGTACAAAATATGTAATACTTCGAAGTAAGACATACGACATACGACATACGACATACGACACAAAATCATTGATGTGTCGAAATTCACGTTGAAGTTTCCAATTTCGCTCTTTTGATGACGCACAGCATTCCAGTTGAAGCCACAGTTGTAGTAATTAAAGAGTCCATGGCTACCGATGACTATATGATGAGCGATATTATGTCAGCTACCGGTGTATGTATGTCCGTGGTTTGATTACATATAGGTAACAATAAAAAGTTAACGTGCTGATATGGTACACTAAAATCATTCCCGTAAAGCTTTCTGCAGTAGTATTTTTTTTGTATTATCTCTATCGGTATTTGTGTGAAAGAACTTCGGAAAAGAAGTCAATGGAAATCAATGGATTTCACTTCAAAGAGCTGACATCTGGTATTCGCATTTTATTTGAATTCGAGTCAAAAAGTCACAAAATCATCGCCGACACGAACACGAAACGATTCAACAGGTAAGTTTTTTTATCCCCACGAAATGACATTGCAATCATCCAGTGTCAATGATGATATCAGGATTTTTCTTTTTTACAACCAAACTTTTTGGAAGTTGGGATAAGCAATGATTCGTTACTCACTTTCTGATGTTGGAATTATGAACATCATCTTGTTTATAGACAAAAGTACCGCTGGTAATGATGAGTGAGGAAATTCCCAACGAAAAGGCACGACTTTTGGATGCGATGCATGTAAGTAATAGATGAGGTAGACAATTAATATGGGTAATATGAAAATAGTAATGCTCATAAATTTTCATTCGTTCGAACCCACAGCAGAGAGGATCTTATTCCAGTATATCAGCGCCTGCACAAAACAAAATCGAGAGGGGGGAACTTGTTGCCCATTCTGAAGATACACCTAGCTACTCAGTTTTAAATCGCTATGGTTTACTAGAAACCAAATACCGAAAAGCAGCCTTTGATGATTTGTTCGAAGAGAAGGATTTCAGGGCCAACTCATCTCTTTCTAAAAATTTTACTCAACGCTTAATGTTTGGATACTACTGCGTACCATGTGTTGGTTGCTGTATTTACAATATGTTTAATACTGAAGTAGTGGTTCCAGCAGGCCATGTAGCACTTTTCACGGACAACGACAACAACTACATCTTCGCGCAACCTGGAGTGCATAACGTAGGAGGTTTATTCACGAAAATGGTTCAAAAACCAGTATCTGCAATTGACAGAGAAATCATTCATGGTAATCGCGTTATCGTAACTATATCCCAAGGGAGAATCGGCTATGCGACTGACAAGGGGCAGCCTGTCTTGCTTCCGCCAGGCTTGCATTCATGGAAGAGTGAAACGATGGTTTTTCATAGATCCTACGATCTCGACGATCACGTCATTGAGATTGGACCCTTCACTATTGTCACAGTTGATGAAGGTTATGCAGCAATTACACAAGACAACGGTAATCAAAAGATTTTAGGTGGAGGAGAGACGCACCTTCTCACACATCAAAAATGGCGTTTTGAGAAATTTATCACTTTGAAGATACAAACGGATGATCTACAAAAGATTCGTGCCGCGTCAGCAGACAATGTAAGCATTACCATATATATATATATATATATATACCATTCGTCGAGCTTCTTCAATTTTCAACTATTGGCTTTTGTTTTATTTATAGATAATCATGTCGGTCAATAGCACTGTTGTTTGGCGTATCCGCGACGTTAAGATTGCTGCGAGATTATCCTCAGAAACAATGTCGACAACAAGGGGTGGCTCGTTATCAGCAGATATCAGCAAATTGCGAAAGGATGTACTGAAGCAAGCCATTGCGTCTTTGGCAAGTTTCATTGGTGGTGTTAATTACAGTGATACTTTTCACATTGCAGCTGCTGCGCAAAGGAAGCTCGCAACGGCAGAAGCAACCCCACTCTACTCAGTTGCTGAAACTTCTGTACCTTCCGTAACACCATCATCTGTGAATTTGGAAAATCCTCTGTTCAATTCGGAAGGAATGTCAGAAGCGGTATTACATGCAAATGCAATCACAAATTCTTATGGCGTCGAGATCTGCAGCATCAATATTATTTCGGCTAATCCTGACGATTCCTCTCTTACTTCCTCACTTTCATCTGGAGCAGTTGCGTCGGCAGCCGCGTTGCAAGCGGAAACTGCTGCAAGGGGTAAAGCCAAGGCTATGAAAATTGAGGCGGAAGCTATGGCTATTCAATTGCAAATAAATACAGATGCCAAATCGAAAGCGACGTTAGTCCTTGCGGAATCAGGTGCGAAGGCTGAAGTCTTGAAAGCTAAGGGGTCAAAGGACGCAGAAATTTTGCGGGCAGAAGGTTTGCTTGAAGCTGCAAATCTTCTTAACAAATCTCCTATAGCTGTTGAACTTGAACGAATTAAGCAAAGTGCTTCGGCTCTGAATTCTGCTGACAAATTTTTCTTCGGGGAAAGTCCGGAATACATGTCGAAGATTATTATGAATACCCAAACGATTACAGATGAGGAGTGAGGAAATAATTTTTGATAGATTTGTAAAGTACCTTGATGGACATGTGTAATGGTTCTTGTTAATAGTGGTAGTGACTTGGATTATTCTTGTCTTCGCACAGAGATTTTACGTATCAATACGTCTATTATATCAGGTGATTAAAGTCCAATATTTTTAAAAAATGATTTAATTAAATTAAATGTTAAGAATGAGTGTAAATGCACTTTTAGTTGCTTCCTAAAAGCGGACGCAAGCATTTGTGAAGCATCGATGAAATCTGATATCGAATATTCTGAACTGAACGTAGAAAGACGATTTGGGTTGAAACTAAAGCTGGAATACTTTTTGATAAGAGTAATTACGAGCTCTGTGATAAAGCAAATTTATGGAAAGAGCTTGAGCTTTGATTTCGTCGACATGATGTTGAAGTTTACCTAACGATTATCTGTTTCTATATTCAATAATACTATTACAGCTGGCATCCTTTTTTCCATAGCATCTGAGATGTTTTCAACCAAATCCATGCATATAGATTTGCGGCATTTCCATTCTTGCATCGACATTTTTATTCTCTTTTTCATCTTCTGAGGACAAAGTTCATGTTGGATTTGTTCGACAGATTTACCGCTTTTTTTAAGGAGATCGTCAACTAATTTTAACTTCTGGGATTGGATCGACGCTATTGCTTGCTTTGAACAATTCACTTCTCCAACATATTCATTTAATAGAGAGTCGAGTTGGTAATTTTTTGGTTGTGACAATAACAACTCAGTAGCAATATGCAATTGGTTGAGTCTATCTTTTGCTGAATTTTCGTCTAGAATTGCTTTGTTAACTTCTTCGATGGTTGGCGCTCCCAATGCTGCTGCTTTAAATAAACCTGGAGACCCATAATTCGCCCAGTACATGCTTTTGCTCCCATTATTGCCATAATTTCGTTTCATTACGAAAGCCTTATCAATTAGAGACAGCATCAGAAAACTGAGTTGACTTTCTAATGTGTTAGTAGCTTTCACTAGATAACTCATCGTAACAGGTTTTTCTGCGAAAATCATAACATACAAAACCCTCTGCTCAAAGTTTCGCTTTTTTGTCATCATTGCCAAAAACTTTGTTTGTGGATTTCCTTTTGAGCCAACTAAGTTATGTCCTTCACAGATAGCTTTTCTTTTCTTTGGAATGGTGGATTTTCTCATGAACGCGTCGGGTACATTTGTGCTCGGCACCAAAGTTTTCTCTTCCTTACTTTGCGCCGAAAAGGGCTGCAAATGAATCTCTTTTCGAGAACTCGGAGCCTTATCGGTTTTCTTAATCTTCTTTAGTTTCGAAGGACGACGACGATCGGTAGTATTGGTAGACGATGACATAACGGACAAGGTTTGATACAGACCTGTCGCATTTGAATAGTATGAGAGTTTATAGTGTGTATGACGCGTCTTTAGCCAACATTTGCGAAACGGGCGGAATCAGTTTCCGACAAAATCTAATTATTTCATTTAACAGGAAAAGTCTAACACCGTGTAATTTAAAAGTACATGTAATCCCGGTAAAATAAGTATTATTTTTGAATAGTTTCAAAAATAATTATCTTTGTTATTTATACATTCGTATGTTAATGATCCCACCCATCAATTTCCATAAAGATTTCAACTTGGAAAAGCACTTCAAAACTTGGAAAAGATTTGTGATCCAATCAATTCCTGAGGGTATGAACGTTGCTATGCTTGTAATAGTGTAAAACCAAAAGGTGCTATAACTGTGTTCGCCAACCTCGATAACGATTTCCAGATTCAACGTACTCGTAGGTGTCGTCTTCTCTATACTTCTATGCAAGATTTCATTGGAACTCATTGACTTCCCAATTTGTGCTGAATTGGACCTCGTACGTTCGAAAAAAGAGAAGTCATGGACGTCTCGGATAATCCTCAATCGACTTAATGCGTATCCAATAGCTTTTCTCTCATAATTTGTTGCAAGAGATAGGCCACAACTTATACTAATTTACTCATTTTCTTAGCGCTTGAGAGTTCCTCTACTATAGGGATATCGGTATGCGTACTATTTTTCTTTCTCGAGACTCTGGTTGGTTCCACCCACCGATGTTTTCTTATCGAAAGCCAAATACGCTCAGATATGCGCACATACACGTCATACTTTGGTGATATACATCCAGCGCGTCTTTGTCTCTAAACATTTTTATCTATGTTGATTCCTAGCTGTTCATTAATATACTTTCATAAATCATCAGAAAATGTAAGAATAATCTTTGTAGTAATCACACGCTCGTGAAGCCCTCGTTTATACGTTGCTCCTGTTCACATCATTGTCGAGCCAAAAGATTTTTGTAATTTTGCACAATCACTTACGAGTAACAAGTAGCATACAAAACGACGGCCACAGCATTATCCATACAGGCGCAAACGTACACGTACGCCGGAATGGAGGCGACAATAAATGCGATTCATTAGGGTTACAAAAATATATGTTAATTATGAAAGTTTGTAGTTGAGAAAGAAAATAAAAATTTAAGGTGAACACATAACGCATAGTATTGACTATTCCGTAAGGGATACAACAAATAGACCGTTGACCATACTTTCAACTTTTGTAGGGGGGTACTTTAAGTAGTCGCCCATTTTACGTTTTGAGAATGGCACTTTCGAGTACTGATCATAAAACGTAGAGTACTGGTTCAGGAATCTTTCTCGGATGCTTGTAAGAAAGTTTCTTCGGAGATTATCGTCAGGAATTCTCAGCTGGTTATGAGAGAAATATATTTTGCAAAAATCCTCGTTAAATCCACCAAAACGAATCTTCAGTGCCTTGAAAAGATCTTTATCATTGTTAAGTTTCTCCAGCGGTGTCAAGTGAATACACAAGTTGCCCCAAATGTCAAGATATTCCTCTTTATCACTATCTAATTTCTTCCCCAGCTTATCTTTGAACCAGGACTTTGTTAATTTATAGTCGTCTTCATCTTCGCTGTCCATTCTCAAATACCTCGACTTCTTCACTGGCCTTAAAGATTCGAGCATATAAGATGTATTCAAAACTACAAACAAATGACTTTTTCCCTAAAAGCGAAAGTTGTAAGATGGCACAATTTAAATTTAAGGGTATCCACAAACTCTACATACCTTTGAAATAAAACCTGATTCTTTGCGATATTGCGCAGCTTTATCATCGATATTTTTGCAATATTTTGAAATGATATATTTCATAAATGCATCGAGATCTCCTGACTCTTCGCCAGTGTGTGGATCCCACGGCAAAGCTCTTAAATTTAAATGAGAAAATGGATACAAAAGCTTGTCGTGAAGAAGTCTCTAGGGACTTACCGTCTTTTCGTTACACTTTTATATGCAGAAGAATACCTCGATATTAAACGAATAGCTTCGACGACTTGCTTGCTCACTCGCGCAACTCCACCATCAGGAGGGCGATAGTTTGCACCAGTAAGTGGATCCTCAGATATTTCTTTAACAAAGTGTTCAAGCGCTTTGTGGCAACCTTTCACGCAATTTCTATGTAACTCGATGCATAATTGTGCTGCCTCCTTTGACTCAGCTGTTTTCTTCATACCCTTCTTTTTATCGGTTAGATCGCAATACTTTGACAGCGTGGGTCCAAGTATTCGAACACCATCGAGAATTCTCAGGCCAGCAGCAGCTGCAGCTGCTGACGCACCGATGTTTCCAACACTTGCTTTAGACTGTTTATGGAATGTGCTCTCTAGATAGCGAATCAATCGTTCCACAACACAGCCAGCAATATGAGAAAATGATGAAGATAAAGCAAGTCGATACTTTTGAGAAAAATCTCCATCCTTATAGCCATGCACACCCTCTGGTGCAACGACGGACTGAAAAATTTGTTTTTCACCAATTAGAATGACGATTGCATGTTCGACGCCTCGTACTACATCCCTCGCTTCCATCTCAGCAACACTTGTTTTCACGTTTCCAACAAGTTCTTCTTTCCGTTGTTTACCCAGCTCGGTGATATAATTATCGAAAGCTTTGAACCCTTCTGGTTTTCTCGACTTCGCGTAAGTATCTAGGTGCATGTAACCCGTTTTCAAGTTTGTGTTCAAAATTTTTGTTGGCGAACGAGTTTTCACGTTTTTATCGTTCGGGGGGCTAGATGCTCCTAAAGTCGATACATTTGGATTAAATTGAGTGTCTCCAAGGCATTTAAAATTTGCCCTTAATTCGGCTAAATTCGACTTGTTCAATGGAAGACGAATTTCATACTCTCCAATCACTTCTTCCAATTTGTGTTTTGCCAATGCAGTCGTCAAACGAGTTCGTGCTTCTTTTGCTGTTTCTTTCCCAATCGAAGACGGGGAGCTTTTGAGTGAGACGCTTGATCCAGCTTCCGTTAATTTGATGTTAATCAAAATGCAAATTCCTTTCAATCCTCTCTGGTACAATTTATGAATATCGTCCATACGGACAGAAGAGTTGTGCATTCGATCTTTCCTTTCATCAAAGTATAGAAAGGCACCTCTCAATTGGATCATTCTCAACCTTGCATCGTCCAACATGTCCTCATCAATAACAGTCGATCCATGAGCAAGCATAGAAGCCACAGCCAAATCATCTCCTCCCTCTTCCTCCTCCTCGTCGTCATAACCAAATAAACGATGTCCACTCTTTTCCTGTTGAGTCATCACCTTTCGATTTCTTTCTCGATCTAAGACAGAGTTTTGCATTTCTACCGCCCTCTTATATAGCCCATCAATCGCCGGTTTACATTCGTCCACAGTATCAAGTTTATCTCTCGCATCATTTATCTTCTTGTAAACCTCCAACAAATTACGAGCGGCAGCCTGCAACTTCGCCGAATGATCCGTTGCAGGACTAGTTAGATTATCCAACACACGCGCCGTCATTCGAATGTTTCCAGCAGAGGTGTTTGCCGCACTTGTACATTTACGTATCTTCTCAATGTCAGTAGACAATTGCGAGATGCGCTGTTGGCTAGCCGTGAGCATAGCTCTGCGCGTTTCGGGATTGGCTTGGGGTATCATTGTGAAAGATATATAGAGTTATTAAGCTAGAAAATTCCATCCATTGATTGTTGTAACTTGAAACAACGGATGGGAGAGGTAGTTATGGAACACAGATGGGCACCCTGGTAGTTGTTTTATGTTTCCTTCTGCGGTCGCTGTGTCCTCCTGCTCCTTTTGTTGTCCGCGTGTTACTTAACTGTGACTGTTTGATAAAATCAATATCAATGTACCGGTACATCAATATCACAGTAATAAATGGAAATACGTGTATCCTTGTCTAAATCGTGACCGCACCAACTGGTAGAATATCATATGTGGTATTTGCCCCTTCACAAAACTTATATATCTAATGTGTTTCGACAAAATGGAGTTGAGAGAGATGGAAACAATTCAGTTCGTTACTCCTTCTTATTTATTTATTTTGACATGGAGCGCATCCGCATCTGCTTTGGAAGGATTCTACGAATAGGACATAGGACACTATCAAAGATCTCACACATTCTGCTTTATCGCCTCTCGCCTCGCGTGAACATCTAAATCCATTACGAATTACGACGTACATGTACGACATGTACATTGTACTTGAGAAGGCTATAATAGTAGTCCAATCGAAAGCGGAGTATGTGAGGACTTTCATTTTTTTCTTCGCAGAAACAAAAAATATGTGTACCTTTAAAACGTCATATACATATATTGGGAATACCTTTTACCAGTATCCTAATAAGCCAATCTTGATAAAACTCACCAAAATTGTAGTTATACACATGTGTACTGCACCTCGAAGTACACAAAAAATGTATCTCGAGGTACATGTGTATTTTAGAGGGAAAAAAGGAGCGTACGTAAGCCTTGCCTACGTACTTCACCGCACTCTCTTCTCTCAAGCTAGAGAGAGAGAGAGAGAGAGAGTAGTAGTGTAGAGAAAGAGAAATGGGAAGCGTCGCGAGCTACTACAGTATGGATCGCGATATTCCAGCAAATGCTGCTTCACCATCATTGTAGTACATCTCCATTACCGTCGTTCAACTAAATATCGTAATTCACCGTAGACCGTTTGATAGAGAGAGGATAATATGTTTTAAGTGGCTTTTGACTTGCAGTTATCAAAAAGGTTCACAACAACATTTCGTTTTTGAGGAAAGAAAGTATTCTTTAATATCCTTACAAATTAAACTCGAAATCATGCAAGATCACGAAAGTCTCGAGATTTGCAATGATTCTGTCTCGGAACCTATTCGAAAGGCGATCTACGTGAAGGTTAAGAATTTGATTCCGGACACGCAAAAGCAGAGCACTTCAGTATTGGGTGGTACGGCTAAAGCACATCATACTCAAACGAATGAGCCATCATCTGATGCAACGCTGCATCAACACCACGGAAACAATCAAAGAAAGCTTGGAGGGGGGTATAACTTATGTGTGTAAGTTTAATGACAATGACAACAGTGCAAAAATTTTCGTGTGCTTTATGCGCTCATTTAATGCGGACATGTATCTCATTGGGTGGTCTAACTGCGAAATGTACTCTGTTGAACTTTTCTTTAAAAATTAGGTGTTTGGGAAAGATCGATATTGTGGTTGATAAACAGCGGGTAGATCAATCTCGTGTCAGACTGGCTGAAGTCGAGGTTGGTGACGAGACGGGTGTAATTTCTTTACGAGCGAGAGACGATCAAATAACGCTATTACGAAATATATTGGATAAAGGATCAGGCGAGGATAAGTCGAAGCTTCCAGCTATAGTGATCAGAAACTGTTCAGTTGAGCTGTACCTCGGATCATACTTGAGGATCGCCGTAAGTAAATGGGGGAAAATTTCTGAATATCCTGACGACGTAGCAAGTACTCCGCCTCCACCCACTTACATCAATCGCTCCGTCGACTACTCTTCTATGGACTTCAGCCTTTCGACGGCCATCATATGTGATAGAAAAACGGATCAGATCAAAGCTCAGGTCAATACATCTGCTCAACACTTTTCGTCAGAGCAATATGGTACTGGTCCTTCGTTCTCGACAGATCGCGACCACACATTAGGGTCAGGCAGACAACGAGGGGCGGCTGATCGTCGGAAACGACACACAAAGCAAAATAATCGTCAGCAGAAGCTTCATGGAAGCTCCGCGGTCATGGAAGGAATGCATGTGCCGCAATACATACCCTATCACCATCAACACCCCTATTTTCCATATGGACATGGAGGTATAATTGAGGGTTCAAACCCCTCGAGTCTTGGATGGCAAATGGGATACCCTGACCATCTTCATCACTTTTCTTCTACGTATTCACCTCCAAATGTTCGAGCTGATTATTCAACATACCCGTTCTCTTCACCACATCTTCGGGGTCGACAGGACGGAATGTACCAGGCTCACCATTATGGGCATTCAATGGACTTATATCAACAGCAACCCCCCGAAACGACCCATCGCGAAGTTGGAGATGCCAATAAAGGAGCAGAAATTCCTAAGTCTGAAGTAAAGGACAGAGAGTCTATCTTACTCCCCGCAGTAACAGATACTAGTGAATCACCCAAAGAGATGCCTCCGACTGAAAATGTAGGAAACCATGCTTCTGCGCACCAGCATCAAGAGGACATGAGCCACTACTACGCGGGAGAAATTGAGCACTTTCCAACAAATATTCACTCACCAACGCAGCAAAATCCTCTCTCACGCTATTTTAGAAATTTACGAATTGGTGACCCCCAACGATCGTCATCTCCTTTTTCTGTATCATCTACATCTCATGCATCAGCCGCCCAAATGGATCCATCTGCTGCTACCTTTTACCCTCGAACTGGTGGATGGGAAGCACCAAGTAAGTCAACTTGCGGAGTGTCGGTTCGCAGATCTTTCTCATCTCGATGTGTATTCTGTTTCTATTACTTTCTCTCTTCTTTTCAGGACCAATCTCAAGTCAACCACCACGTCACTTTCACCCAGCAACCTACCCTAATTACGGTCATTATAACGAATATCCGTATGCTGATTACCCATATGCTTCTCCTCCACAAATGCCATATGGCCGGTACCCTCCGCAAATGTCACCATCATTTGCACCTCCACTGCCTTACCCCCCTAATGCAGGGGCAGTCAGAAGAGCTATTCCTCGACAAAGAGAAAGACCTGATGCCTTCGAAAATTCGTCCAAGGTAACAAAGGAAAACTTCAGCGAGACCAATAAAACAGAGGCAAAAAAGATGCCAATAGAATCAGAAGAGGCAGATACACAAGAGCATCAAAGCGATTAGAAATTATTTAAGTTCTAGCTCAAAAGTGAATTTGCCACAGCCCCGTAAATAAATACAACATAAATATTTATTACAAAAATCCTGTCATCGAAATTCTTGTTTCTTCTTCTTCGTTTCCTCACAAAGCGAAGAAAGTTGATATGGAAGGGGGGGCATCCTCAGATTACGGGGCACGGTTTTTTTACGCGTGTTTTGTACCAGTAAGAAACCTACATAAAAATTAAAAAGCAGCAACCGTTTCATTCATCAAATGACTTTGTAATTGTTTCTATAATGGGTCTTCAATCAGGTGGAAAGTGTATTTATAAATCAAAACCTATCTCCCTTGGTGA
>Ga0209092_10003836_pt1 | contig 12812 bp, 13 predicted proteins | sample FraStrMetagenome_FD_187446 | JGI IMG/M metagenome (GOLD analysis project Ga0209092, IMG submission 187446) | Marine eukaryotic phytoplankton communities from Arctic Ocean - Fram Strait ARC3M Metagenome (SPAdes) (version 2) | ecosystem: Environmental > Aquatic > Marine > Oceanic | place: Fram...
TAAATTAAAAGAAATGGCTAGGGATATTAAGATGTTAGAGAAGAAAAAATCTCAAATGGAAAAAATATACGAAAAAACTTGTGGTAAAAGTTACTCTCAAAAAGAAGTAGTAACCAACGAAGAAGAAATTGAAGAAATGGATGCTGTTTCCTTTAACAGACAAAATAACCCAACCCAAGGACCAGCAGGTGAACGTGATCCTAAAAAAGTAGGACAATCAACATCAGCATACGGTTTAAATAAATAAACATGAGAAAGCTATTAATAGAAACTCATACAATTAATTATACCCCAACTGTATTAACCGAAAGTGTTAATGCGGAAAACGGGAATATGATTGTTGAGGGGATATTAGCTACTTGTGAAGTTAAAAACGGTAACGGTAGATATTATTCTAAGGAATTATGGGAAAGAGAAATGGATAAGTATAATGAACTAATTGAACAAAGACGTTCAATGGGGGAATTAGACCACCCAGAATCTCAAATAATTAATCTACAAAATGTATCACATATTATTAGTGGTTATGAATGGGATGGAAATAATATCATAGGTAAAATAGAAATACTACCAACCCCAGCAGGTAATATATTAAAGGCACTTGTAGGTAATGGTGTAACAGTAGGTGTATCATCTCGTGGTATGGGTTCATTAGAGGAAAATAGGGAAGGTGTAATGGAAGTTCAAGATGATTTCGAATTATTATGTTGGGATTTTGTTTCAACCCCTTCCAACCCTGGTTCTTACATGCATATGATTAAAGAAGGTATGGAGGTACCAAAACATAACTACACAAAAGTAAATAGTATAATACATGAAATCCTTTGTTCAAAAGGATCATGTCCTATAACTTAATAACTTTTTCTTCGGACGCTACCGACGGATTTAAACATTAGATGCCCACTTTGGGCATCTTTTGTATTTTTGATAAAATGTCACATACGTATGACTGCAATACATCATGATTATTCTTATATGATGTCGACAATTATTATTTCTATTACGGTTCTTAATAACCGTATTTCACAAACTAAATTTTGGGATTATTATGACAAACAACAGAGATTTGTTAAAAGAAGCAATCGCCGATGCTAAATCAGTTAAAGAAACTGCCATCGCGAATGCAAAACTTGCTTTAGAAGAAGCTTTTACCCCTTATCTACAAGATCAACTATCTGCTAAATTACAGGAGATGGACGATGAAGACGATAAAGATGTAAAAGAAGAAGAAGAAGTAAAAGAATTTGATGCTCCTAGTTTTGAGAGAAAAAATTCACCCGCTGGAGATTCTTTAAAGAATCTATCACCTAAAAAAGTAGGACAATCTACTGTACAGGAAGAGGAAGAAATTAATCTTGATGAATTATTAGCAGAATTAGAATTAGATGAAGATGCTCGAACAGATGCCGAAGAAGAAGGCTACTTAGATGGTATGAAGGACGAAAAAGAGGACTTGAAAGAGGACGAACGTACGGATGCTGAAGAAGAAGGCTACGAAGATGGCATGAAGGACGAGAAAGAAGACATGGACGACGAGGAAATTGACCTTGAAGATATGTCAGAAGATGACTTAAAAGGATTCATCGAAGATGTTATTAAAGATATGGTCGCTGGTGGAGAAATTGAACCAGGTGACGAATTTGAAGAAGTTGAAGACGAAGACGTAGATGTTGAAGTTGAAGACGAAGACGTAGATGTAGAAATTGAACTAGACGAAGCAATGTCAGATCCAGACATGAGACACGGAATGAAAGGTGATAACGCAGAAGAGCGTAAAACTGAAAAAATGCGTTTCAAAGAAGGAGAAGAATTGGACGAAATGGGTGACGCTACAGTAGCAGCAGCCGCTGGCGGTTTAGAAAACATCATTGATTCTTTAAAGAAATTATCTAAAGCTGCAGGACCAGCTGCTAAAAAAGCTTATGCCGCTTTACAGGCATTAGGTGCAGGTGCAGGAGCAGCAATGCGTAACGAAGAAGAAGATTATGCTGAAATGGAAGAACTTAAAAAAGAACTTCAAGAAGTTAATCTTTTAAATGCTAAGTTACTTTATACTAATAAAATCTTCAAAGCAAAAAACTTATCAGAAGGTAAGAAAGTAAAAGTTTTAAAAGCATTTGACAAAGCAACGGATGTTAAACAAGCAAAAGCTATTTATGAAACATTAAACGAAGGAATTGTAAATACAATTACAAATTCTAGAATTAATGAATCAGTTAAAAAAGGTGCTGCTTCAAAAGCTAGTGGTTTAGAACCAAAAGCAACAAAACAACCAATTCTTGAATCAAATGAGGTATATGACCGTATGCGTAAGCTAGCGGGATTAATCTAAAAACAATTATTAAAATTTAAAATTAAAAAACATGAGCTTAAATTCATTATTAGAAAGCGCAAACCCATATCAGTCTATGCAGTCTGATGCGGCCAGATTATCTGGAAAATGGGCAAAAACAGGTCTACTAGAAGGTCTAGAAGGACAAAACAAAAACAATATGGGTCTTATCTTGGAAAACCAAGCTAAGCAATTAGTTGTAGAATCATCTCAAACAGGTGGTGGTGCTGCATCTTCAGGAACATTCCAATCACAAACAGCTGTTAATACAGGTGGTCAGTGGGCAGGAGTTGCTTTACCATTGGTAAGAAAAGTATTTGGTCAAATCGCAGCAAAAGAATTTGTTAGTGTACAACCAATGAACTTACCTTCAGGTCTAGTATTTTTCCTAGATTTCCAATACGGAAGTGATAAATCACCTTTCGCAAAAGGATCTTCATTATACGGAAACCAAACGGCGGATGGTATAGACAAACCATTTGGAAACACTAACACAGGTGGATTATACGGAGCAGGTCGTTTCGGATACTCGATCAACAACTCATCTTCAATCGCTGCGGATGCATCTGCTCCTTTAGCAGCTGCAATCTGGTCAGATTTTGACTTTGATTCTGATTACTCAGCATCAGCTGCTGCTGCAGATTACTGGAAAGTATTAGTACCAACTGCATCTTTAGATTTCGTAGATGTTGCAGGTGTTTCTGCATTCCAATTATTCTCAGGTTCTCAAGCATATGATGCTGTTTCAGCTTCAGCTGGAGAACAAGTATCAGCTTTTACAAAACTAGAAGGTGAAAATGTTGCTTTTGTAGTAGCAAAAGCACAATTAGTAAACGGAGCAACTGCATTCGCAGCAGGTGATAACGTTTCTGTTGTTTACCAATTACAACCAACTGATAGATACAGAGGTGATTTTGAAGACAATAACGCAGAACCAAATGGTTTAAATTCACCAGCAATCAAAATTCCAGAAATCAATGTACAGATGAAATCATCTGCAATCGTTGCTAAAACTAGAAAATTGAAAGCAGTATGGACTCCAGAATTCGCACAAGATTTAAATGCATACCACGCATTAGATGCTGAAGCTGAATTGACTTCAATCTTAAGTGAGTACATTTCATTAGAAATTGACTTAGAGATCTTAAGTATGTTGATCGAAAACGCAGCTGCAGGAAACGAAGTATGGTCTGCTGTAAATAATAGATCTATTGTTGCTGATGGTACTAAAATGGGTGCTATTTCAGACTTAGGATTTTACAATTCTCAAGGACAATGGTTCCAAACATTAGGAACTAAAATCCAAAAGTTAAGTAACATCATTCACCAGAAAACATTAAGAGGTGGTGCAAACTTCCTAGTATGTTCTCCAGCTGTAGGAACGATCATGGAATCAATTCCAGGATTTGCTGCTGATACTGATGGTGATGCTTCAAAAGCAACTTATGCATTTGGTGTACAAAAAGTAGGTTCATTAAATGGACGTTACAAAGTATACAAAAACCCTTACATGACTGAAAACCAAATCTTATTAGGATTTAGAGGTGCTCAGTTCTTGGAAACAGGTGCTGTATTTGCTCCATACATTCCATTAATCATGACTCCGTTAATTTACGATCCAGAAACTTTCACACCACGTAAAGGTTTATTGACTCGTTATGCGAAGAAAATGGTTAGACCAGAATTTTATGGAACTATCCAAGTAAATGGTTTAAACTCTCTATAATTTAGAGAATTAAAATCAAATACATATTTAATTTAACCCGGCTTAGGCCGGGTTTTTTTATCTTTTTTTCATATGTATAATAAACAAAAAGTTATTATATGCCTTCAAAACATCATACGGACGATGTCTACGTCCAAAAAAGAAGACCGAAGAATCCAATTAAATTTAATGTACAGCTTAACGATGAACAAAAGATAGCTAAAGCAAAAATAATTGAGTCACCCATAACGGTGCTTAGAGGAATGGCGGGGTCAGGTAAAACCTTAGTAGCAACACAAGTAGCATTAGATATGTTATTTACAAAACAAGTAGAAAAAATTATAATTACAAGACCAACAGTATCAAAAGAGGATATTGGTTTTTTACCTGGAGATATTAGAGAAAAAATGGATCCCTGGTTGGCACCTATATATCATAACTTACATATGTTATATAACCAAGACAAAATACAAAAAGAATTAGATAATGGAAACATAGAAATAGTACCCTTTGCATTTATGAGAGGTAGAACATTTCTAAAATCTTTTGTTATTGTAGATGAGGCACAAAATGTTACACATAACCAAATGGAGACAGTAATTGGAAGATTAGGAAAGGGCTCTAAAATGGTAATATGTGGTGATATGGCTCAAATTGATTTAAAAGACAAACGGGAAACCGGCTTTTCTTTTTTATCTAGGATAGAAGAAAGTGTAGGGGGGTTTAGTATTTCTACCTTATTACAAAATCATAGACATGATATAGTATCACCAATACTTAAAGTTTATCAAACCTTTAGAGATTAACATATCTTTACCATATTTATAAACATATAATATATCCCAATAAGTTAAAAAATAAATTATGAATATACCTATTTGGTCAGGAACTAGCACTTTTGCTCCAGGACAAACACCTTTTGGATTTTACGATAATGACGCAGATTTTCAAGTAGATGCAAATAAAGTTGCTAATTTTTGTGCCCAAAGAATGGGGTATCCTTTAGTAGATGTAGAATTACAATCTGGATCATTCTTTACAGCATTTGAAGAAGCTGTAACTACATATGGTAACGAGATTTATGCGTATAAAATACGAGATAATCAATTATCTATTGATGGGTTACCAACGGCATCACTTTTAAATAATGCACTTATAACACCAAGTTTTGAACCAATAGTTAGGCTATCAGAACAGTATGGAGAAGAAGCAGGTAGTGGGGGAAATGTAAATTACTACTCGGGGTCATTTGATTTAACCTCTAGTATTCAAGACTATTCTTTTGAAACTTTTATGACATCAAGTGGTCTTACAGGATCTGAGTATATGCATGGTATAGAAGTAAAAAGAGTATTTTATGAAAACCCTTACCCCGCAGGTGCCAGATTTTTAGGAGCAAACAATGGGTTTGGTTTTGGAGGTGTAATGGCATCAGGAATAATGGGTTTAGGAGGATTTGGAGCTGAAGGAGGATATTTAATGGCACCTTTAAATTACGATATAGCTGTTATACAGCAAATCGAAATGAGTGAAACCATTCGAAGAAACCAATATTCATTTGAAATAAGAAATAATAATTTAAGAATATTTCCAATCCCTAATTTTTCATTTAGTGCATATAGTGAAGGTAAAGTTTGGTTTGAATACATTCTTAGGGATGAAAGAATCTCTAGTGCAGTAATGCAAACACCTGGAAATGTTACTAATGTATCAAATGCCCCCTATGGTAATCCTAATTACGATCAAATTAATAGTGTAGGACGTCAGTGGATATTTGAATATACCTTAGCATTATCAAAAGAAATGTTAGGATATGTAAGAGGTAAATATAGTACAATCCCAATACCAAATTCAGATGTAACATTAAACCAATCAGATTTAATAGCAGCGGGAACAGCAGAAAAAGTAGCATTAGTAGAAAGATTAAGAACATATTTAGATGAAACTTCAAGAATGGCTTCATTAGAAAGAAGAGCAAAAGAAGGAGATTCAAAAATGCTGGAATTACAAAAGGTTCCATATACAATTTTCATAGGATAATATGGCAATGTACACCAGACAAAGGGATGTTTCTCTTATGCGAAAGTTTAATAGAGAATTGATGGGTAATATTATTACTCAACAATGTGCTTTATATCAATTTAAATTAGAAGAAACTAAAGTTAATATCTATGGCGAAGCAGCTGAAGAAAAATATTATGATGGTCCATTTTTATTTAATGTTTTAATAGATAGAGGAGATGAACAATATCCTGAAGCAGGAGAAGGGGTATTATTCGAACAAGGTATTAATTTTTACTTTTTTAGAGATGATTTAGTAGATGCTGATGTTGTACCTCAAGTAGGAGATATTGTTTTATATGAAGAAAGATATTATGGAGTACAAAGTACAATTGCTAACCAATATTGGGGAGGTAAAAATCCACAATATCCTAATAATGATTCAGATGGAACACCAAACCCATTAAATCCTGATTTAGATCAATTTGGTAACGTAATATCTATATTAGTATCAACATATTACATACCAGCAGATAAAGTAGCAATTTCACCTCATATAGAAAGAATGTAATGGCAAAACCTAGAAAACCTATACCAAAAAGTCAATTAACTTTAAGCACTAGTAAAAATACTGCTTTTAGAGGGATAGAAGATAGAGGAGAAGCAGGAAACCCTAATAATTCTATTACACCACCAAACCCAAATTATACGGAAACAGGTATTGATTTTAACAGATCAAACCAAATGAGTTTTAAAGATGATACTACCAAACAATACTCAGTTGGTATCAAAGATATTGATGAAGCAGTATTTTATTATTTTCAAAATGTAATAAAACCCTTTGTTTATCAAAATGGTGAACGAAGAGAAGTACCTGTAATATATGGTGCACCTGAAAGATGGAAATCATTTCAACGTGATGGGTACTACAGAGATAAAAGTGGAGCAATTATGCTTCCTATTTTAGTAATAAAAAGGGACTCATTAACTAAAGATAGAACTGTAGCTAATAAACTAGATGCTAATATGCCTAATTTATATGGTCAATGGTCAAAAGAATTTAGTTCAAAAAACTTTTATAGTAACTTTGGTACTTTAAATAATAGAAAACCAGTTGAAAAATTTCATATAGTAGCACAACCCGATTACGTTACAATGGAATATAGCTGTATTATCCAAACTTACTATATGGAGCAGTTAAATAAAATAATAGAAGCATGTGAGTACGCTTCAGATGCTTATTGGGGTAATCCTGAAAGATTTCAATTTAGAGCTTTTATAGATACCTTTACTACCGCAACCGAATTAACTCAAGGTAAAGATAGATTGGTTACTGGTACTTTTAATATTAGACTAAGAGGATATATACTCCCAGATACAATACAGAAAGAATTAAATGCTACTAAAGTTTATAATTCTAAGGCTAAAATTACTATTACAACAGAAACAACAAATAATATCGAAGATATCGACTTTTAAATAATCTTTACATATTTATCAACAAAACAATTTATATATGAAAAATCAAAAGTTATCAAAAAAAGAGTTACAAGTATTACAAGAATATCAAAATAAAACAAATGAGGTTATTGCCGCATTAGGAGGTGTAGAACTACAAATTAGTGCGTTAAAAACCCAAAAAGAAGAAATATTAAAAGATTTTAAAGTCCTTCAAGATAACCAAGTAAAAACTGGTAAAGAATTACAAGATAAATACGGTGAAGGTAATATAAATTTAGAAAACGGAGAATTTACTCCAAAGGAATAAATTTTTGAAATACTTTTCAATATTTATAATAAAATAAAAATAAATAAACTATAGACAATGGCAGAGACAACATTAATATCTCCCGGTGTATTAACAAGAGAAAATGATTCATCCTTTATTGGGGCTAGACCTGTTACTTACGGTGCAGCTGTTATAGGACCCGCAGTAATGGGACCTGTTGGTATTCCAGTAGGAGTTTCTACTTTTTCCCAATACGAAGCAATATTTGGGGGATCAGTAGAAAGTGGATCACAACAATACACTTATTTAAATTCAATTTCAGCAAGAAATTATTTTGCTCAAGGAGGACAATCATTATTAGTAACACGTGTTGTTACAGGTTCTTTCTCTGAGGCATCAAGCTCTATAGATAGTACTTTAACATCAGGTGCTTTAGTTAGTGGTGCTAATCAATTACTTACTTCAATCTCTAACGGAAATTCACTAAACATTTCAGGTAGTACTGGAGGAGTTGTAGTACCAAATGTTCCTGTTAATGGTGGACTTGGAACAGGCGCAGTAGCTAGTATAACTCTTGCAACACAAGTAGCAAGTGCACAAACCTCATCTGTAACAAATATTACAATCACAACTCCAGGAACAGGATTTGAAGTAGGAGATACAATAAACTTTACATCAGAATCCCTAGGTGCTACAGAAGCTGGAGGAACTAATTTAGAATATACTTTAGTAGCTGATGATTTACAATACACAGCCTCTTTCACAATTAAATCAATATCTGAAGGTGAGGTAATGAATAATTACCAAGCAATAGATTCAGCAAATGGTACATTAGATAGTGGTTCAGCATATAACCTTAGATGGGAAATAGCTTCTGTAAATACAGCTTCAGGACAATTTTCATTACTAGTAAGAAGAGGAAATGATACTTCAACACAAAAGGCTATATTAGAAACATATAACAATGTATCTTTAGACCCACAAGCATCTAATTATATTTCAAAAGTAATTGGTGACACATATGAAACTGTAGAACAAGATGGTACAGATTACTTTGTTAAAACAAATGGTAATTACCCACGAAGAAGTGCTTATATTTATGTTTCAGAAGTAGGTTTAGCAACTCCTTCTTATTTTGATAATAATGGAGCAGCAAAAAGCGAATTTACTGGTAGTTTACCAAAAGTTCAATCTGGATCTTTCCAAGGTGCTGAAGGTAAAAACTTTGAAAATGGAGATGCATTGTTTAATGAAAACATAGATGCAGACAACATACAAGGTATTGGAGCAAATGATTATACACAATCAATTAATTTATTAAGTAATTCAGATGATTACCAATTTAACGTAATTACAGCTCCTGGATTAAATTCACAACAACACGCATCACAAACAACAGGTTTAGTAACACTTGCACAAGGTAGAACAGATTGTATAGCAGTAATTGATATTGTACCGTATGACGCGTCAATCAACACAGTTACAACACAAGCAAGTGCTTATGATAGCTCATATGCTGCTACTTATTGGCCGTGGTTACAAACGATAGATGCCGGAACAGGACAAACAGTTTGGGCACCAGCTTCAACATACATTCCTGCAGTTTATGCATTTACAGATGCTTCATCAGACCCATGGTTTGCACCAGCAGGTTTACTTAGAGGAGCTTTAGGAAGTGTAGTAAGAGCAGAAAGAAAATTAACATCAGGTAATAGAGATACTTTATACGAAGCAAATGTAAACCCAATTGCAACATTCCCAGGAAGTGGAGTTGTAGTATTTGGACAGAAAACTTTACAGAAAAGAGCAAGTGCTTTAGATAGAGTAAATGTACGTAGATTATTAATTGCACTTAAAGGATATATCACACAAGTATCAGATAACTTAGTATTTGAACAAAATACAAATGCAACAAGAAATAACTTCTTAGCAAATGTAAACCCATACTTAGAATCAGTACAACAAAGACAAGGATTATATGCTTTTAAAGTAGTAATGGATGCTACAAATAATACACCAGATGTAATTGATAGAAATGAGCTAGTAGGTCAGATTTATTTACAACCAACTAAAACAGCTGAATTCATTATTCTAGATTTCAATGTTTTACCAACTGGAGCAACATTTCCTGAATAAAAACAATAATTATAAATATTTATAATAAAATTATATAACAATGGCAGTATTAGACCCAAACGAAATATTTTATACAGCATTTGAACCGAAACAACAAAACAGGTTTATATTGTATGTAGATGGAATCCCTTCATACCAAATTAAAGGTATGGGAGCTGTTTCATTAACTCAAGGTACAGTTCAGTTGAACCATATTAACGTTGCAAGATACGTTAAAGGTAAAACACTTTGGAACACAATTCAAATGACGTTATTTGATCCAATTACTCCAAGTGGTGCTCAAGCATGTATGGAATGGGTTAGATTACACCATGAGTCAGTAACTGGTAGAGATGGTTATAGTGATTTCTATAAAAAGGATTTAACTATGAACGTATTAGGACCTGTAGGAGATATCGTTTCAGAATGGATTATCAAAGGGGCTATGATTACCGAAGCAAATTTCGGAGATTACAACTGGGATAATGAAAGTGCTGCTGTAGAACTACAATTAACAGTACAACCAGATTACTGTATCTTAAATTTCTAAGAAACAATTACATAACTTATCAAAAATTGCTTGGCTTACGCCAAGCTTTTTTGTATATTGGTAACTAATATTAAAGGGAAAAGTTCTTTAACATTTAAAAAGAACAATATATGGAAAATTTAGAATTTATGTTAGGTGTCCTATCCACAGTAGGTGTATTCTTAGTAGGGTACGCTTCGATAGGAGTGTTTAAGGTGAAAGCCAAAGTTAAAGATATTAACCAATCTGTAGATAATGCATATTTAGCTATGGATGAAATCGGTAAAGATCATAATAAACAGATAAGTGATGTAGAATTAGATTATCAAAATCAAATTGATGAAATTTATAGACAAATGGATTCAAGGTTTGATAAGTTTGAAAATAGAATAAATAAATAATTAATAATCGTTTTAAGAACTTTCCTTTTTAATATTTATAACTGATAAAAACGTTTTAACCAAATAAAGACTATGAGTGAATTTAAATTCCCAACGGAAGAAATCGAATTACCATCTAAAGGATTAATTTATCCTAAAGATAATCCCTTATCTAGTGGTAAAGTAGAAGTAAAGTATATGACAGCAAAGGAAGAAGATATTCTTTCAAACCAATCATTTATTCAAAAAGGTGTTGTGTTAGATAAGCTATTAAAATCTGTAATAATAGATAAAGACATAAACATTGACGATTTAATTGTAGGTGATAAAAATGCATTACTAATAGCAACTCGTGTCTTAGGATATGGTAAGGATTACCATATTTCAGTTAATGGGGCTGATTATACTATAGATATGACTACCTTAGAACATAAAGATATTGATGATTCTACCTTTGTAAGAGGTGAAAATGAATTTCCTTTTACAACACCATCTACAGGTACAGTCTTAACTTATAAACTAGCTACTGGTAAAATTGAAAAACAAATAGATAGAGAGATAGCTGGTCTTAAAAAAATTAATAAAGAAAATTCATCTGAATTAACTACAAGATTAAAATATTTAATATCATCTGTAGATGGAGATAGTGAAACAAAAACTATTAGAGAATTTGTAGATTATAGATTTTTAGCAAGAGACTCAAGAGCATTTAGAGAACACATAAATGCAACCCAACCTGATGTAAACTTAAATTATATCTTAGACAATGGAGAGGAGGCCTTAATCCCAATAGGGATTAACTTTTTTTGGCCTGACTACAAATAATGCCCCCCAGGTTAGAATTAACCTTTTTAATATAATACATCAAATAATTTTTCACGGTAAAGGTGGATATGATTTTTATACAGTATATAATATGCCTATATGGTTAAGAAAATATACATATAGTGAAATCAAAAACTTTTATGAAGAAGAAAAAAAACAATTAGATAATGCTTCTAGTGGTGGAAAGGGTTCTAAAAACTTAGTTAACACCGATGGTAAGGTAAATGTTCCTGCATTTGCTGAAGCAAGTAAAACATATAAAGGTCAAACAAGTTATAAGTAGTAATATTTATAATAAAGTGTAATTTATGGACCAGAAAAAGGTAGAGGAAACATTAAAAAGGATACAAAAGCTCTATGATGAGCTTGGAGAAAAGAACCCTTTTAGAGGTATGGATTCTTCTAAAGTTGCTGCCTCTGTAACTGAAACCAAAAGATTATCTGCTGCCTTAGATGGAGTCCAATCCAGGGTAGACAATCTAGACCAATCATTCTCAAATTTACAATCCCAACTACAAGCTACAATTAAGGAAATTGCAAAAGCCCCAACTCCTATTAAACAAATGCAATCGGGGTTTAAAGCAGTACTTACTCAAGTAAAAAAATTAACTTACGAAGAAGAGGGGATTGATAAGCTTAATATAAAGCAACTCAAAAATATTCAAAAAATTACTCAAGCGAGAATAAGTGATTCTTCTAAAGCAGCAGAATTGATTGCAAAGGAAGGTGGTTTTTTATTAAGTAATGGTAAGTTAATGGATTCTTTTATCTTAAAAAGAAAAACTATGACAGATGCTCAAAGGGCGGCTGTTGGGTTTTTACAAGGAGAAGATAAAACAATTCAATCCATTAATGATAAGGTTAAAAAAAGAATAGGTCAAGAAAAAAACCTTAATAAGTCTATAGGATTAGGTGGTGCGGCTTTAAAAGGTGTAGAAGGCGCACTTAAAGGTTTAGGACTTGGAGGCCTATCAGGTCAATTAGGGTTGGATGAGGCAAATGAAAAAATGCGTGAGGTAGCAGAATCCATTACAGATGGAGGAAATAAAACCGCTAATTTTACTGGTAAAACAAAAATATTAAAGGCTGGGTTTAGTTCTATGAAAGGCTCAGTTATAAAGAATCTAAAAGACCCATTAGTAATTGCTAGCTTTATTGCCACAGAATTTTTTGCTGCCTTAAAAGCATCAGATAAA
>Ga0209092_10003837_pt1 | contig 12810 bp, 12 predicted proteins | sample FraStrMetagenome_FD_187446 | JGI IMG/M metagenome (GOLD analysis project Ga0209092, IMG submission 187446) | Marine eukaryotic phytoplankton communities from Arctic Ocean - Fram Strait ARC3M Metagenome (SPAdes) (version 2) | ecosystem: Environmental > Aquatic > Marine > Oceanic | place: Fram...
CACCATTTGTCCAATTAATTAAATTAAATGCGTAAGTCCTCAGCTTAAGAAGGGCTAGTGTTTCTTTGGACCCTCTACTTGTATGGTTCATTGAACTACACTTAAAATAAGATATATTAATTATTATGAGAAAAAGTAACATCAGGACCTTGAAATATCATATGTTTATGAAGAGATCGCATGATTGGAGAAATTATGGTAAATACAGTCGAATTGCCTTTTAAAATGTTAGTATATCTGATAAAAAGAGCTGTAGGTGGGATGAATTGTTTGGATAGGAGAAGTTTTCTTTCCAAATTGATGAGGAGCGATTCCAGGGTGTCATTTTTGAGTAATGATAAAGAAGAAATTTCTGCAATAACATCAAGGTGTGGACCACCTAAATGTGGAAGTACGTATTGGAGAAGCTGCACTAGTAACGCAAATCCGTCCCTGAGTGATATGTTTGTTGAGATCTCTCTTTTCCAGAATTGTGGTACACGTCGACGCTATGATATCTGGCTAGGTGATGCCAACGCAACTGAAGAAAAGGTCTTGGAGTTGGATTCAATAGGTGAGTACCTATTTTCAACCGCTTCAATGTGATGATGCATATCATCAAGACTTTCCATCACATCTGACATCATGTTTTGGACTGATTTCTGAGAATCAAGGAACGATTGTTGCGTTTGTTGCGAATCATGAAAACGATTGTCATGAAGGGCCTCTCTTTGAAGATGATATTCTTTAAGAGATGCGATACTATCGGTTGTCTTATTGGCTGCAAGAATCATAGACTGGATAGCAGACATATCCTGGGTCACTTCCATAGTAGGTGAAGAGTTTGGCGCCAAATTCGAATTTCGAGTTTTGGGCTTCACTGCTTCTGAAAAGGTTTTCTTCATGGAAGACATGGTAGGACTGCTGGAGCAAAGGGAAGTTGTTTTAGCGGGGATTCGTAAAAGAGACGAATAACCTGTTGAGCTGGTGATTCAGTTGATAGATTGAACTAATTATATAATGATAAAGTTAATTCCTTAAAAATGTGGTTCATCTGTAATGCCCGGAAATTAAATCAAATATTTGGTTCTGCTTGATAAAATTCTGGTGAAGTCGGCGGATTTTTCAACTACTAGAACTTTATTATGAACATCTTACTTCTTTGCAAGCATTCTAGAAAGTGGCATCTTATATCTTTGCTTTTAATAACTAGTATACAAAACTCATGTAAACGATATCTTGATTTATAAATTTTCAGTACACTATACTGAAAATGTATATTGAATGTGATCAGCATTCTTATTGTTTTGAATGCAACAGAAAAGAAAAAACGAGAAAGTATGATGTTGCCATTTGTGGGTTTGTTTTTTTCGTGACATCGTCAACTTTTCCTACGAATATTCTTTGGTATCTTTTTCCGTTCAATTGATGGCGGGATAGATTTTCTTCTTACAACAAATTGTTCTTTTCAGCAGACATCAATGTTATCTTCAATCTCCAGGTGATTGAATAACATACATGCCACTCGCACATTAGTTACATTGTGGAGAATTATCACGAGCGATTGGAATTGCATTAATATAGTTGAAGAGAGATAGATAGATAGATATATGTAAAGAAAGAATGAATTCAAACTCTTTTCAGAAACTTCTGATGAGGTTTCGATCACGGACTCATCGTTTTAGAAACTTCTGTAAGATCATTGAACTGCATAATTTTTTACAATCAAACCAACAATTATTCGTGATATGTGAACTCTCTGATAGTCACATATGGATGTTTCTTATTTTCCCACATGTCCTTTTTTTCTCTTTCATCATAATGCTACAATGATATTAAATCCTTTTTGAAAAAAGATGTTCCTTCGTCTATAGAGTCTTCGTTTACATCAGCGGCTGGATTTGGAGCAGGATTAGGAAATGTAGAAGATAAAATGCTACCAACTAGCATGCAAACTTCGGAATTTATGTTTCAGCATATTAACGATCCTCGGACTGTCTCCATCATTGGGTATGTTCATGTGAAGGGAAACATCATTTTTGAATGAACCTGCTATAGTTACTAATTCTATTCCTCATTGAATATTCGCCTCAAAAAATCGATGCAGGGCACCAATGACATATGGGCAACCATTTGTGGGAACCGATGTCGCGCCAACTATCCTTCGTGAAGCAGGTCTTCACCAGAATTTAACCCAATTAGGATGGAGAATCGAGGATATGCAAGATATTGATTTTGCAAATATAACATCAGAAAACGGATACGCTAATATATGCAAAGCTAAAAATAGCCAATTTGTTGGCAAAGGATGTCAAATATTGGCGGATATAGTGAAAAAAAAGGCTTCTGAAAATAAATTTCCTTTAATTTTAGGTGGTGACCATTCCATAGCAATGGGATCCTTAGCAGGAATGCTACGTGCCAGACCAAATACAGGGGTACTCTGGATTGATGCACATGCTGATTTAAATACTCCAGAAACATCAGAAACAGGAAACATGCATGGTATGCCCCTAGGAATGTTGATTGAAGAAATGGGTGTAGATCATAATGCCATCCCAGGATGTGAATGGCTTGCAAAAGCTGGTGCTCCACGTTTAAAACCAGATTCACTTGTGTATATTGGATTACGAGATGTAGATCCAGAGGAAAGAAGAGCCATTCGAGAATTAGGAATTATGGCGTTTACAATGTTTGATATTGATCGATATGGAATTGGAAAAGTGATGGAAATGTCAATTCATCATCTTTTAAAAAACGATGCAAAACGTCCTATTCATTTATCGTATGATATTGATGTTGTTGATCCTTCTCTTGCTCCTGCTACAGGGACAAGTGTTCGAGGTGGGCTAAGTTTTAGAGAAGCACATTATGTTGCTGAAGCTGCAGTAACAACTGGGTTACTCGCTAGTGCTGATTTAGTGGAACTTAATCCAACATTATCTGATGGGAGAGGTGCACATGAAACTGCCAATATTGGTCTGCATCTACTGTCTTCCATCATGGGAAAAAGTATCATTTGATTTATGGTATAAGTCAAAAAGATAAAGTTCAAAATATTTCAATTGTAAATAAATAGCATAGTTATAATTATAATTGATATGACAAGATTATCTGTGTCCAAGTTTTTGGGTCAATTCGATGCACAATTAGAAAAAATTCTTCATATTTTGAGTATAGAGGATAACATTATCTTCATTTTGACATTAATTCGTACTTTCATCCTTTTCAAGACTAAGAGGTTGATATTTATCTCTTCATTTACCACGTCTGTACCTTTCATCATCCTCTTCCGTTTCTTTGATTCCTTTTTGGATGGCAGCATAAAACAAAAATATCGAAAGTGGCGCACCAAGCGCCGCGATAGCGGCAGTAAGAATGAATCCGTATTGTGGACTCCCTCCAGATAGCTCAAAAACGGAACCTGCAGGAATTTATCAATTTTCGACGAAATAAATTATGAGTTTTGCAAGATATTTTTTCATTATTTTTGCAAATGACAGGAACTTTCAATGTGTTCAATCCTTCGATTAAGAGCTATAATCGATTGACAATTTTTCAACGTACCAGTGGAAGCAATACCCAAAACCATTGAACTTCCAAGTAAAATGGGAGAAGGCACATCAATAGGTACACCTGAAGATTCTTCTACAGGTTCTGATACTGAAGTAGATGTAGGGTTAGCTGTTTCTTCTGTAGATCCACTTTCTACAATGACAGGTGATGATGAAGACTCATCATTGTCAGAAGATGATTGGAATAATGAAACATCATAAGCGGAAAGGAATGGAGATCTTTGAATGCCAACGTTTCTAAAAGTGGTCTTGGATGGTAGAGAAGATTCTGTTACAAACGATTGAGTGGGGAGAGTGATGAATCCCAAGACAAGAAGGATTGGGAATGTGATTTTCATGAAAAAGTTCATTTTGAAGTTCATCCTCATGCAATGATTTTTTAAGTTGAACAAATTGATGAGTAAGAATGTTGGTTGTCTAATTGTCTGGAGGATTACCCTCAGTACGGGACTATACCATAGTATGCACAAATATATCTCATGAAAAGATTTATCCGACAAGCACCAGAGTCTCTCTCAAGTTTCTACGTTTTTGTACATATCAAAATACGAGAACTTTTGCTCTTTGGTTCTGATGCGTACGTTGAAATAAATACTCTATAGGAGATGAGAAGATTGCACATAATTTAATATAGCTAGAAAAGATTCTATGATAAATAAAGGCTCCTAAGATTCCAAATAACGGTCAATGAAATCAAATAGATGGTTCTATCATTTGAAATGTTATTTTTGAATACTACTTAGATCGTTTGCCCTAAGAAAAATACCGTCATTACATCATATGCATTTGCCAATGTTTCAAATTCAAAGGTTATCAAGGAGGTCTCAAGATTTTATTGTCTCGTTGATAGCGAATGGACCGCGCTTTTTGAAATTTATCAGGCTTTCCATATATTTCTACAATACAAAAAACAAACATCTTCCCATAATTTCTTAACAGGCTATAATTAGTGCCCAGGACAACAACATGTCCAGTGCCACTTCCGCATCTACAAACAAGAATCCCTCTACGGTTAAAGAAGATTCTCCCAATGCATATGAAATGAATTTTCATCGCGACTTTGAACCGTTGCAAATGGCCAGTAAAGTTATTTTATCTGCCCTCCGATCCGATGAAGCTGCTCCTGGAAGTGATTTGTATCGACGCTTAGCTTCTTCTACTTCAGGTGAGATGTCCTCATCAGCTTCATCAAGCCATGTTTATTTTCCCTCGGAAAAATGGACTCCACTAGATTCCTCCACCAATAAATCCTCCGCATCGACTTTACGTCCAAATGATACCATGAATCGTTCCAACAGAATGGGAATCGGTACTCACTCAGCTACAAGTCCCGGCACACCAGGTTTTAGAAGTCCTAATAATCGTACACCTACCATGTCTTCTCCCTGGGCACACATAAGTCGTTCTTCTGCTAATAATACACCTAATGTTAACCAACCAAATTTTACTTCTCCCACAGCCAAAACAGTACATTTTGACAAGGGACTTAGCAATCAATCCTATACCCCATCAGGTAAAACCCATAGCCCCATATCAACCCCCACAACATCCACACCTACTACCGTCTTTGAGCATCATCATTCTATACCTTTACCATCTCATCTTTCCAAACTCATATCCTCAGTAAAGGTAGCTTCACTTATGGGCCTCTTGCCGGAAGCCAATCTAGCTTGGATGAGTGTTGATGAAACATTGTATATTTGGGCCTATGATACAGAAGAGAATGGAATCTGGTCTCCGTCCAAGAGAATAAATTCGAATAGTAGAATGGAAGATTTTTGTACCTTTGTTCTGCCTAGTAAACGAAATATCGTTAGTGTCGGATTAGTTCGACCAAAAAAGGGTGAGTCAAAGTTTCTTTATTATGGCTTTGAACTATCTTCATGTAAAGGGACTGAATGATTTTTTTTTGTGATTCAATTATCATGGATGAAAAACAAACAAATAATTATTTTAGGTGTTTTCGTTGATACCGTGAAATGGGGTCTTGTTGTTACTACTGATGAAGAAGCGCTTCTTTGTGCAATCACCAATTCCTCATCCCCTCATGAAGATTCTTTTGGATCTTCTTCACTACGCCTTATTCCTACTCGATTTTATGTTTCTACTGACTCTGTACCTATGGTTTCTGTTGCTGGTACTCCCGATGGAAGGATTTTCTTAGGTGGTTATGATGGTTCACTCTACGAAATGCAATATGACGGAATGTCTAATCTTACGACGTTTTCATCTTCTTTTTCAAGCAAAATATTATCTGGTGGCAAACGTGCCCTTGAACGGACCATTCCATCTGGACTTATTCCAGGATCTTACAATTCTGAGCAACCTCATAGAAAATGTCGCAAACTAAATCACACAAACAAATCAACAATCTTTAGCACCATCCTTCCAGGATTTATTCAAAAATTAATGTCATCGGGAAGTGGTCCTATTATAGATATCTGCGTGGATTCTGAGCGAAAATGTTTGTATACACTTACATCCAAAGGTATCTTACATTGCCACAATCTTTCTGCACAAAAAACAGATATGGAAGTGGCGAGTTCAGTTGATTTATTGCGATTATCCAAATCCTATTTGAATGCTGTTACTCGAGGACAGATGTATCCTCCAAGTTCGTCCATCCGTTTTCCTGGTGGAGGAAGTGCTGCTGCCTATGGAGTAGGTGGTATGGAAGGAGCAAGATCTCTCCTTAAAGCAAGCGAAAATGAGTCTGAACAAAAAAAGAACTCTGGGTATTCAACTGGAGGAGTCTTGAATCCTATCTCCTTACATATTATTACCAAAAAAGAAAGTAGAAATTTGACACTATTAGCAATTACAGGTGCTGGAGTTCGCTTATATTTATCTAATTTAGGCTCATTTGACATGAATGCCCCAGGGAAGCATATTTATTTGTGTCATGTACGAGCACCTCCTCTCATTCAGGATATGTTAATGCAGAAGGACAACGGAATGTATTCAAGATCAAATACTGGAAAAATTTTGCCTGGTTATAACGCTGTTGGTGGAAGACGAATGCCAACTCCGAATGCAATTGCATCCTTCTATCGTAATGGAACTATGATGGTGGCTTTAGATGGAAGTCAAGTTTTGCAATCATCTCGTAATAACATCAGCTCACAATCAGGTGCACTTCGTTCAGATAACTCTTCAAAGCCTAACATCGCTGGAGATTTAATGCTTGCATCCACCCCAGATTTTGCAGGTAGGCCTTCAGATTTGATCAACCAAGGGTATAATGCAGTATATTCACAAGATCCTAATACAAGAAATAGAAGTAGTAGAATGATTGTGGCTGGAGGGCTAAGTGAATCTCTCAACATTCCTTTTTCTTCAACTGGAACTTCACGGTCACAGCTTTTACCTGGTGGTCGTATTTGGGAAATTGCATCGCCGTCTTTTAAAGAATATGGGTATCAAAATAACGAAAAACAAGGTTCTATGCTTTATGAACAATTATTTTGGGCATCAACGACTCCATCAGATTCAGAATTAAACATCGGTTTGGTTCCAGCAATAGCATCATCATCATCATCAAGTTTTACAAAAAAAAGAAAAATTGGAAACACTCCACATCAATCATCTACTGCCATAGCTAATACAAATGCTGGAATATTTGCATCTGCAATCGCTCTTATTGGTTACATCATAAATGGGAAAAGAGGTACAGATACAGATTTATCCCAAAATGGTTTATCCAAAAAATGGAAAATGCCAAATTACAGTCTCGCTGAAGTACCTCTGTCAGTTGCATATGGAACTACAACGAGAAATGTAAAAGTGCGCACAAATAATCCCAGAGGAAGGATACAAAATAATGGTGCAAAATCTGGCATTCCACGATGGCTACTACATCCAGAAATTTGCCCCTTAGAGGAATTGTCCACTTATCATCTCTCTACTTCGTTCGATGCACCACCTTACAATATCCTAGCACTAAATAGTGGGGGTCTTCATTTCTTCCAAAGGCAATCCGTTTTGGATCAACTAGCATCTTGCTTGCATCAAGGAAACCCCCCCACGTCTGCCACCATACGAAGTTTCTTTGAAACCTACGGAAATAAAGAAGGGTGTACTATGGCCCTTACACTTGCTGTTGTCAAAGATAATGCGGGGAATAAGATTTTGTCCAAGCGAGCAATCCAAGCAGCTCTGGAACATGCAAATCGTCCCAAGTTGGTTCTGGCATTTGGATCAATATCTGATACGGATATCGGTAGACCTAGCCAATTCAACACAGCGTTGACAGCAAACCCAAGCGAAACAAATGATAAAGTTCTCATAAATGGTCAACAATATGAATTTAAACCTTCGTCACTACACAATGGTCTAGTATCACTTGTTTCACGTTTATTGCGTCCTATTTGGTTCAAGCCTGCAGTCCTTGTTACCTCTTCAAAAATACGGAACAACCCAGCAAAGGTTGAATTTTTGCTTGACGAAGCAACTCTGGAAGAAGTACGGCAACCTCTCCATACTCTCCACACTATCTTACGGAATGTATTTGCACCAGCTGTATCTGTTATCCCTGGCTTGGAAACCAAAAACAATGATCCAAATGCAATGGATGTAGATGATGGTGATCACAATTTAATTACAAGGGCATTGCAGTTTCAAAGTCAATCCCGAGCTTCAGAAAATGACGCATCTAATGGTTATAGGCTTCCATCTAGAAAAGAATTGGAAACTGAAGCCAGATTATTAGAGGAGAAATCACTTCATAACCTTTACAGACTAGTTTCTCGTACAGTTCAAATGCTTTCTTTGCTTAATTTGTTGAGAAGGGCACAAGATTTACCTTCTTTGCCTGAAGTTGAATGGGGGTTATTACATGGTCTATATTTTCAGCAACTTGTTGTTCTTCCTCAAGCCCAAGAAAGAATCCAATCTCTGCTTTCATCACTAGTTAGCGCAAACTCAATGAATTTAGATGGAGGATTCATGGGTAGCTCAGTTTTTAATAATTCTGAAGCTGACACACTCGCAAAAGCCTTAGAATCTGAAGCGTATTTGTATTTTAGTGCTGGGGATAGATTAACTTTTCAGGGTTTTCAAGCAGCAAGAGCCGCGTTAACATGTCCAGAAAATACAGCTCAAAGGCTTGAATTAAGTAATAGAGCTGGCAAACTTCTTATGCTAGCAGCAAAACATTGGCAAAGGTGAGTTAAGAGTAGATTTATAATTTAGAAAATTGAAGAAAGCTCATTACTAAACTTCGTTACTATTTTATAAAGTCCGAGTTTGGTTAGCGGAAGAATCATGCATGAACAAGGGACCCAAAGCGATATTCTGGAAGGTATTGCAATATCAAATTCCAGTCCAGTTGCGAAAGCAGCCTCTGTGTTAATGTCAATAAATAATGTAGCGTCAGTTATTGACGTGTGTTTGACCTGCGCGTCAAATTTTGGAGGAAGCTTGAAGGGTACTGCAGCAGAAAACGATTCAACTGTAGCATACGGTTGGGCACACCAATCTTCTAGTATTCTACCGTGGGAACTTGGCCTTTATCATGGGAACAGTGATTCTAAGAAGCAATTATCAGCAAATACAAACAGTACGACGTTCTCTCAAACACAAGTAAACTCTCCTGCCCATACAATACGATCTGGAATCACTAACCAGGCGATCATTGTATCTGGAGTCGAGGTTACTTCTGTAGACGCGAGAAAAAGTTGCTATTCAATAATCTTATTTCATCTTGGAGAGCTCCTACGAGCACCATTAGAACAGCAAAGGCAACTTGGGGAAACCATGCTAGTAGTTGCTACAAACTCCTGTGATGAAATGTTTTTACAAAGTCTCTTTTCATTTCTTGTTAACCAGGACTTTATTGATATTCTTTTGCGCATTCAAAGCCCTAGATTAGAAAGCTGGCTGATCGAAGAGAAGCAGGATTGTACATTGTTGTGGAGATACTATGTCTTTCATGAGCAGCATATCGCTGCAGCTGACGTCATGTACAGGAAGGCATCTACCGATTCAAATACAATTACATTGAATGAACGCATTGAATGTCTTACTCGCGCAGTAAACTCATTGAGAAGTGCTACTGAAAACGTATCCAGTGGTGAATATATTCAAAAGCTTGGCGACGTTGAAGAGCAACTTGATATTGCATGTCTTCAACAGAGAATTGTATCTGCTGTAATTGAAAATGATCTGAGTCCTCGAAATCAAATTGATCTTGAAACGAGGCTGCTTGGAGTCAGTGAATTGTATAATTCGTATGCAGGCCCTCTTGGGCTATATGAGATATGCTTATTTATAATTCAAACTTGCAAGAGGAAGGATCCAACTACAATTGAAACGCTTTGGCGATCAATATTGAGTAAAGAACTTGCAATGTCAGCCAAGAGTTCAGCTGCACAGAATGTGTTGAAAAGACTCCGTGATGGTACACCCCTTTCGGATATGCAAGAAATGAACACTAGCGAATATTTTGAGGACGGGAAATGGATATCAAGAATAAAAGAAATAGTTGTTACCACTGGAAAAGAACTCTATGGAAGGGGAGCTGATTATACTTTCCCATTATTTTTGCTAGCATCAACTTTGGAAGGTGAGCTTTTGAAAACTCTGTAAATGAATTTTTTCCCTCTGGACCATATTATTGATACTTGTTTTGACTGAATTGGTGAAATTCAAATCCATTAAAGATTTGCGCGAAGCATATGAATTATTGTTACCCTCAAACTCAGATTCAAATCCATGGCCACTTCAATGCTTCATTGAAGTTGGTATTAGTTTTCCTTCCATTCTTGAGTGCTACGTGGATTTACATGACAACATACTTCGTGAGAGAGTCAATCCAAACAAAAGGTGAGACACATCGATGTACATTAGTTTGATAACTATCAGAGCAGCTAACAATCTTTTTACCGTATCTATAGACTGCAATGCTTAATGAATATTGGAGAAATTTTAAAATACTGGATTTTAGCTGCTTCCATGAACAACATGGGTAGTGTTCCTTCTTCCCTGGCTACCAATGTATCACGGGACGTAATTAGTAAAGCAAGGAATGATAGTGGACTTCAGGTAGGAATATCTCCTGTTTACATACTGTTTGCGAATTCCATTTCATTATTTTCTGATTCGCTGAATTTTGTTTTTCGATACAGTTATCAAGAGCATTGTCCTCAGGATTGCTTTCGAAACTGGATTCTTGGAAAACTTACGTGGAATCTCTATTGCGGGGTGAAACGAGAAAAGCAAATCAAGTTTTGGCTCTGTTTTCAGACATTGATCAAGCATTACGAAATACCTATCAAGATTAACATTGGAAAGAAATCTATGAAACGATTTTGTATTTGAACCAACCGATTCTTCTATCTTTTATGATAGTATTTGCACTACCTCTTTTTAAGCTCAGTAAAAATATCTAGTGATTCTAACAATTTAATGCCAGACGAAAGGAAATACCAAATTATACAAATTGAATTTTTATTTCGCTTAAAAATTTCGATGAAAAGAAGAGACAGAATTTTATTTAAAAGGGAATTACTGATCTCGTCTGCAGAAACTCAGATGCAATATGTTTGCTTCTTTGGAATATAGGTCGATGTTGTAATTCTTTTGATGCAATAGAAACTTTAAATGAACTGAGTTACTTGTATTTTTGTTTGAGGCTTGCATGCTCTAAATCTATTAAGACTTGATAAACATTTGTTGCATCTGCAAACGAATAACTCTTGGCATGGTGGAAACAAGTCATTCTGGCACAAAGTATGATTGCAATCACAACAAAATCTATTATGCCATCAAATATGAGTATTTTAAACCTCATTTCACGTGCAAAATAAAATAAAAAAATTGAAATAATAAAACAGATCATCGTTACATATTACTTTACTATAGCAGCGTGAAGATCGCCAGTCCGCCGCAGCGAGTAGGGATTGATAACACGTAAAAATATAAAAGAACAAACACACATCATCATATGTCATTAATTCCTAATTTTTAAACATAAAATATCTTGAAAGATTCAGGATTCAATATGATCAAGAAAAAATATGAGGGTGATACGCAACATACACAAGCAGCAGCGGGTAATCTTCCAGACGTCTCGGTAACTCGTGCCAAAGAAATTATATTCCTATTCTAAACGTGCGCAAGACATGCGGTCACTGTGACATCAATGCAGAGGAAAATATCAGAAAAACAGTAGTTGAAAAATTATAAAAAATGGTGCAAAATCTGGCATTCCACGATGGCTACTACATCCAGAAATTTGCCCCTTAGAGGAATTGTCCACTTATCATCTCTCTACTTCGTTCGATGCACCACCTCACAACATCCTAGCACTAAATAGTGGGGGTCTTCATTTCTCCCAAAGGCAATCCGTTTTGGATCAACTAGCATCTTGCTTGCATCAAGGAAACCCAGGGTGTACTATGGCCCTTACACTTGCTGTTGTCAAAGATAATGCGGGGAATAAGATTTTGTCCAAGCGAGCAATCCAAGCAGCTCTGGAACATGCAAATCGTCCCAAGTTGGTTCTGGCATTTGGATTAATATCTGATACGGATATCGGCAGACCTAGCCAATTCAACACAGCGTTGACAGCAAACCCAAGCGAAACAAATGATAAAGTTCTCATAAATGGTCAACAATATGAATTTAAACCTTTGTCACGACACAATGGTCATGTACTTGATCGAAATCCTTACTGATATGCAAGAAAAGAACACTAGCAAATATTTTGAGGATGGCAAATGAATATCAAGAACAAAAGAAACGTTTTTCATCAACTAGAGAGATGGCTGAATCTTTTTATGGAGATGAATTCAGTAATGCAAATCATGTTTTCGCTCTATTGCCAGACATTGAACAAGCATTGTGAAACACTGCTCAATTTTCGTTCTAGATTTAATTTATGAAAAGATTTTGTATTAGAACTGACACATTCTTCTACATATTGATAAAAGCAATGGAATTGTCCCTTTTTCTAAGCTCTTTCAAAATATCTCATGATTTCCAAAATTTTCTAGTTTTGACGAGTAGATATTTTTACACGAATTGAATATTTCATTCTGCTTAAAAATTTCAATGAAAAGAAGAGACGGAGTTTTCTACCAAAGGAAGGGATTGATATCGTCTGTTGCTTCTCAGATGCGTTATGTTGATTTTTTTTAATATAGGTCGATGTTGTAATTTTTTCATGCAATAGAAACTTTGGATGCTGTAAATTATCTCCTAATTTGTTGCATTTTCCAAAGAGCATTGTTTTCCATGACGTTGAAGAGAATCTCGG
>Ga0209092_10003840_pt1 | contig 12805 bp, 9 predicted proteins | sample FraStrMetagenome_FD_187446 | JGI IMG/M metagenome (GOLD analysis project Ga0209092, IMG submission 187446) | Marine eukaryotic phytoplankton communities from Arctic Ocean - Fram Strait ARC3M Metagenome (SPAdes) (version 2) | ecosystem: Environmental > Aquatic > Marine > Oceanic | place: Fram...
ACCAATTGGCTCCATGCCCATGCCCATGCCCATATACTAGGACTTGGACTAGGACCCTCTCGGCTTCACTTCACTTCACTTCACTTCACTGCACACACCACAACATCCAACATCCAACATCCAAAAGTCAACCCCATGACGCAACAACCAACACCCAACGAACCACCCACTTCCACTTCCACCACCACCGCTGGCAGCAGCAGCATACTGGAATATAAGGTACAGGACAACCTAGCACGAATGACCGTACAACACCTACGTCACATCGTACAGGATGCTGTACGCCTCCAACGTCGATGCAAGAGACCCAAACTATCCGCTGTGGACGTACATTTGGCCATGAGATGCCGGTATCCTCCCCCATCGGGAAGCAGTAGTATTTACAGTGGAGGATCTTCGTCGTCGTCGGTTGTTGGGAGGAGGAGGAGTAGTAAGGCTGTGAATTTAAATTCCTACATTCAAAGTGAAATGCCAGTGGTATGTCCTCGAGAGCCAGGTCTTGCGATGCACTGGTTGTCGGTGGATGGGGTGCAGCCGATGATTCCGATGAATGTTGCAATGGTTCGGGGGGCAGTTCGTGAGGATTATGATGGTGATGGTGATGGTGATGTGTATGAAAATGGGAGTAGTGAGGCAGAAGTGAACGTACGTCAATTGATGCCGCATGTGCTTTCGGAAGAACTGAGAACGTACTTTATGAAAATTTCTCTCGCGATTGAGGATTATTTAGGAGATGATTCCAAGAGTCAAAAGGTTACTTTGGGTTCGGCAGTTTCGAGTATGAGAAATGATTCAGGTATACAGGAGTTGGTTCCATTCTTTGTCAAGTTCCTAACGCAACAAATTTATGTGAATCTGGATCGGACGGATGATTTACGGATACTGCTCGCATTTGTCAACGCGATGATGGACAACGTACATTTACATTTGGAGCTTCATGTAAGTTTTTGGTTGCGAGCGTACGCTTGCTTCTTGTGAGACATTTTAGTTGAGATTTGATTTCTCACTAATTAACCCCCTTTTGAACTGATATGAAGCTGCACCAAATCTTTCCTTCCATACTTACTTGCGTCATTGCACGAAGATTATCTCGCAATGTTCATGATGATCATTGGTCACTGCGAATGGAAGCTGCAGCGTTGTTGTTCAAAGCTTGTAATAAGTGAGTCTTTTATCTCTTAAACTGATAATTATATTTATCAAATATTTGTACTTATTTGATATCTAGATATCCGGAATACACAACATTAAAGAGTCGGGTAATAAAAGCATACGTGGAAGCTCTTGCTGCTGATCGACCCCTACCATCCCAATTTGGTGGCGTAGTAGGAATCACTTCATTCGGTCCATTAGCTGTGGAAGCATTTCTCATTCCCAGTGCTTCACATCTTTGGGATAAATGGCAGTTTGCTTTGGATGGGATTCCACCGGGTTCAGAAGAAACGATCGAGTTAAGTCAGTGCCAAAATGCGCTATTGGTGAGTAGAATATATATTTTTTCGCGTTGAAGATCAAGTGGAAATAGCCATTCTCGTATCTAATCATATGCATTTTTAGTTTGGCTTGGGTAAGTTTTATGCTAACGGTGGAACCTTGGGAAGGCAGGAAAAGAGCTTTGATGCATCTGCGTTCCTTGAACGTTTCAGTGAAAAGCTTAGTGCTTTTGAGGCTCATGAAGTATCCTACATCAATTGCATTTTGTAACCATGCTGTAACTATCGACTATCCAACCGACCGAGTACAAGTTAAACATTTGCTTCTTATCTTTCGAAATAAAACAAAGATAAGGCATACTTGGTTTGGGTATTACCTCTATATTGACGGTTTCAATGTTAATCAAAGTGCTTCAATTAATTTTTATTATTTGTTATGTGTTAACTTAGAATTCAGCTGTGATAAGCATTATGCATGTGCGATACACAGGCTTTACAAAAATTTATTTGTGCTCTTGTACTTGAGAAGTCTTGGCAGTGGAAATATCAGCTGCTTATCACGTTTACCACAAAAATTTTAGCTATATAGAAAACGCGTAAAAAGAAACACAACATGAGAATATGCCAAGTCCCTAATCGATGCAGGCGCCACGTGTGCTCGCATCATGAGATACCGTATATCCACTAGAATTAATAACCACATGGTTGTCCCCCTTTTCGAATATCAGAAGAAGCCACAAGGGAATCATTCTCAATGTTTACCGATACGGCTTGAACGGCTCCCATGTAAGTCAAAGGGAAAAGCTTATGCCCTCTAGAAATTAACGCGTCCCTTGTATCTGAGGGTAAGTCAACTTGACCTTCATCACAATTAGTCCATGGAGCTCCTTTGTATAATAGTTGATCATGAACGCGTGCATGAGTCATTGATTCCGCCAACGACAAACCCTTCATTGCATGGTTCAAAATAACCTGAGTGGTAGCAGAAATTATCCTTGGACCACCACTCGCACCGACAACCAAGAAAAGTTTCCCTAGATGGTTTCTAAAGCCTTCAAAATTCTGTCCATCTTCATTTTCAGAAAAGAAAACCATTGTTGGACTCATTGAACTTAGAGGTCTCTTACCAGGTGCTATATAATTTGACTTTGCAGGTGCTAGTCCGTATGTATTCGGCCTCCCTGGAGTCGCAAAATCATCCTACAAGAAAAAATATACATTAGAATAATTTTCCCTCTTCAAAACATGTTGCCAATAGCTACTTACCATCTCATTATTCAATAGAATTCCAGTAGAAGGACTTAATAGACCAGATCCAAATTCAGTATTTATAGTGCTAGTCAGTGATACAGCATTTCTATCTTTATCGACAACCGACAAATGAGAAGTTCCAGAGTCTTCCAAGTATTGCAGGCCTCTGATTGAACGTCGATAGCGTCTTCCGTGCGCTTCAAACTTTGGTGGTGAATTCGCCGTTGTTGAGTTCATATCCTTCAAAAGAGCCCAAGTCGATCCACCGTAAAAGGAAAGTGGCAAAGTTGAAGTATCTGAAGTCATATTTCTTAAATAATCCACATAGTTTCCTTGAGTCAAATCGGAAACTGCTCTATTGACAGTTTCCTGGAGTTTTGGATCAGTCTACGAACGTGCAAACAAAATCATAGCGGCTTAACTTACCGTGTTCCATAGCGGATCTGATAGTGACATTCTGATCGCAAAAGCATGTTTCATAGCTTCAACGAAACGATGCTGACTTAGAGTTTGAAAAAATGTCGCGTAAGGAGTTTGGTATCCAAGAAGAAACCGGATGATAGAGATTACTGCACCTCCTCCAGAAGACGGAGGAGGTGCACCGAGAATACTAAACCCCCCAACATCTGCCTGAATTGGTTCCCTTATAACCGCAGTATAATTCGACAAGTCATCGAGCGTAATAATCCCGCCGTCATCCTTTATATCCTGAACAAGACCTTGCGTAAGTTCACTATTGGAATCATATATTGCATCAGATCCTTCTTCCATTATTTTTCGAAGTGTTAGCCCAAGTTGGGGTTGGAAAAATACATCCCCTTCTTTCAACCAAGTTTTCCCATCTCCTCCCTTTGATAATAACTTGCTCAAACCTGGATTTTGAAGTAATTTGTCAGTATGACGTGAAATCGCTGCTGCCAAATCTACATTCACGGCAACTCCATCTTCTGCAAGCTTCGCAGCAGGTTCTACAACTGTAGCCCATGGAAGTATGCCATGCCTTTTATGAGCTAACTCTAATCCCTTTAGTTCCCCAAGAACTGCAATAGCTAAACCTCCATCCAAGCTCGCTGAAGGGGGAAGATCATCATACATATCAAAAGTTGCCGCAGCCGGGGCTGTCTCTCTCCCATCGATTACTTCATTTACTTCCTCTCGATCCTCAGTTGCAGCCATATGAATAAGAATGAATGAACCCCCACCCATACCACTAGATGCGGGATTGACTACTCCCAAACAAAGTGCACATGCAACTGCACTATCAACAGCATTGCCTCCCATCTCTAATATCTCAGTCCCCCTTATCGAGCATATGCCCTGGTCTGTTGCCACTGCTCCTGTTACTGCGTTTATAGTTGCCGATTTCTGCTTCTCTAGATCATGTTCCCATTTGCTTTCTACTTGAGAAATTTTCCCTTCATTGACATATCGAACTCCATTACGGGGCTTAATGATATTTCCACTACGACGTGTCGAAAATCTATGAGCAACAGGAAATATAAAAGCCAAACAAATCAAAGAAAATATTCGTAAAACCGATCGCCAAAAATATTTGTTTCTCGTACTTTGACTACTGGTTCCACTAAGTCGATTTACACCCACAGGACTAGCATCACCATCCGCCAACTTTTCATTATCAACCGAAAGATGACGTTTCGAGTTCTCATTAACTTCTTGCGGTATGGATTGATACTCGGATCGATCTTTACGAAACGTCGGCATCATTTTTCTAAATATTATGTACCCCGCAATTTCTAACACAGAACAAATATTCACTGATTTGATATTTCTCTCGATCGAGTGTGTGCTACTCTCAAGCAGACCAGCCTACTACAGGAACATAATGGTCTTGAAACTAAAAGTATAACCCGGTGTTGTAAATGATGCAACACGAGAGATCGTACCGAATATGTATGCTTTTTCATTTCGCAAATATGACGTCACTTTCTTTCTTTATATTCGTTTTTTTTGTTATGCCGGTGTTCTGTACAGTGCTCTGATGTGTGCGATGTGCGCTGTGCGATGTGTTCACACTGTACGTACGTCCGTACGAGGGATAGTGAAAACAGAGACGACAGACGACGTCCTAATACCGGGTATTTGATACACACGTATTTTGCTCATTGTATAGGTAATATGTGGGCGACCTGTCCCACAATTCTTTATCATTATGGCCGGTGACCAGTGCTGGCGAACGCTTATGGAATCTAGATTCCACGTTAACCGGAAAGAAACCGTAAAGGTTCCATGACTTGACAAAAACAATATAGTCAATTTTCGTATCAACGGCGAGATGAAATTTCATCCAATTATATATATTCAATGTTCAGTGTTCCATATATATGATATATGACAAGTGTTATTAATACTATTAATTATTACTTCGAAGTACTACACATATACATGTAGCTACATAGATGTAATGAAACTCACACCGGACCAAAGACGACTCCCTTTTATGGAGTGACAGAAGAGCGCGGCATTTCTCTCTCTCTCTCTCTGTCGGTGTATTCATTCATCCAGCCTACGGAAGTTCAACTAACTAACAAACAAACAAACACACAAACACAATACACACAGCAACCTACTAACGCATACGACGAATTGTACCATCATGAGCAATTCGGGCAGCAGCCCATTGCTCGTTCCACGACCGTATCCATTTGGAGCAACGGTTTTACCTATGAAACTCAACTTACCAGGCTTACTCGTAACATTGCAAACCTTGGCCGATTATTTACCCAAACCAAAGAATAATACCAATAACAACAGCAACAACAATGACTCACATGGCAACAGCAATGTTCACCCAGCATCATCCCCTCCAAAGCAGCCGTTGTCCTCGTATGGTAATAGCAGTAGCGTTGGTGGTGTTGGTGGTGGTTTACGAGGTGGACTTCAGCCTCGAAATTCGAATATGTCCTCCTATGATGATTTGTTAGTCTTGGATGGGAACAAGAATAATTTAAGTTTAGGACCTCCCGTTCTACCACCGTTGCAGCAGGGTAGTTCTTACGTAAATAGCAACAATAATATGAATACTCAGTCGGATCAGATGATACATTATACGGTGTGGATCACGTGTTCGTGGTGGGTGCTGGGATGGGCGGAACCGTGTGCGAGTGTCTTTTGGGAGATGGCGACTATGTTTCATACGTTATATTTAGCTGGTAGGAGAGGGACTATACCGACCCATAATTTTTCGGATTTTCGGACGTCGTCACATCCGTTGAATAGTAGTCATAGTGGGAAGCATAATCGGGTGCCAAGCATTGGGTATTGTGGAAGTAATGTTTCCGAAAAGAGTTTTGGTAGTGAGCGGTCTTTTGCAACTACTAGTCATTACAGTCATGTGTCGGGTAAGCAAAATGTGGGAAATGGGGCGGACGGGATTTTTCGTGGAGGAGGCAGTGGTGCTAGTAGTCCTGTTTTGGCATTAAAGACAATGGGTCAACGTTCGCGAACGACGAGTGCCAAAGAACTACCATTGTGGCTCATCGGACTTTGTCTATTTATGTATGTCGTTAATTACAAAGATAACAACAATGGTGACACAGGTGGGAACCAGAAATCTGTTGCAAGTGGTATACTTAATAGTAATGATAGATTCTTTAGTGGACTCAACAGCGTTAGTGGCGGTGCAGGTGCTGGGGGTAATGATCTAACATCCTTAGTGTTGGAGCACATCCGATTACTTTTAATTATTGTCTCCAATCCTCACGATGATGCGGTTAGGCTCGCGCTAGAAGAATTACAGACACAGACCATGCACCCGGGGAAGGCGAGGCCTGCTCACGGTTACGTGAGAAGGGTTAAGATGTCGTTGGAGGAGATCGAACGATTAAATTTTATTTTCCAACGGCCATATGGTGGAAGCATGGAAGATGATTCGTCATTATCTATTGCAAGTATACTCTTGCAAGATCAGAACAATGACACTAGTCAGTCTAAAATACCGATAATACATGTTGAAGATGAACTTCGAAGATGCCTTGAAGATTCTGTTGAAGTTCCTCCAATAAATACTAGCATGAGCGATCAGGGGGAATCCATAACTGAAGATAAAATAATATCCTCGCTCTCTGCTAATATGGCTCAGATAAATTTGCAGGGACCAGAGCTTGGAGAAAAAAAGGCTGTTAAAATACGACGATCGATGAGTCTGGATTCCAATTATAGCGAAGACAGTAGGTCGGCTGTTCTTTTCCATGCAAGGCCTAATACTGAATTGAAGGAAATATGTTATGTTGATTGTAATAGAACGACTATAATACTGCGGCCGGACTATGACGCAGGACCCGATACAATGGATTCTTCCATGGAAGGGTCCAGCGAAGGAAGAGGTACATCGAGCTCACAGATGTGTTTGCATGATTTGAATGTAGCATGCTGCAGTGATGTGCACATGTATCTTTTGCAACCCTTCGAACAGGCTATTATTTCTGGCTGTCATAATTGTACGATTGTCATTGGAGCCGTTGCTGGATTATTGCACATTGTAAATTGTGATCGAGTCAACATCACGTCTGCATCACGACGAGTGATTGTCAGAGATTGCCACGAAGTAACGAATTATCTCTTCTCACCATCACCACCACTCTTGGTCGGGGATGTTAAAACATGCCAATTTGCTCCTTACAATACGTATTACGACGGTCTTCGAGAAGATTTATTGGCCACAGGGTTGGCTGCGCTTGGGGTTCAGTCATTTTTGCTTGATTTAAACATCAACAATACACAACATCTTCATCTTCAATGTGCATCAAACAAATGGAATAGCGCGATTGATACATCATTATTGGAGACGCCTGTATCTCCTTTAAAAAATGCGTCAAACTCGAGGTCTGAGAATGTTGTCAATGAGGACGCTATTCAACACAAACCAATGATATTGCCTGCTTCAGAATTCCATCCCATTTTTGTTCCTTTGGGTGATAATTCTGCAGAGATTACTGGCGAGAAAGGCGAAAGTGAAGATGGATCGAGCGCGAACGAGAATAAATCAGACAAAAGCGTCTCTTCTGATGAGAATCCGAGTGCACCCAAGATGGGAAGTCGTTACAGCAGGGCATTGTCTGATATGCTCCAGATGATACCATTCAAGATGCCATCCGACTATGAACGAAGAATTATAACTGGAATTGAACGTGTTAAAAATGTACAATATGCTATGACAAAGAAAGTACTTTCTTTTGATCAAAATCGTAAGATTGAAGAGGAGTTGAACCGTAGATTCCGTGAATGGCTAGTAAGTAGCAGCAATCTAAGACAAGTATTGGACTTGGCTCACTTGGAGGAGTGACCACAAATAAGATTATAAAACAAAACTAATCTTCTTTCGATTTAGTTATTAGCGCGGTACCTTATTTTAAATTTCATGTTCCTATATTAGTTGTGAAAGATGTGATGAGGATTAACGACCATACATTTTCCAACTGTGTACTTTAATTGTTACCATCTACTCTAGCGACAGTCATAGATTGCATAATTTGGAGCTCGTCCTCTTAATCACTGGTTTGGGAGAGGAGTAGTGGCATTTGTTGTATGCAAATTATTTGATCTACACGTTTGATAGGCGCTGAGTTCCTCCATTATCCAATGACAGCTATCAATCCTAGTTTTTTCCCTTGATAGGCACTATCTGGAAATTGTGGCTGTTTTCGTAATAATAAAGTCAACCATCACACAAGCACTTGTTCACCATTGCTTGCTTAGTTATATCAAACACTCATGACGATAACCCATGCACAAGGATATCGTCCAACCTCAATCGAATAAACAATCGAGTCCATGAAATAGAATGGACAACCTCATATGGAAATAATGCAGAAAAGCAAGATGAAAACTCTCCTATATTTCAATGACGTCATTAGTTTTTCAAAACACGAACTTAGAATCTTATGAGTTTCCATTATATTTTACATTTTATGTATGTTCAGGTCGATTGGGTCAAACACAAACATCCCATCCGGGCGGAGTAAACGCATAAGCGCCTCTAAATCATCGAGCTCTTTCTGAGTTTCTTCGTTCAACTCAATGGTATGCAATTTTTTAATTTTATACAAGAGCTGTTTAAAAGAAACTTTTGCTTCTTTTCGCTTTTTCGCACGAATGTCAATTTCATGCATACTCCTCTCCGATCCAACGACTAAAGAGAGTAGAGCTTCATCACCAAAGATATCTGATCTTTTTCCTGACAAATTTTGAAGCACAATTGCAGCTGCCCATGCATCTCTAGCACTATAGCAAAGCTGCTTCTTAGTCAGCGGTAATCTCGCCCAATTACTTCTTGCCGTCTTCTTTGATTTGGGCAAATCAATCCCAGCGACGCCCATTGTTAATCTTTTCAGACTAATCATCATCTTCCCATCCGGTGACCCTATTCCACCAATATCAAACCGACATCTGGACTCAGCCTTCGGACCAAAGAGACGATAAAGATCTAACAAATCATCATCAATTCCAACTCCAACTTTGACAATTTCATCATCATACAAAAGTTCACCCAGAGCATCCGGAAATTCATCATAACAATGCGTCAAATGCACCACCAAACTCGACTCCGTCGTCGACAGTTGCACCGTAGCCGGCCCGGGCTTCAACCCACGTTCCGTCATCCACGGTGCATTCGGCACACTTTCCGTATCAAACCCCACAAAGTAACACCCCTCACTACTATAAATAAACTGATCAATCCATTTCCGAACCGTCGCCGGATCATTCGTATACTGACATGGAAACGGAGGAGCAAACGCACCCCCATCCTCCGTCGGATCAATATGCGGCAACTTAAATTTCACATTGAAATAATCCCCATGCATCAAATACCTCCCACCGTTCGGTCGAATCCCCTGACCATCGAACGGATTCATTGCTTTTCTTCGTCTACGAAATTTCCGAATGGGAGGTTTGTCACGATAAGGCATCGATAAAGCTGCGACTTCCGCGACATAGGCAAGGATTGCGACTGTGAAGATGGTCGTTTTGTGTGTCATGAAGTATTGTTTTGTTGTTGTTGTTGTTGTTATTATCAGTCGAAAAATTTGGATCGGGAGTTGAAGTTTATGTCATGTACAATAATGGACGGACGACCTTGAAATCTTTTGGAATTGGATTCGTCTTTTTCAATACTCCACACCCGAAAATCAGCCGAATGAAGATTCGTATACTTTGGTGAATTCCAACCGTTTTTATGGAAGGAGTGATGAATGAAAGGAAGTGTATCGGTGCCGTAGTGAAAGGTGAACGGCACGTCGTTTCTTGTTGCTTTTGTGTGGTCTTCGTATCAAGTTGAATTGACACGGTTCAACAGAACTCTCGTGTATCGTACATGTAGAGTTATTAATACAATATATACTTCGAAGTACATGATATCTCTGTTCATGTACCATGTACATCTGTACATCATATTGTACTGGTAGCACGTAGGATGCAGCACGCAGCAGTAACAGAAGGGCGATCTCAAAGATCGTCACGTCGCCCTTCAAGCAGAACACAAATGTCGTTGCGAGGATGTCGATTTATAGTAGTGCGAATTCTTGAGGAAAGTGACATCATGTGTTTTCAAGTGGGTGAGTTGTGAGTTTGCGCATCATCTTCAGAAGAGAGAAGATGCAGATGCGGATGAAGCGTGCTGCCGACAGGCCAACAGGCAACATGAGCATGAGACCTCGTGTGATAAGGGCACTAATTTAGAAATTAGCCAATTTTTTTGGTTCGTACGAATCAGAGATTGCGCAATTTTAGCGAAAATTTGTAACTTCACTTACAGAAACTTAATTTTAACGTTTTCGTTTTGGTGTATTTGTATTAGTATTAGTATTAGTATTATTATTTGTAAATCAAACAGTAATACGATATCTAATACGCCACTTTTCCATTTAATACCAACCCCTGACTGACGCACTCCGAGTGTGTTGGCGGATTTGCGCCCTAATAATTTTTCACATGGTAAAAAAGCGAAAACGTCACTTGTTTTGTCACGTGATTTTCCAAAAGGTCACTTATTTTGTTCCACGACTCAATATAGCCGTTATTTTCAGGGTCACTTATTTTGTCATTTAGGGTACGTCTTTTTTTTTTAAAAAAAATTTAGAGAAAATTCGCTAAAGCGACATTTTTTTTGGTTAAATTCGCTAAAGCGACGTTTTTCCAATGACATGTTATTTAGCTATCTATTTATGAAAATTACGATAAGTAATTTTTCAACTTGAACCTCATCACCTCGGATTTTTCCTATATAAATGACAATGGCTACGTCTTTATAATATCATACGATAATAGTATTAATACGTCTTCTTTAAAATATCCTTTTCTCATATAAAAACGAAAATAAACTCCATCGACAACTTTACACCTCAACATCACAAGAATTATTCTGTCCAACAATGTGTTTGTTGTCTGCAGTTCCATCATGCGAAATTGACCGGCTTCTACGTGCCCTCATGAAAGAAAATCCAGAACTTCAGAATGAAATCGAGCATTTGTCAAGACGCTGGGTTGCTGAAGTCATGAGTCAACCTTCCAAAAGTATCAAGGGCCAACCAAGATCTTTCGATTATTCGAAGTCGAAAATAGCAAGTGTGTTAAAATGGAGAAATAATAATGGTTTTCTTCTTGCGGAAGTTGAAAGGCGTGTTGAAGTGCAAGGAAATCCATTGCAGAAAACATATCTTAAGGAGTTTAATACTGGTTGTTTCTATTGGTGCGTCTACTTTCCTCTTGTCGTGCAATCTCGGAAATCGATTTCACTTGATCGTTATCGCGTTCTCCAGTTATTGATAAAGTGGATGTCACGCTCACCTCTTGCTTTTGATTTTTTCATTTCATCCTGATGAAGGTATGGGACAGATGCTCACGGATGTCCCAACTTATGGTTTAGAGAGGAGTTGATGGGATGGGAAAACGTTGATTTGCAAGCGCGCAAGACCTACACAAGTCTCGTAATGCAAAGTGCAATCAACAATATGCCCCCGCATGTACATAGCTTAAATTTGATTCTACTGATGGATAAATTCAATCCCGTTTACGCTATAAAATATCCAAGGCTGGGACCACAATTTCTACAGGCTTTCATGAAGTGTTGTCCAGATAGATTGAAACAAGCCGTCATGGTGATAGGAACGACTGGTCGCATATTCTATAACATAACAAAGGCTTTAGCGCCAAAGAGCCTTGTTGACAAGATCGAAGTCTTCAATGATAGAAATGCTGCAGGGAGGTTCATGATAAAGAAGAAAATCTTGCATAGTGTTCTCAATACGACTTGTACGTTGAGTAGTGAGGGAACAACAGACAATTTGCCAATTGAAGAAACCTTGCTGCCGTCTTTCCTTGGTGGTAATTTGAAGCATAATGAAGATGTCACCAAAAATTTGCCTTTGATGTTAGAGGAATTGAGTAAAGAGATGAACAGTTTGGTTGATGATGTGAGTACGACATAACTCAAACGATATTTGCGCCCTACGTGATCTGAATACAATACCTGTACTTTTCTCCTTTACGTATTTTTAAATACTTATTAAGAAACGGTGTTGGATGATCTAGACGCGTGGTGCGGGTGGGGGACTTTTCCAAATTTCAGTGAGCATTAAAATAAAGAATATTTCATTTTAGATGCATCGACGCTTTTTGTAATGTCACCGGGTCCTGAATGACGTAGAATTAATCTTACACTCGATTCTTGCATTGCTTTTGAATTCTTTCATTGTCTTTTGTGGAATTTCGTTCAGTGTGTAACGCAACTTTTCTCAATCGCGACTCAATTTTCAAATACCGGTATTCTTTTTCAATAGGAAAGTGTGTGTGTGTGTGTGTTTGTCGTAAAGAGTCTCTTCCGGAATTCCGAGCGTCGTCGCCCTTGGGATCAATATCACCAGACGACCGCGAAATGGCAATAAATTTTTTAGACGACCGCGAAATTGCAAAATATATCAACAGACGACCGCGAAAAATTTAGACCAATGATATTGCTGTATTTTCAACTATAACGTTTAATAATCTATATAAGTTCAATATAAACTCTCTACTCTTCAAACAGCCAAATATAACCTCACAGCCATATATTCATAGCCACAGCCACTGCTGCTCCAAAGCTTACAACATACAACAGAAGGACAAAA
>Ga0209092_10003841_pt1 | contig 12805 bp, 13 predicted proteins | sample FraStrMetagenome_FD_187446 | JGI IMG/M metagenome (GOLD analysis project Ga0209092, IMG submission 187446) | Marine eukaryotic phytoplankton communities from Arctic Ocean - Fram Strait ARC3M Metagenome (SPAdes) (version 2) | ecosystem: Environmental > Aquatic > Marine > Oceanic | place: Fram...
TATTATAACGTATATGTCAGAAAGAAAATGCAAAGAAGACAAAAGCAATATAAATACAAATGGTCTCATACAGTAAATCATCTACCTCTTCATTGCGATCAAGCTATAATAAATAGAAATGATCCATATCTTCCAATGCTAGAATCCATCATCATTCCAATCGATTCTCCACAATCATCCAACAATGCAACTAATTTAGAACACCATATAGATGTATTTATGCAACAAATTGATATTCCTACATCGGATATAGAAAAACTCATATATACAATTGAAGAAGGAACAGTAATTGCAGTCACGGATGCTTCAGTATCACCATACACAGGAGTTGGAGCATCATCATTTGTCATTACTTCTCCAGATCTACAAACTTGATCATCTGGATCACATGGTGTTCCCAAAGGATCAGCGCCAATGGATTCATATAGAGCCGAACTATATGGAATATTTTCAATAATGGTGACCTTACAACATTTAGCCACAACGTATGATATAAAAAAGGCAACATATTAGTAGCATGTGACAATAAAGCAGCACTCAACAATGCATTTGCGTACAACGATAGAGCATCATTGAATCAAGGGAGTTTTGATATCTTATGGGCGATACAAAACATACGAAAGTCAATAAACATCCAAATTCAACATCAACATGTAAAAGGGCATCAAGACAAAACAGGCAAACCGCTCACCAAACTAGAAACCTTAAATTGTATCATGGATAGAAAAGCAGGCTTAACAAGAGAATTCATTGAAACGAGTACTACCTATGAATATTCTAAGTTGCATCAATATATGAATTGGAGTTGTTTCATAACAAATCAACATATAACAGCGAATCTTGATAAACGAATTCAACATCACATATATGAATCACAAATACATCAATATTTGATCCATAACAAAAAGTATGACAGGCGAGCAATGAATTACATTGATTGGATAGGAATTGAACAGGCAAGTAAAACAATGACAAATTCAGAACAAATATGGCTAACAAAATTTGTTACAAGTTTTTATGCCACGGCGAAGAAAATGAAAGAGCGCAAAGTTTGGAAAACAAGCTTATGTCCAATATGCAATATGAGAGTGGAAGATACTTATCATTTGATCACATGCAAAGATGAACGAACGATAGATCAATACAAAAAATCCACAAACAAATTCTTTCAACACCTTCAAAAAGTCCATACACATCCAGATATCATCGTAATATTTCAACAAGTACTACAAAATAATTCACCAGCATCCTTCACTAATGCCATACCAATCTATACTTCCGAGACTTTGATTCGAGAAGCGGCGCAAGAACAAGATATTATAAGATGGGAAAATATATTCAAAGGACATATATCAAAAAAATGGGCAGAAATACAATTGCAACATTATATGCAAATGTACTCCAATCCTCCCTCGGTGCATCACTGGGCGAAAAATGTTATTCTACAATTATATCAAATATCAAGAGATATGTGGCATCATCGAAATGAAATCGTGCATGAATGCATAGAAGAGAGGCTAAATCAGAATGAATCGGATCAATTGAGAGCAAAAATAGTAATTGAATATGAAAAAGGAAGTAGAGGTGTTTTATTGATTCACAAGCATATGTTCTCCGAAAAATTAACAGAATTATTGGAAAAAGCGGTCATAGAAAAAAAATATTGGCTCATGCAAATAGAAGCGAGTCGTGCTTGTGTGAAAAAACTTTCTAGTCCCGATCATGACATGCAAGGGATACTAAAAAGATTTGCGACAGTACCAGACTAGTTAATAATTTAATTTCGCAGCGTTTTCAGCTGCAAGTCGTACTACATCTTTATTGATCAGACGACTGAAAGCTTTCGGGCGGGTAGTACTACTCAATCATTGTGTTTTTATTTATTTAACCAAGCATGTGATTCTCTAGCAAAGAAAACGCGAGCTACAAATACACCAGTAGGCCCTATGCATTTCAAAGAAGAAACACTTTCATTACGGACACCAAACAAAAAGATTTACTCTTCATATGTTTATGAGATCCGGGACTTGTATTTTACAAAGAAGGCAAAAGCAGTACTAAGTAAAAAATTTGAGTGCAAAAACCAAGAATTCCTCAAAGTAGATTGGCGAGCAAATCAAAGAGTAATGCAGATGCTTCACAAAACCAAACAAATATGGATTTCAAAATATATCACCGGGTTCTTACCAATTGGAGTAAACATGGAACGCCGTGACGAATGGAAACAAACCCATTGCCCACGTTGCGCATGTAACATTGAAACTCGACATCACATAATGAAATGCACAGAAACAACAAGTGTGGAAATGTTTCAGAAAGGGTTAGAAGATATGCAGGAATGGCTATGTAAGATGGATACCCCGAAAGAACTTACTGAGGAGATTCTACTCAACACCACCTTATGGCATGCTGGTTTACCTCCTATCCCTGTTCACGAATCAATTCTATCGGAACAAATGAATATCGGACGATGGGACCATTTTATGGAGGGTAGAATCCACGTGGCAGTAGTCTCCCATCTCAACAAACACTATGAAGATATGGGATCGAGAAGAACAGGAGAACTTTGGGCTTCCCAACTTATAGTTAAAATATGGAATCTCTTCTACTTCAAAGCATGGGAGCTGCGAAATAAATTTGTACATAATAGGACTGAGAAAACGAAAATCTCGCGTCAACGTGAGGATCTCCAACATCGTGTACGAGTAGAATACGGTGATAACCAACGATAAAGCATGCTACAAAAGGACCAGCATCTCCTAGAACCTCCTGTCCATGAAATAGTGAAAAACTCAAATGATGCAATGAAGTCATGGTTAGAAGAAATGTCTCTGGCAAAACGTGATAGAGACGAAATGTACTCACCCCCTCAAACAGGCAAAACAACTCATTTACGTGCCTGGCTCCAACAACGACAAGTCGATGCTACTCAGAGATGCGAGACAATTCCGAGGAGCAATGTTCTGGACGAACGACAATGGAAGAACAGCGGATCAAAAACTGACCTCTTACAGGGATCCTGGCTTCCTCCCTAACACTTTATGCCCCCCTGCTGGTGAGTACGGAGGGGCTTGAGGGAATTTTACATATTTCTCGTATATACGATGTATTTGCAATACAATCTAACAAAGTTAGTAGCCGTGTATAAATTATTATATGCCGCGGGTCGCCCCTAGCACTAGGGCGACCTGAAAAAGTCCGTTCTGGACAGTTAATTTGCAATAATTAATTAATCAATGAGTTATTTTATTTTATTTTATTTTTAAGATGGTTTCGTAGGACTTCATTGTCACCATCACTTTTCTTTCTCTTTTTATTTTTGCTTTTCTTTTTCTTACTCGTTTTTGGAATTGGAGGATTCAATTCTTCGATTTTGTCTTTCTCATGACAATCCATAAGATCATCCATGATGGAAGGTTCGATGTGATTCTTATGATTATCAAATAACCACACAATAAATCGAACTAGAATCCCATTATAAATAGCAGTAGTCTTTTCTGATACAAAGCTTTTTTCAATGTCTTCTGTCGTTGAGGTTAAATCAATTAGTAGGGAGGACTTCTTGGTGGTACGCTTCTCGCTTTCATTACTAGACGCCATTTTCAAGTGATTTTGTGAAAGGTTTTTAAATTTAACAATTGTATGAAATAGTCGCTCGATCCTAACGGATCATTCTAGGAGACGTTATTTTAAACTATATAAATTATAGAATTTATCGCGGGTTACCTAAGTAAAGTTTGGGAATGAGATAATTCCTAAACTAAACGATATATTTGCACATCAAATTGTCCTCGTAGAATTTCCACACAAAACATACTAAAGCATATATATGCGCATTTTCAAAATGGGAGTGGATAAATTCCCAAAACAAATATCCAGCACCTAGAATCGTTACCGTATATTCCCATACCAAAACAAAGTAGGTTTATGTTAGTCCTACATTTGTCGAACTATTTCTTGTTAAAAGTAATTGTAAGATTCCTTTTTGATGAGCAAACAAAAAACTTACGTCATCAGAAAAAAAAGACGGTTGTATAGATCCAACTCTATTTTTGAATCTTATATAACGCAATTGATATCCCTATTAATTAATAATAAACACTAGGTGAATATACCTATGTAGAAAATTATGAATTTAGCATTCTACAACCACCACCACGACCTTATCATACCATATGTTGGATATATTTTACATTCAATCAAAGACTCTTGTATGTGAGTCTCTATTCTTGTAATCACATAATCATTCAAATTTCTGGAGTGGGAAGAAGATCAAAGATACCGAATCATTCCAGAAGCACAGCGATCATGACTGGAACAAAAATGGCATCTATCGAGGTTTCGGATGAGACAGGATCATCAACTGTGGTGTCGACTGTAGTTACGTCTATGGATGCAACAGCAATAGCTGATAATGTGACATCATCGTCTCCGGATATCAATGCGGAAGGTCAAACTGAGAATGAAGAGGGAAATTCATCTGATGGCAAACACTTCTTTTTGATTCCTAGGGTTAAAAAGCTTCCTTGGCATATCTTTCTTTTTCAAACGTTCAATTGCATTTGCCCGTAAGTTATTTCGTTTTCCACGCTTGCAATTTTCATTATTTTTGCCGGTAACATTTCATGAAAAATCTCACGCGTAGTACATCATCATGGTGTTTATCACAGAACTATAATTTACACATCTGTATTTACAGTAAGTTATTTTAATTCGACAAGTTCGAAACTGTCTTCATTTTTATTTACATTACGCAAAAAAAAATATTCACACTATGTACACCAAAAACTCACGATTTATTAAACAGCCAATGGGGGCGGGTCTACAAACGTTTTACTACTTTGCAGAGAACTTCTCTGATTACTCATATGCACTGGGATTAGGAATTGTTGCTGCATTTCTTATATTTTACCTCCTTGATGTAGACTCGTGGAAATCGAAAGTTGGCATTTTTCTTCGTTCCGTATACATTATGGGGATTCTTCTAGGTCTTATTGCATTTTGTTTATTCATTGCTGAGGAACGGCCTGCCAGTCCTATTGCTATCTTTGCCTTTTTGGTACCTCTTTGGTTATTCTTCATCAAACGAATCTTCTTCCCTAAAGTCGATTTCAGGCTTTACGTGAGCCAATTGACAGGGCCTCTTTTCATTGCCAGTATGGGTCATTTCATCGCATTTGGAACTTGGGCATTCTCATCCCCCAATCGTAGATACAACATAGAAACTGCCAAAATCTACGGTAAAGAAACTGGTTGCGAAGTAAATGAGAACTGTGACACATTCATCATTTATATTGGACCTGTATTGGTAGGGCTAGTTTTGTTCTTTTTCAGTTTCTTCGCTTCTTTTCTTCATTCTAAATCTCCCACAAAAGATATCACAAACTTTATCAAGTTATGGATGATCCTAATGTTCATCTTCTGGGTCACCATTTCGCTCAATTTTGCATCCAACAGCTTGACCGAAACTCTCATCATCCTGACTTTTGCTGCATTTGCCGGATCTGTTTTTCTTCTTGTAGCAAGTTACACAAAAGATGAGTTACATGAACAAGAGAAAGAATTATGGCACAACTTTGTAGAAAGATATGCTTCATACTTGGATATTCTTCGAGGATTCAGTGTTGTATTACTTCTTCCTGTGGGTTTCATTTATTTATTCTTATCTTTCTTGAATCAATCTATTCGCAAGCTATCATGCCCTTTTTCAAAACCAATTGGGACTCACAGAGGCTTATTGACAAAAAAAACATCTGCTCAACTTAATGCTGTAAAAACTTGGAACACGTCTAAAGTTATCACCTACGCAATTTATTGGGGTGTAGGTTACATGATTTATCAAGTCATAGCAGCACAGTTTTTGACTTTGTTTCTAGGATGGTAAGAAGAGATAGTTGAAACATTTTTTTAATTATGAGATTTGATTATCAAAGACAGAAATCCCATTTATCTTATCTGATATCTTTCTGGAAGGCTGTCCGAGGCAGTGAAGGAATTTACTCTTGGTAGCTTGACCGTTATAATGGTTTTTGTAGGACTCTCCATGTTTTTACTACCGCCTATTCCAGGTGTCCCAATCTATATGGCCCTTGGGATAGTTATACCACCGGTAGGGCAAGAACAGCTTGGTGGTCTTACAGCAGCATATTTTTATTGTGTTGCAGTCTCTTTGGTCCTTAAACTTAGTGCGAGTGCTATGCAACAAAAACTCATCGGCGAAGGCCTCTCTAGATTTGTCTCAATTCGTAAATTAGCTCAAGTGAATTCTTCCACAATACGCGCAGTTAGAGTAGTTCTTTCTGACCGTGGATACTCAATTGCGAAAGTGGCAATTTTAGTTGGAGGTCCTGGTAAGCATATTATATTATTTTCAGCGATATTTGTAAGGGAATTATATAACAATTTTCTTTTCATTTCATTCGCCTTTTAGACTGGCCAACATCAGTCTTTGCAGGAATTGTGAAACTAGATTTATTACCAATTATGATTGGGACCCTGCCGATCATTGCATTGATAATGCCTGTAAGTTTCTAATCCACTATGAATTCAATATATTGTACTAACTATAACAACTAATTTGAACCTCTCATACGTCTATTTTGTTTAGACTGTATTTACAGGGACACTATTCTATATGAGAAATCTCGAGGATGAATCAGGTAGGTACATTCATCTCACGACATTAAATCTTCTGAAATATTACAACGCATTTCGATTTGGAGACTCACTCCATCTCTCGTAAGAACAGGCTTACCAGTTTTCCCTTCTGCAGATACATTGTATATCATAATGTTTGGAATCACCACTGCAGTGCAACTGGGTAGTGGAATTGTTGCGCTTATATACATTGAAAAAGTTATGGAGACAAGAAAAGAAGAAATTGATCGATTCCCTATTGATGAAGAAGTGAAGGAACTTGAAGAAAATGATATAGCATATAATAAAGCTTATGCTGAAGTAACACAATGGATTCGGATTCCTAAATGGGTAAAATTTGTGCTGGTAAGAGTTTTGTTCATATAATTTTTGTGGAGAAAAAAAGATTCCTTTTTATTGACCATATCGTCACTCTTTTCTTGATAGGTGTTTTCACTTTTGTCAATGATAGCATCGTGCTATATCGTTGCTCTCTTTTTGTCATCCTCTTTTGCGCAATTCGAAATGAATGATACTATTGGTGATGCCCTTGATGGGAACTGGCTGAATTTTATACTTCCATTAGGCTGGGTGGCACTGCTACTTTTTGCTGTTTCTTTATTTTTTTTAACTATATATTTGCAGTGGGCGGGGGTAAGGACATTTCTAAAGATACTTACATATGTTTTGATATTTTTAATAACTCACTTATTGGTAATTTCATTCTTGCTTGTGCAGAAATCTGCGAAGAAATTCTTGCAAGAAAGTGATGTTGAGAGTGGGGAAGCTACGGGCTGACAAACTAAAAGAAGGTGCAATCTCTCATTATTTATCAAGCACATTGTTTCATAAAATTAATCATGTGAATATTTATGTGAAGTTTCAAATGTTATGTAGACAAATTCTTTTTAACGATGACTAAAGAGCCAATTTCTGGTCCATGAGAGAAGAAGTATGAACCTATATCAATATTCTGATACCTTTTCAAATAGAAATTTAACAAAGCCATTGCATTTTATCAAGTATCTAGGTGGAAAGTCTAAACATAAGTTACGAAATGTATGACCCCTTTTCGCAAGTAGAAGAAAGTGATTGTCTTGCGGTTTCTAAACGAAGCCTTGGCATATTTCACTTGGAATTCTACTTGGTCTCCTACATATAATTCAAATAACTGTCTAATCTAGTCCTGTATCCTTTGCCTCTTAATCCCCCTTTCACCTCCAAAGATTGTCATGAAACTATCAATCAAAACCGAAAAAGTAGATTTGGTTTCGGTTTTTTCAAAATAAGCTGTCTTTTGATCATACTCCTGCTTCATTAAATAATCACTTAAGCATTCTACGGTATAGCCATAGAATATGCTTTTCACAAAAGCTTCCATTTCTGAAACATTTTCCTCGATAGTTGAAGAAAGTAAGAATGTGGTATCGTCAACCCAAATTATCTCAAAATGGCGACCAGCAATCCTTTGCAAAATTTCGTTTGTTTTCAAGGATGGATCAATATTGGAGATTCTGAATGTCGTTTCAGGTTTCATCTTATTCTTCATGGGGTCCTTAATATTTTCAAGATCAATTTGGTACAATATCTGCATAAAGTTAAGCTATTCGATGGCAGAAATAAGAAATGACACAAAGGAATTCAGTTTTTAAAAATCGATCTAAAAAATATCTCTGACGAAAGATTTTTGCTGAGGATCTTACTTTATTCCTACCAAAAATGCCACAATCTGTGTCAGACTTATCTATGTTGAGGAATTCAAAGACCTTATGAGGTGCTGTGTTTGCACTTCCACCCTGTTCCATAATTTCTTGACATAGCTTGTAAAAAACTGATCCAGTCATGAAAGAATCATATCCAGCATCATGCGCGCTCTCTGCAGACTTTCCTGGGTACATTTTAACGAAAAGACTGGATAAATCTTTTTGTTCATAGTCTTGACAGGAACACTCAGTTACCATGAACCTTGTATCATAAACAAGAGGAAAGTATGAAGAGATTAATATCTTGAGTTCGCTCCAGGATTGTGGTAACGATGAATCATGAAAATGGGTAAGAATGAATAGTAGGTCCATGAATCCATTGTGAACTATGATGGGGATCTTATTCGACTTTTTGAGATTCTTTTTCAATTCTTCGTAAGCTGTAGGATTCTCATTATTAGAATTGTTTTGAGAAGTATTTAAGAGACCTTTATTTGCTTTTGAAAGCGCTTCTATGATTTTATAAAAGCCCACCTGGTCTCTCTCAACCTTTTTTTCGTCTCCCATTTTTTTCTCAAGATCTCTCTTTTCCTTTTCTTCAGGACTAAGGCGTAGAACTATAATATTATGCTGATCTCCTTTCTCAAGAACAAGGGTTGGGTATTCAGCTCCAATGGTTTCATATAGTGCACGACGTCTATATGAATTGCAAGGAGGTAAAGCGAAAGAATTAGAACCAGCTGAATCTAACCATTCGCGAAGCATTGCCATTGTACGTGCAATGAAAGTGATATCCTCTGACCTTGTTATTTCCATCTACCGGACAAGTTTGATTTGCGTGATATGGTTGATTTAGATAACGAAGATTGAATGAAAAAGTACTAATAAAAAAGATACCAGGACCCTTTCACTGACCTTTTTCTGAGGGAGTGTATAGCTAGTGCAAGGTCTATGTTTCTTTTCAAACCGAGACCACATCTCCTTAGCTTGTTTACCGGTAACATATGCAATGCCTTGTTTCATCCAAAGATTGAAATCAGTCCCATGACTAGTAAGAAAGTCTACTGTGCTAGGATTGAGAACAATTTCTCGTTTGGATGAAAATAAGTGGAAATTGTAAATGCGCTAGGATACGATGGAAGAGATTATGACAAAATAGCGAATTAACATCCATGAAACCCGTTAGAAATTCGAAATGTATACTCTGTCTCAAAAAGTAAAACTATAATAACAGCACTTACCGCTGAAATAGATTTTTGCTCCGACTTTTGCCCTTGGTTTCCTTCTTTCTTTTGAGAATCATCGTCTTTTTTCAGTGTGTCCTTGGTTTCTTCAAAGAATAACGTGATACCAAACTGGCCACATGATTAACAGAGTAATAGAAGACAATTGTGAACATCGCCGATGTAGCAAGTAAGAATGAATACGTAAACACAGAACTCACTTGAATGATACTGTAACGTTCTGCAGCTCCCTTGGTGCGATTATATCTACATTAGATAAATTGATTCAAAAATAAGTTTATCGATGCATTGTAATAATGATTAGATTGGTTAAGCAATCACTGATATCCAGCAAATAATGATCAATACGAAAACTTACCGCATACTTGGCGTATCATCCTTGGGGAAGAAAATTCGTCTACCATCCGGAGATGGAATCGATATTCCAGTCATCTCCTCGTCGATGGCGGCAAAAGCTGCATTTGGCAAATGCAGCAAAAAGTCTTTACTTTCCTGAAAATCACAAACACGCAACAACAATTTGTGACAAATCTATGGTCAACTTTATTTCTTCAAAAATTATATATGTAATTTACCTCAAGGAAGTTGTCTTTTGTAATTGATGCTGTCTTTGTGATAATCATGATCCTTTCTTTTTGCACTTTTGGAACTATTCTACCATAATAATAATAATAACAATAATATTACTAGAAGATTATAGCCTATGTTATTGTGTGGCACTCATTTAATGATCTAAAGTAATGATAAAGGCCAATTTATTAAACAGCACTTATCTTGCTACGTATATATTTAAATCGAATTTTTCTTCGAATTCGTCAGTCTGACACAATCTAATGTATTAATTAAAAAAAAAGTGTATGCATCTCTAGATACGTACAAGTCGTATTTTTTTGCAACTGGGAGCGCAACTGTTTAGACACCAGCAGATTGCTTGTAGACATGACACGAAAATAATATTGAATAAACCAGATGAATTTGAGAAAATATGGGGAAAAAGTTGTGAAACATTTTGAATTTCAATGGAAAATTCCTTCGTGTCACCAAATATGGCTCTCAAGAAGATGATGTTTGTCATTTTTGCTTACGTAAGACAACAAAACATTCCCATAGTTTTTCCATGTAGGATGACTCGAAATACGTTTCTTTATTTTATTGTCATATTATGAATTATCTCGATTACTTATACGGTATAGTCAAGTCCTTCGAACGAACGAAGAAGAGTGTCATATGTGACGAATACGATTCTAAAATAATCTGAAGAGAGTTAGGCTTTCTCACAAAACAGGTATAATCAATACTTGACAAACTTAACAATCAAGACAAAGTAAAAAAACAATGCAATCTTGTATCTTATTTGCACTCACAAGCTATTTGGTGGTTATTTCACCAGCTGTGGCATTCAGTGTGGGACGTCGTTTCGAGAATAATGCAGGAAGGTCCCTAAATACTCGTCATGAATTTAGTAACACCAAACTAGATATGTTTGGCAAGGCCTTCTCAGATGCTTTCTCCAATGATAAAAATCTCGGCAAGGCAGAAAATGCAGGATTGAAAGGAGGTCCAAAAATGAATGAAAATGTAGTGATTAATGGGTAGGTTGCAAAGACAAAGGGATGTATTTATGTCAACTTTATTCTTCCGAAATAAACTCCAAACTAACTTTTGACTTCATTTGGCATCGTTTTGCATCGTTTAGGAAACCTGTAAAAGCAGTGGTGGGACAGAAAGTAGCAGTAGTAGCAGGGGCAGCCAGAGTTAGAATCTCCTACAACTGTAAGCAGGGCGACTGTGGGACCTGCATGATAAAAATGAACGGCAGAAAGGTGAAAGCGTGGTAAGGAAGCGCTTTTTTAATTTTTTCGCTTTTTTTACACTCTTCTATGTGTATGCATTCGACTATTAAAAACATTCTGAACACATTTGCTTTTTTGCTTACCTCTCGTGGCCGTCTAGTCAAATGACCATACCTGGAGGCAAATGTAGCATAGAGACTCTCTAATTTCTTTTTACTTTGAGAGAACCTTAGAGTCTTTCCTTTCTCATTTATCTCAATACGGTACCATCGCTTTGCTAGAAACATTCTCATAGCCACACATTACAATAAAGGTATTTTGTATGACTTGATGGAATGAGAAAAAAAGTAAAACGAAATAGACATTGTTTTTTTTTTTATATAAACACACTACTATTATTCCATTATCTATAAGTACCAAACAAAACTACGCATATTAAATTCTTTCACATGAAGTTTGTAGAGAGATCAAAGGAAAATTCTTTCTCACATTATCACACACCCTTCATCATCTGTTTCAGCTGAAGACACTGGTATTTCTTCATAGACATCAAGATTTTTTTGCTCAAAGACCAAATCCTGTCTACTGTGCATCAAACGATTCTTTTCATATACCAACCTTGTTCCATCACTCTTCATCGAAAAAATGCTAACGTAACAATCCTGTTTCATAATTTCGATGGACATTTGTTCAAGTGGTGGAATTTTTGTTTCCTTTCTTGTAAGAATTTCTTTTTCATCCTCCACTAAAACATCAGACAAATCTGTTATGCTCAATACTATCGAAGAAATGACGGATACGATCTCTTGGTCGGACTTGTTGATAATTGTTATTTTTCGTTTCAATCGAAAGAAATCTAAAATTTGTTCTTGAAGTGGTTCAACTGCACCTGCGACTTTCGAAAAATCTTTCACACACACTAAGTTCCCCATCTTCTGGATCTAAGGTTGGGTAAGGAGTATTACTTGCTTTCTTTGTTTTGCTCAATATTTCTCAATTGAAAATGAGTGATGCGTATCTTGTGTTAGTCTTCGAAAATATTCATGCAAGCTTTACGATACACGAAAAAGAACTCTTTCAGAATTTAGAGTGGAATGTGATAAGAAATTCAAATCCATTTTATATCGATTGTAATTTAACCATATAGGAAAAAGATATGTGTTGTTCCGTTCAAAATCATTTTTCAACAAAAAGAACATGTGATTCATTAAATGCTACGTATTTGTTATAGAAAGCGTTGTAAATTTACCTAAGACTTGAAATATTGAAAGACAGCCCTCGCGCTTAGGTAGATTGTAATAGGTTGTTGTTGTGTATGTTATATTTATTTTAAAGTGTTGTAAATGGCATTGCTCTGAGACAGACCCCCAACCTTCACTTTCTCCGCGTGGAAATTTCCTGACCAATCCCGAAGGAGAGGGGTACCTTC
>Ga0209092_10003842_pt1 | contig 12804 bp, 10 predicted proteins | sample FraStrMetagenome_FD_187446 | JGI IMG/M metagenome (GOLD analysis project Ga0209092, IMG submission 187446) | Marine eukaryotic phytoplankton communities from Arctic Ocean - Fram Strait ARC3M Metagenome (SPAdes) (version 2) | ecosystem: Environmental > Aquatic > Marine > Oceanic | place: Fram...
AAAAATAATTCCGGGCTAATTACATGACCCCAGCCCCATAAGTTTACTTTATCTGTTTTAAAGCTCCCAATTTCTTTTATGCCAACATTGGCTTTTAAATTTGTTAATATCCATTCAGCCTTTAGCTCTTTTCCACCGGTTAGATTACTGAAAAAAAATTGTTTTTTTGGAGTTTTATTAAAGGTGATGCTATCAAGACCTATTTCAACTTTATTCTCGCTATTTACAGTTTCGTCAAAAAGTGATAGATTTATTTGGAAAGGAAATTTTAGCGTATAGTCTTCACCTATTAGAGCATTATTAATCGCCATAAAATTATGAACATATTCATCTGTAATAATTTTTTTTTCGCCTGTGTTATGTAGAGAATAATCAATAGTAAAGCTATTTTCAGAAACCGTAATTTCTTTTTTCAGTATATATGAATAGCCGTTTACAGATTCTGACTTACAAACAATTATTATTTTTTGACCTTCATAAGTAATATCAAAATTAGCTGGTTTTATGAGATGATTTCCATGAAAAAGGTAGTTTTTGTGTTCTTTCTTGAGAAGGCCAATACCTATTTTATGAAACCACCCGCCCATAGGGGTTTCCTCGAAACCTATTGGACTCGTAATTCCAAATTCGTTGTAAAGCCCTTTTCCTAAAAAATTGACATCTTTAGATCCTGTATATTCAATAGTAGTTAGAGGAAGGCTCTTAAATTTGACAGAAGAAATTTTTCCAGTCCAATCAAATCGTGAACCTTCATAGTTTTCTAATGGTAAATCAATGGCAACCTCTAGCGTATCATTTTTTATAATATGAGTCATAACAAAAGTATGAGATAGAAGTTAAAAAAGTTTTCAACTTTTGAATAAATAGCACAGTTATTATCTGGTTTTTTTAGCTTAATATTAAAAACTTCTAAAAAATTTAATTACTAATAGTAATGGAAAAATACATCCCAAAAGTAAAGAGGGTAACATGGTTAATTCATGATAAACTCCAATTAATGTATATTCAATTTTAAAAAAGTTTAACACATATAGCATCAAAACATTTATCCAAGGAATAATTGAAAATGTGATTAATTCTTTATAATTCATCATTAAAAAAATTAATTATGTAGAACAGGTATTAGCTTACTGCTTGATTATTTTTTACATCTTCATAAAATTTTGCATAGCTAACTTGTACGTAGGGGCTTAGCCATAAAATACCAATACCTAGTGTTAGTACACAAAGCAGAGCCCAACCGATAAAACGCAATCCTAAACAGAAGTATTTCCATTTATAACCATCCATCATTTCTTTACTTTTTCGTAACGCGTCCATTGAACCAATGGTGTCATCTTCTGCTAAAATATAAAAGGTTTGTGAGTAAGCAATGGCTGCAATTATTCCAGGAATTATTAACAACAATGCCCAAAGAATAATAAATACAACCATTAAAAGATAGGCGCCTAAGGTAGTGCCATAATTCCTAAAACCTTCAAAAATTTGTTCTAGTCGTGCGTTTTCTCCTCTAGATAAACTCAAAGAAAACATACTAATACCAACCGATATGGGGCCAGCAATAAAAAGGAATAGAACGTCCCCTATAGTAGGAATAAGTTGAATAGACCCAACTATTATAATATATACCAAAAAAGTACCCACTGCCAGTCCCCAGTTTCCTGAGAGAGATGCTCTAGCCTCGGCCATTAATTCTGTGTTTTTCTTCATTTTTTGTATTTTTTTAGGGTTAATTATTTATAGTGATTATTACTATGTGGCATCCAAGATAGTAAATAAATTTAAAGCTAATTACATCATAAACGTTTATTGTTTTTCATTTAGAATAAGCGCAGGAATGGCTAATGTTTTGAAAAGACTGTTATAAGTTTGCATTTCAGTATTAATGATAGTATCACGTTCATTTTTGTACACTTGCCAGTCTTTCATTAAATCATTAAATCGTTCTTTAGCACCATTAGTAACCTTTGGGTTTGCTTGATCTATATAACTTTTTAGCTGGATTAATTGAGCATTTAACTTATTGTTAAAATTAATAACATCTTGGAACGTTTTTTGCTTTGCCTGTATTAGGTTTTCTTCCCAGCTATTAATGCGCTTAGTTAATTCCTTCCCTTTTTCTAACAAAGAATCTGCATTTTTTGAGTCTTTTAACAGCTTAGCATAGTGGCTAAGCTGTGTTTTTGCAGAACGCATTTGGTTCACAGACTCATGCATTTCTTTGACAGTATTTTCTATAGAAACTAGCATCTTTTGTTGCGCTATAAAATCTTCAGAACTTGAAATAACTTTTGGGTTTGGAAGAATAGTTATCTCAGTTTCAGAGATAACATCTCCTAATGTCATTCTTAAAGTATATTTTCCGGGGGCCACGCTAGAGCCGGCCAAGCCTCCAAAAATGAATACTTTATGTATAGATGGTAATGGGGCTCTTCTAAAATCCCAAGTAAAACGGTTAACTCCTTTTTTTGAAGGTAAGATCTGAGGTTTTGATGGGCCTCCTGGCCATGATTTAAAATTAGAATTTTTCTTATTGGTATAGGTTCTTATCACCTTATCATTTTCCAAAACCTCTAAGGTTAGCGGCAAGGAGTCAATATTATTTTTTAAATAATAATCAAAGGTAACTCCACTTCTAGGGTTTTGCCCTTGCCCAACAGCTTTCGAGTTTCCTCCGAAGATGCGATAGGCATCTTTAGGGGGTACAATTTTAACAGCTTTTGAATAACTACTGTTATTTTGAAGTGCTCCTAAATCATCTAAAATCCAAAATCCTCTTCCCGATGTTGCAGCCACTAAATCATTATCTTGGATAATTAAATCGTTGATAGCTACTACCGGTAAATTTAATTTTAACCGCTGCCAAAATGCACCATCATCGTTTGAAACATATAATCCAGTTTCTGTTCCAGCATACAATAACCCTTGTTGCTTTTTATCAGCTCTAACTACTCTTGTAAAACCATTAGGATCATTTAAACCGTTTACAATTCTAGTCCAAGTTTGCCCATAATCATTGGTTTTAAAGATGTGAGAATTTAAGTCCATAGATTTGTATCTCATAATTACCACATAGGCAGTTGCAGGGTTGTGTTGGGAAATGTCTATACTATTTATGATACCGTCTTTAATTCCAGCGGGTGTAATATTGGTCCAGCTTTCTCCTCCATTTTTTGTAACGTGTAAAAGTCCGTCATCACTACCGGCATATAAAACACCCTGTTCGTGCTGAGATTCTACCAAAGCAGTAAGTGTATTATAATTCTCTCCACCAGCAGCTTCGTTTGTATACGGAGCTCCACCTGGGCCATGTTTGTCCACCTCATTTTTGGTAAGGTCTGGGCTTACAACGGTCCAATTAATTCCTTGGTCAGTAGTTTTAAAAACAACGTTTCCGGCGTGATAAACAGTAGTTCTGTTATGTGGAGATGTAATTATTGGAGCATTCCAATTGTATCGATATTTTGAATCTTTTGGAGCAATACTTAGTCCTAATTCTGGATATTCTTTAATTGATTTTTGTTCTCTTGATGTTCTAGACCAAGTACTAATGTTTCCTTGATAGGTACCTCCATATACCAACTCAGGGGCATCTGGATCAAAAGCAATAAAAGCACTTTCTCCTCCAGCTACAGAATACCAATCCTTCCAATCAATCCCTCCATCATTGGTTCTACTAGCAATACCAATTGCAGAATTATCTTGCTGTCCGCCATACACATTATAAGGTACTAGATTATCTGTAATTACTCTATAAAATTGAGAGGTTGCTTGGTTTTGTTGTGTACTCCAGCTTTTCCCTCCGTTGAAGGATATATTAGCCCCACCATCATTAGAATTGATGAGGTTTTTGTTATCAGTTGGGTTTATCCATAAATGATGATTGTCTCCATGTGGAACAGGAATGTTTGAAAAACTTTTTCCTCCATCTATAGACTTCATAACGGGTGCATTTAAAACATACACCGTATTTTCATTTTGCGGATCAGCAAATATTTCCATGTAATACCAAGATCTAGCAATATTAACTCGATTGCTATTTACTTGCTTCCATGTTTTACCTGCATTATCTGAACGGTATACACCGCCTTTTTTACCAGCGGCTTCAATAACTGCAAAAACTCGATCTGGATTTGCTCTAGAAACAGAAATTCCAGATTTTCCAAAATCTTTTGGTAAGCCTAATTTCATCTTTGTCCATGTAGTTCCTGCATCTATAGATTTGAATAATCCAGAATTTTCACCACCAGATTCCATCACCCAAGGATATCTTTGGTGTTGCCACATAGAGGCGTATAATATACGAGGGTTTGTCATATCCATTGATAGAGAAGAGGCTCCAGTGGTATTATTTACAGAAAGGATATTTTTCCAGGTTTTTCCTCCGTCTGTTGTTTTGTAGATGCCCCTCTCTTTGGATGGAGCATATTGAGCTCCTTGTGCTGTGATATAAATGATATTTGGATTGGTTGGATGGATAACAACGTCAGAAATATGTCGCGTTTTATCTAGCCCTAGATGAGACCATGTTTTTCCTGCATCCATAGATTTGTATACGCCATCTCCCATTGAAGTCATAACTCCTCTAGCAGCATGTTCTCCCATACCTACAACAACAATATTAGGATCGCTTTCAGCAACAGCAATAGCACCTACAGAACCTGTTTTAAAAAATCCATCAGAGATATTTTTCCAAGTAATTCCATCATCTGTAGTTTTAAAAACACCACCTCCTGTAGAGCCCATATAGTAGGTGTGAGGTTTGCCAATAACTCCAGTAGAAGTAACACTTCTACCACCTCTAAATGGTCCAATATTTCTCCATTTTAAACCATGATATAAAGAATCAGTTATAGCAATAACAGGTTTTTTTATTTTCTTTTTTCTTTTTTGTGAGTTTACGGTAATTGGAATGATAAGAAGACAGATAAAAAGAAGTTTGAGTGTTTTCATGAAATTAATATTGGTAGGTTGTTATTAAGAGTACAAATTGGGTTTAAAAAATAAAGTTACCAAATAAAATACAAATAGAAAATCTAACTATTGACTTTGTAAGTGTTATTTTTTTAAACTAAGAGATTCATTTTATTTTGTGAATTCTTTGTAATCTGATGACGGATCATAATCATTATTTGTTTTTATTGAATACAATTCGCTTTTTGGATTTTTAGAGGATATTAATGGGAAAAAAAGTTGAACGTACCAAGGCTCTTTTAGTTGGTTCCAAGCGCCAAATTTAGAGGGGTATTTTCGAGTAATTTTTGCCGTTCCAAAAATAATATCCCATATAAAAAGTAAATTTCCATAATTTCCGTTTGGGTGAGACACTCCGTCTTCAGCAGTTAAGCCATGATGAGCAAAATGTGTGCTAGGTGTAGAAATAGTTCTTTCAATAACCCATGCTAAAGGGCTTAAAATTTTATACCGATACAGAAATTTATCCCATTTAGTTTCACTGTGTGCCAATAGAATAACAATTAATTTAATGGGTAAATAAAAAAGGTAAACATATCCCATCCCTAAATAAATTAATAGACCAGAAAACCAAATTCCCGGCATAAATGCATAATATAAGACTGCATTTCTATAGGTAACAAGCACCCCCATTTCTTCAACTACATGGTGAGGCCTATGTAGTTTCCACATTTTTTTATTCACATGGGAAAACCTGTGCCACCAGTATTGAGTCATATCATCTAGTATAAGAAACGCCGCAATCTGCCACCATAATGATGAAGTAAGATAGAAATCTTCTAGATTTGGGAAACTTGTTCCCATAAACCAAAGAACAAAAAGAAATATTCCTGGCTGAATTAATGTTGGTAACGTAATAAGACTTAGTAATTCTATAGAAAAGTCATTTCTTGATCTTTTGTCATTAAAATACAATCCACCTAAAGATTCTACAATACCCAAAAATAACAGAACTGATATAGGGACTAGTTTACTTAAAGCCTCATTTTCCATAATAATTTGGTTGCTTTTACTTCATTGAGTTGAAAAACAGAATCGTTAGAGAATTTCTAAAGTAAGGATCTTTCCTCTTTTACACAAATAGTTAGGATACCCTTAGTCTTTTTTGCCTCCTTTAGGAGTATATTTTAAATCTTTCTCTAAACCCTCTATCATCTTCCCAGCAATATCTTTATTGGAGATCCCTTCAATCCCTTCAAGACCTGGGGATGAGTTAACCTCAAGAAGGAGTGGCCCTTTTTGGCCTCTAATGATATCTACTCCTGCTACTTTTAGTCCTAATGTTTTCGTAGCTAATAAGGCAACTTTTTTTTCTTCTGGTGTTATTTTTACAGCTGAACCCGTTCCACCCAAATGTATATTTGCCCTAAATTCTCCTGGGGCAGCAGTTCTCATCATACTACTAATTACTTTGCCATTTATGACAAAACACCGAATGTCTTCACCTTTAGCTTCTTTAATAAATTCTTGAACTAATATATTTGCTTTTAGACTTTTAAAGGCGTTAATTAAGCTTTCTGCCGCTTTTTTTGTTTCAGCTAACACAACCCCTTTTCCTTGTGTTCCCTCTAAAAGTTTAACAATTAAAGGAGCTCCTCCTACCATATCTATAAGCTCATCTGTGTCTAGTGGCGAATTAGCAAACCCTGTAGTTGGAATAGGCAATCCTTTGTTAATGAGCATTTGTAATGAAAACAACTTGTCTCTGGATTTTGTAATTGAAGACGCTGTATTTAAAGTGTAAACTCCCATGGCTTCGAAATGACGAGTTAAAGCGCATCCGTAGAACGTCATGCTAGGTTTAATTCTTGGGATGATTGCATCAAAGTCGTCTAAAACCCTTCCTCCACGATAATGAACCTCTGGTTTTTTACCATCTAATTTAATGTAGCAATCTTTTATGTTTAAAAATTCTATATTATGCCCTTTTTGCTGGCCAGCCTCTACGATTCTTCGGTTACTATACAAATTTGGATTACTGGCTAGAAGACCAATTTTTAAACCAGAGTTCTTCACTACTTTTGAATGATAGTGTTGTTTAAGCAAATCATGTGTTGGTTCCCCTAATAAAAATGAAGATTCAGGGTCAACAAGCATTTTTCCAGACATTGCTTGCCTACCCAAAAGCATTCTGTGCCCCATAGAATCTCTATTTGTTAACGTAAGTTCAACCTCCCAAGTATTTTCAGCTATAGATAAAACTGTTTTAATTACATACCTAAGTTCACTATTCCCACTAGAACTTTTAACTCTTCTTTTGTCAAAAACAGGCGCTTCACAATGAACAACAGTTCTACCATCGTCTTGAATAGGATGAACATCGAAACTAGTCCACAAAACGTTGTTTTTTTTAAAAGTAGCAATGTTAATTGCATGTAAGGCAGATGTTTTGGCACCTGAATCTATTCTGGCTTTTATTGTTGGTATATTTATTTGTGGAAAGCTACACCACTCAACACTTCCTATAATTATTTTACCCGAATTCATTTGTATTCCTATAATTTTGCTTAATATGTTTTGTGTTTCTTGTAGTTTTGAAAACGCACTAAATTAATAAATAAAAACCTAATAGACCCAAGAATTTTTTTGGTAAAAAGGTGGATGGTAAACTAATTAAATTATTAAACAATTATGGTTTTATCAGTTTAATTCCGTCAGAAATGAGTGAATCTAAATCGGGGTGTAAAGAGATGAGCTCACTAAAATATTTTTTTATCAGTTGATTTAGTTTTTGACTGTCAGATAGTTCAAGAATTTCAATAAACAGAAGCCATTCTTTTGGGTAAAGAGCTTTTACTTCCTCAAACAAGTTTTTTAGGAGCTCAGCATCATTTTTATTTTCTATTCTATACTGTTGTAGAGTTCCATAATATTTTTCTAATTTTCTTACAGCCTTATTTTTTGTAGGCTTAATTGTTAAGGTTGAAGATTCTGCATATAAATTTGGAAATGAATTGCTGTCTGCAGCACCTGCAAACGCAGATACAATGTCTTTGCCAATAATCATGTCATAAATACCATACTTTGGTAAAAACAAAAACTCTTCTTTATAGGTTATGGTACAGTCTTTTAATCGTATTAAGATTAACTTTCCTTGTGCATTTCTTATACCCGTAATATTTAATCCTTCTACTTTTATTCCACTTTCAAATTCAAAAGAAAGCCATTCACCATCATGAAAATGATATGTTTTTAAATCATTAGGACCCATATCCTCAATGGCAATTTTTATATTTTTTAATTTTCCTAAAGGTGAACTTAAACCATTTTTATGGTAGCTTATTCCATGACCTATTAACTCTTTTTCTCTGTATGCTAGTGCAGATGGGCCTCTGGTTTGAAAGAAAACAACCTTATTGTTTTTGTCTAAAATAATTCTAGAAAACTTTCCAGACACTTGTAGCCCAGTTGTTAACTCTATACTCCCTACCATTTGAGATTCTATGAGTTTTTGAATTCCTTCACTTCCCCCTCGTCGGAGACTTAAGGTATCTGCAAATTCTTCTAGAACTTGCATTAAATGAGGAAAGCTTGGAGTAACATATAATTGTGGTTGCGGCTTAGTAACATCAAATGGTTGTTGTGCAGCGGCCATTGTATAAGGTATTTTCTTCACATCATTTTTTAGACAAGAAATACTTTCTCCTATTGAAGACAATAGTCCTGCACCATATATTTTTGGATTGTTGAGATCTCCAATTAAGCCATATTCAACAGTCCACCATTGTAAGTTTCTCATTTGAGCCATTTCCGATAGCTCTACCTTCATGCTTTGTAGTGTATGAATTTCTGTCTCTGCTTTATGAATTTGGTCTTCACTTGTACTCTCAGCTTCTTTTAGGATAGATAATTTTCTAACAGCTTCATATAAATCCATATCATGTTTAGATAGAATTGCTTTAGATCCAATATCTCCTAATCTTCTTAAATATTCCGCATAATCAGGATTTGCAATTATTGGCGCATGGCCTGCAGATTCATGAATAATATCTGGCGCTGGTGTATATTCAATATTCTCAAGTTGTCTGATGTCTGATGCAATAACCAATACCTTGTAGGCCTGAAACTCCATAAATGCATTTGGGGGTATAAACCCGTCTACAGCTACTGCTGCCCAACCTATTTCTTTAAGAATTCTATTCATCCCATACATATTTGGGATTTCTTCAATACTAACCCCAGTTTTCTCTAACCCAGCCAAATAAGAAGAATGGGCTACTTTGGTTAAATATTTTAATAGGCGTCTCATTACATACCTCCATACTGATTGGTTTATTGGAGAATAATCCTCATAATTTTGAGGCTTGATAAACTGTTTAAGGTGCTTAGGCAGCCGATCAATTAATTCATTGCTTCTGTAGTCTTCTTTATTTGACATTCGATTTTTTTAATTTTAAAGTATATAAATTACTAAAAAACCTAAATAGGTACCTAAAGCATTTCCTAAAGATCCTACTAAAATTGCGGGTACTATTAATTCTTTTCTGTTAAAAGATTCTGCTAAAGCAATGGCTGTAGAACTACCTCCCACATTGGCTTGACTTACAATAGCAATCATTTCCCAATCACGATATATAAACCCACCAACTAAGATAGTAATTACACCGTGAACTACTACTGAAAAACCTGCAAACCAAAACAGGGTAAGACCAAGATCTTTAAGATCTATTACAGCAGTAAGTTCACAATATGCTCCAATGACCGCCAAAAATAGAAATACTAAATACAATCCTAAATTATGGCTTCCTTTTAATTTAGAAACAAATGTTGTTTGAGCTAACAAGATCCCTAGGGTTGAAATGGTTATAATAGAAGGAACTTGAGGGACATACCTTTTTAATTCATCAGACACAAAGTAAGCGCCTAAACCTAAAAAAACCAACCACATAAGTGATGTTAAATTGATGCTTTCATCTTCAATAAATTCTTCATTTTCTTGGGATCTTTTTATTTTTGTTTTACTTGGCCAAAAACGAGAAAGAAATATAGGAAACGCCAGAGTTACAATGATCCACAGAGTGGTAATTACATTATCTACGGCTATAGTCCCTGCATACAAAGCGCCTTTTTTTTGAAATCCATATTCTAAAGCAATCGCATTAAAATTTACACTGCCACCAGTATATGTTCCTGTGAGCATTCCCGCAATAATTTTACCATCTTCACCTAGGGTGTTCTCAGGGGATAATAAATACCATGAGACAAGAATGCCTAATGCGGTTGCAAAAGACCCTAAGACGAATAAGCCTATCATTGGTATTCCTGCTCTTTTGATGGATGATAAATTGATATTTAGTAATAAGTAAAAAATAGAAATCGGAGCAACATAGGTAAAAATACCATCATACAATGGAATGCTTGTTGATGCAGACGGAATCACTTTCAAGTTGGCAAGTAGGGCTGTAAAAATGATAATTAGTAACGCTGCTCCAAGATGTTTACCAAGTTTAGTTTTACCAACATAAACACCTAAAATAACCACAAGGCTTAATACAGTTAAAACATATATTGGATTGTTTATAAAGCCCATAAATAAGATGATTGATTAATGCCTCTGAATTATAAATTAATTGAGGATAATATTACAAAATCTAATTTAACAAATCCATATCAAACAGAAAACTTGATACAGGTTTTATTGACACTTTCAATAATCAAAATAGCATGCCCTTATCCCTTTTTAGAGATTAGTTTTACCTCAACCCATTAATATCATATCTAGACATAAAATTCCAAACTAATTTAGAAGCATTTTGACCCTGATAAGTTTTGCTAAACCATACGTGGTCTCCGCCAATATATTTATAATGTTCAACAGAAACTGAATTGTCTCCTTGATCATATACAAAATGTTCAATGGTCATTCCACTAGTATTATCACTATTTATGGTAGGTGTAGAAACTGTGTTATTGAAATTTGTCCAATAGTCTAATGTGCTTTGCACGGAGTTGTAATCATTACTACTCTCATCATAGGCGATAACACCATCGTTAGTTCCATGAAGATGTAGGACAGGCATTGGATGGCTTGTATTTCCTAAACAGTCAAGCATAGATCCAGAAACAGAGGCTACTGCAGCAATTAGATTACTTTTATAATTTGCAAGCCCATAAGCCATCATACCTCCGTTTGAGTATCCAGCAGCATAAATTCTTTCCATATCCAGATTATACTGAGATGAAATCTCATTAACCATAGCTTCAACAAACCCTAAATCATCGGCTGAACTTTTATTATCTCCATCTATGGGGCAAGGATTCCAATGTGAAGAGCCATCTAAGCAACTGCCTTGGGGATATACTAAAATAAACGAGTTTAATTCTGCCTCTGCCCTCATATCTGCTTCTTGTATAAATTGACTTGCACTACCTCCAAAACCATGAAAATTAAATAAGATAGGTATTGCAGAAGTTTCATCATATGAATTAGGTACATATAAAATATATTCTCTATTCATGCCGTCATGAACTATTGTTTGTGAATTGGTATTAGAATAACACCCTTCTGAATTATCATAATCTTTGGCGTTATCATTATTACAACTGCTGATAATTGCCGTTAGAAAAGAAAAAATTAAAATCAGTTTCTTCATAAATTTTTAAACTTTTTATAAAAATAAACGTTATTGATTTAAATCGAAAATTCAACGACCAACTTTTGTAACATTTTAACACACTCATTAAGTTGTTCTTGAGTGGTATATTCATTGGCCCTGTGTGCTTGTTCGATAGAGCCTGGACCGCAAATAATACTTTGGTAACCCGCCTCGTGAAATTGTCCAGCTTCTGCAGCATAAGAAACAGTTTTCCAAGAATTTTGACCAGATATTTTTTGAGTTAACGCAACAATATCATCGGTTAATTTGGTGTCTAGTGCTGGTACTGGTGGGTGAACAAAGGTGTTCGTAATAGTAAAATCAGGAAATTGTTTTCTGACCTCTAGCTCACGTTCTTTACAAAACGAAAAATAATCGTTAAAAATGGCCTCAATATCATCTTTTGGAATTACCCGTACATCCCATTCAAAACGAGTATAGTCAGCAACAATGTTTGTAGCTACGCCACCACTTATTTGTCCAACATGTAAGGTAGAATGAGGAGGGTTAAATCGGTGATCTTGGGTAGCTTGAGATAATTCTTTCATCTTATTTTCTAACCATATAATAAGGCGTGTGCTTTCATGGATAGCACTTATCTCTTTGTGAATTCCACTGCTATGTCCAGCAGAACCATTTACTTCTGTTAGTACATAACATACCCCTTTTTTACCAATCACAGGCTCTAAAGATGAAGGTTCTCCAATAATGGCATATTTAGCATTTTCAGAATAGGTTTTTTGGATGTGCTCTATAAGCTCTGGAGCGGCTAAACACCCAATCTCTTCATCATAACTAAAAGCAAAATAAATGGGTTTTTTTAAATCTGCCTTGACTAAAGTTGGCAATGAAGCTAAGCAACAGGCAATAAAACCTTTCATATCGGCACTTCCTCTTCCAAATAGTTTACCGTCTTTTTTAGTTAGTGTGAATGGATCAGAATCCCAAGCTTGTCCTTTAACAGGAACAACATCTGTATGGCCAGATAATATCACTCCACCGTCTACAGAAGGTCCAATTCTACAATGCAAAGAAGCTTTAGTTTTTTCTTCATTAGGCACTAGAGTAGTTGCTATTCCAAAGGGTTCAATATAGTTTTGTATCCAATGGATAATCTCGAGATTATGATCTCCTCCTAATACTGGAAAACTTACTAATTTTGCTAAAATATCTTCTACTTTCATATTATTGATATCCAATAGTTACTGCTACAATTAAAGAGATTGCCGAGAGC
>Ga0209092_10003844_pt1 | contig 12797 bp, 17 predicted proteins | sample FraStrMetagenome_FD_187446 | JGI IMG/M metagenome (GOLD analysis project Ga0209092, IMG submission 187446) | Marine eukaryotic phytoplankton communities from Arctic Ocean - Fram Strait ARC3M Metagenome (SPAdes) (version 2) | ecosystem: Environmental > Aquatic > Marine > Oceanic | place: Fram...
ATCCTTTGAAGAATTTAACACTTGTATCGAAGTTACGATTTCGTTGGCCTCGCTGTGAATTTCTATCAGGCTGCTGCTGTGCCTGGCCCTGGTTCGTGCTACACTCTCCATGAATTCTAGGTATTCAGAGGGGCTCATGTAGGCTTCTTTCTTCGATCTTCTCATAGCTCGGTCCTGCTGTTCGAATGCATTTTCCACCACGTAGACTGAAGTGTGAAAGAAAGAGTCTCACATCTCCGTACGCCGGAAAGTCGAAAAACTCAGCTTCGGAGGGGTCGAATTCATGAGTCCTCCATCCTTCTAGGCATGCCTGACGGACGTTGGCCAAGCTTAACTCGAGCTGGCGGCCCTCTTCTTGAACCTTCGCTTGAGGCGAATTCTCATAGCTCTTCGCTTTCATTCTCTGATGAGCGTAGGTCTGGCCTTTAAACTTGGGGTCAGCCATGATCTTGATGGCTCGGGCTCTTGATTCACCTTGGAGAGTCCTTAGGATGACGCGGGAGGCACTCGACCACGACATCTCTGGGAGTTTCGCTCTATCTTCTACGATGAACAATAACAGTTCGGCGAGTTGATCGATCCACGCTACCAACTCGGTAGCGTTTCCGATTCCCAGATCGCGGACGTAATACTTATACGCCATGTCGCTCTCTTTCGTCTTTACTTTTTCCTCCTTGACTCGCGTCGTGGGGATGTCGTCGTCGCCCGGAAAGGATACGTAATCGTAAGGTCCAAGCGGCGTAGTGCCAAACTTACTCCTCGTCTTCTTTTTTGTTTCGAGGAGGCGTTGAGCAATTAATGCTTGCTTGTCCACCCTCTTCGTCGTTCTCCTGATCGCTACTTCCGTAGAAGTGCTCTCATCGGCGAGTTTTTTTGTAACGTAGTTGTTGAATTTCATGATTTTCGGTAGGATTTTCGGTAGGATTAAAATAGTTATTTTAACATACAATCTTAAGAAAGTTTTGGGTTTAAAAAGTGAGTACTTTAGGTTTAGGACTTCTATCTAACGCTGATGGATCTCTTCTGATAATTCGCACCGCCATCTGCTTTCCTTGCGTGTTTCCGACCTCCGATCCTTCGCTTCAACTTCCTCTTTCAATCCACTCTTCGCTTTATTGGCTAAATAAGATATCTTTTCAAATTAGCTAATTAAATGTTCGTTAAGCTAAAATTCCTTTGATACTAGCTATTTTATCTTGAATACTTCTCTACGCATGGCAGACGAGTATACGAACTCCAAGCATTATGAAGAGCCTAAGACGAATTCGGGATACCAGTACAACGCAAGCTGACAAATTTAATGGCAGATTTGTTACGGGACTCAAGCCGCTATACAAATAAGGCGATGTTTCCTCAGTATTTATTGACGAATTCTACAAAAGAGAGGACTGGAAAGTATCCCTTTCTGGACGAACTTTGCTGTACTTACATGTACCGCGCGTATCTCAGCCAGTCATAGAGCAGTGAGGTGTGTGTAACCTTTGTCCAGAGGATACTGCTGTTCAACCAATATACCATGTAGGAAAGCAACTGCACATGTAGATTGCAATGGTATACGGGAAAAAGATGCTTAACTAGACTAGTCTAAGCACGTAGGTTAATAATAGTAGATGTAGGCTAATGATAGGTTGCTAACTCAACACTAAAGGTTAGAAGGTGGTAATAAAAGGTAGTAGGAGTCGCTTGTAAAAACTATAACAGGATACTACTCGAAAAACGATCCGAGCAAGACCGCAATCCGACGCCACTCGCCGAAAGGGCTAGAATAGCCCACCACAGTGAAACTAATCTAGCCCCCGCAAGCTTACAAGGGATAGTGCGTAAGCTTGGGCCCACCGACCTGGTTATCGCTCAGCCAGGAGGTACTTCGCGAGAAGAAACTTACGTCATGGCAATGGCGTTAAATTATCGCCAAAGATAAACTGAATAAATCTCCTCTTACTTTCGTTTGGTAAAAAGGTCTGCTGCATTCTTTTCCCCTTCGATCCATCCAACATGTATCATACCTGCCGCTTGAGCTTCACGGACACGATGGTAACATATAGCATTTATGTCGCTTGTTGAGAACCGAAGTTGGAACACTCGAATTAGTAACCACTGACTGATTGTCGCATAGAATATCTGATGAGCCTTGTACTGGTACATCGAAACATCTTAGCTTGTACATTAGGGCCTCTATCATCTCTGTACAGATCCGCAACGCGATGTATTCAGACCCAAAACTTGATGCCTCCACTGTATTCTGACGTTTGCTATACCAAATAATTGGCGCTTGGTTCATGTATTAACATTCCAGAATGTGATCTTCTAGTCTTCATATTCCCCGCATGGTTTGCATCCACATACGCACGCACATGTACTGGATTCCCTAACGGTTCAGGCATCCTTATCGGGAACTCTTTTCGTGCATCATGATAAAAATCCAGCCACTCTTCCCTATTGAAATCATTGAAGGTTGCATAATCTATAAACATAGACTTACCGTTGAACACAATCCTGCCCTTACTATCCTCAGGCGCAAGCTCAAGTATTTGAATATCTTGTAGATGGCAACAAGGTGCCCTTCTCTCGGTTCAGCTAAATATTGGGATAAGCAGCTAACTTCTGTTAGGATATCAATCCTTCCTAGCTCTATCGCCCACCTTAAAATCCCTTGAAACCGATTAGTTCTTTCCTCGTCCAAAACTGGTGTCACATCTACCTCTGGTCTATAACATGCCGGGTATGGACGCAAACCTGTGCCGAACTGCTTGAGTGTGAGATCCTTCCTAATGAGCTCATTCTTAACCTGTTGTACAGCATTGATCAAATAATCGTAGGAGCTGAGACTCCAGGCCACAGAACCATCATCGGTCTGTACCTTTTCTATATTCCCACCCAGATATCTATCTGGCGGGCCTACATTATCTTTTAATCTGTACTTTCGACCAAGTTACGCCATGTCTTCTTCAGAGTGCTCTGCGATATGTAGGACATCGTCAACATAGATGAGCATTAATTTATAATATGGCTCTCCATCCTTCTTCATTGCTCGTTTAATCCACACATCTGCTTCCGCCTGCGTCGGCCGGCACCCCAGCGTCTCCATAGTTGCGGCTAGAGTCGACCTCTACGCTGCTCCTGTAGATTTCAGGCCATAGAGGGCCCTCGTAATGATCATAATCGAGCCTTTGTCGCTGCCAAACTCGGGGCCAGCGACTGTCCATAATTTCTCTCGACACTGTGCATTCAAGTATGCATTGCCTATATCGCACGCTGATACCTCAAGTGAATTCAATGATGCTATGGTAAGAACAATTCAAACACTATCCCGTGAAACAACACTCGAATATGTAATTGACGATGGCGGGCGGGTCTTGTGCCCATCTGCCACCAAAGGTGCCTTCCTCGTAAATTTCCCATCCATCTTTATATCAAAAATCATGTGAGTCGAGCAATAAGTAAATCCAGGTTTGACTTTACCAGTTCTCATGTGTTCTTTCGACACATTGTCAAGTTTCTCAAACGCGATTCGGACATTCTTCATTTCCTTCTCTATGGCCCTAGTCCAATGACTAGTCCCCGTAAGCTTATCAATTTCATAATTTCTTCTACCGACTTTGGGATCTCAATTCCGTGCTTATGTGTAGTCCGCCAATATTTACTCTTTACCCTTTTTATTAGCCTTTCTTTTCTTTCCATGACCTTATGGACCCACCAATTAAACGCTGGCTCGTGAGCAATGCCCTTTGCTAAGACATATTCTGCTACTTGGACAGGATAAGCATCCTTGATCTCTGCCAGTCTAACCCAATACATGCTCCCATCAACCCACTCTTTTAGCAAGTTCCAGCCCTTCGTAGTGCTTTTAGGTATCGGGTTCCCTGCTCGAGTCTAGTATGACCCGTCGGCCACATTTAAGGCAGTATTGTCCTTCCGATGATCTGGAATTTCCCTCAACATTCGGTACTGTTGTCTCTCAGGATCACACTCCGAAGTTAGCTTCAACCTCGTCAGTTGTTCCATCTGGAAATTGTATTTCATACACGCTGTGATCTCGTAACGAGTTATAAAAGTTTGGGCTGTTCCTATCATCTGACTTGACTTTCCTCTTCACTTTAGCCATGAGTGTAAGATCTCCTCGATTAGGTAATAAAATTTCGGCACCGACAAATTTATCATGTGAGTCCGCCTCAGTCCTTGCATTCTCTGTGTCAATCGTCTCATCGATGTCAGGTATGCCTTCAGGACCAAAGTATTCGCCCTCATTTTCTTTTTCATAGCCGACTGGCAGAGCCACGTCGTCCTTCGTAAAATCATTGTCGTCTTCTACATTCTCGCACCCTAGTCCAGAGCCTATGTGTTCTTCCAAAGAGACATGATATGCTATTACTCGATCTTGCATACTTCTAGTATCAAAATCTTCCTTTGTCATGTGTTGGACTGATGTTCTTGATAAAATCGTTGCCTTCTCTGTTGAAATGAAATAACACAATACCCTTCCTATATATAATGGGATGGGAACATTTGTCAGCTTTGATCAATGCCTCTAGCTCGAATGAGGAGCGTGTTGAAGATAACGGGACTTTACCAGTCGTAGCTAAAAAATCAAAGCTAACGTACGCAGAAGCGGTAAGAGTATCGAGAGCCGTACATTCACAGAATGAATTGATAGGCAAAGGGCAGACTTCCACTGGAGTAACACTAGAGCGAGCTCACTAAAAAATCAGTTTCATCAACACCTATAAGGAACGTATTTGAAGACCAAAATCATATCTTTACTCAATATCTTATAGATATTCACCCTTATCATAGGATACTGGATGTTTCGAGTACAAATAGGGATTGATTTTCTAAAAACTTTGGTACGTTGCTACCGAACCGGTTTTGGCACGGAGATATGGACTGTTTTTTGACGATTCGAAACATGAGATGATGGCAAACTACCAAAAGGTGTAAATGGAATTGATTCGCTTGTAGTTGGTCACTTTGGTGAAGTTAAGAAAGGATTCAAGTAATTAATTTATTTCCGAGCGAAGGCGGTTGCAGAATCACAAGAGTCAGGAATCACGAATCCTGCGAGCTCTAAGGATCACAAAAGAAAAGATGTTCATGTCTTATTTAAGAAGAAATTTAAAGCGGCGCTATTGTGTATGGCAATAAGAACTTAGAATGGACTAGTGATACCTCAGAATTCATGGTTAAGAAAACAGGGATAATGATGACGCGTATTATATGTTTCGGTCATATAACACTTGCTACTACGCCTCTTCTGAACCAGTGATTGATGAAGGGAACAAGTTATAACTATGGAGTAATCTATATCTGTTACAAGAGTAAATGTTAATGAAATAAATACAGTTGAAAATCATGGGTTTCGACTCTGTTGAAAATGAATGTCAGTAAGATTGGATTTTATTTCACATTTAACGGTCCATAGCTATCAATAATCACAAAGAACACCGGCTTTGGTTATGAGCTAGACTTCGAAAGGGCCCATAAGTTGACCGATCTAAATTGAAGCGCACGTGGCCTCTCAGAATAGTCAATATTGTTGTTGTTGTCGAGGCTACAATAAAATTCTTATCTACTTTTTATATCTTGTATATGCTTCAAAGTATCATTTTGTTCATCGACCGTCGCAAAGCTTGTGAATTTGTTTGGGGAAAAATTGCAAAAGTGTAATACTTCACCGACTGAGAGAAGTTAGATCCGTGTCATTAGTTGACGCAGCGGTGATAAGGATAGGAAACAACAAAGGAATAAAGTATTTGCGTCTACTTGTATGTGTTTTAATTTTAGTATCTCCCCACCTTGGTTCCAATTTGTAAACATGAGACAGGCACTTTGATCAATTTATCCTGGTCAACAAACTCCGATGATTCTTGGCTCTCTTGGAATAGGTATGAAAATGCTAAATCAAGTATAAAGGTAACAATAAGTAACTGGATTAGTGCAAGAATATGGGTCTGACGTACGTGCAAGAGGCGATATTATATAACGACTACTGCTACCCTTTTCTCAGCGGCAAGCCAGCTTAAGGCGTCTTCTTTAGGTATCAGTTGACAAAACAATTTTACCAATACTCTTTCCACTCTGTATAAGAGTATGAGCTTCACCAATTTCAGCAATATTCATCTCGACTACATTTGGGCAATGTAATTGTGAACTGTTAAGCCAAGTGCATATCTTATCAAATAATTCTTCGACAACATCTTCTTCCTGTGAAAAAAATGAAAGATTAAAACCCATAACCGATTTGTTGTCGACCGTTAAATCCATTGGATCAAATTTGGGCATATTTAACATCTTTTTTGCCATTCGAAACCATTCAAACGGTGATAACATTGCGCTTGTAGGTAAATTTGTATGGAATCCATATACTATTAATCGACCCGTGGGTGCCAGATGCTCGTATGAATCTTGTAAGGTGGATACGCCATTTGCATCGAAAATAGAAGCATAACCATCAGGGGAAATAGTCTCTGCTACTTGCCATAAGTTTTGAGTACTCTTGTCAATGACAAAATCGCAGCCAAGCCTCTTTGCTGCCTCTACTTTGGCACTGCGCCCAACGACACCAACGATAGGCCCCAGATTGAGCAGCTTAGCCATCTGTGTCAACATACTTCCTACACCTCCGGCGCAAGAGTGAATAAGTACAGCTTTGTTTTTGTTCTTCGTCGGTGAAGGCCAATTACCCGATAACTTCAACGCATATAGGGCCGTTAACGAAACAGCGGGAATGGCAGCCGCGGTGGCAGCAGCAATATCGTCAGGCAAATGACGAAGCTGCTTGGCTGGAATAACTATTCGAGAACTGTATGCTCCAAATAGTGTGCATCCAAAAACTGTACAAAAATTTCTCATATTAGAATTGTCAGAATCAAACACTAAAAACCAAATAGGAATCTTCATCATCTACTAACCACTATCTCCAACTTTCAGATCTGTTACGTCCTTCCCCACTTTCTCCACGATACCAGCAACATCAAAGCCCGGAACAATGGGCCATCCAACAAACCTTTTCGCGGACTCATACAACCCCCAACGTATAGTACAATCTGCATAGTTTACGGAAAAATAATTATTTTTCAAAACAACGCAGTCAGAAGGTAAGTTCTCATTAGTCATTTTCGGAGTATACGGAGCAGGGCATAAACGCCTTACGTTGTAACCTATAGTACATACATCTTCTTGAAGCGTTAGCAATCGAAGTTGTTCCATCCCTCCAGGTCTTGCTATTGAGATACATTTAGTGCAATTCTTCGAAGATTCGCAAGAGTCGTGGTCCTTAGTCAACACAGGTTCATGAGACAGCACAGACACCTGCACTCGCTCAGCAGTAAATCTAGTTTGTATTCCAAGCATACCTAGGAATCCACCTAATATGGACACCATTGCCCAGCTACTAATGTTTTCCCACATTGCTACGAAAACGGCAGGATCTTGCCCAAATATCTTCACAGAGCGTTTCTGCTGCGATTTCACATCATTTGTTGTCATCTTTAACGTAATTAATTATTAACAACGCTTTACTGTCTATACATCAAGCATCAAGCATGTAACCGAGATGTTTTTCAATGAATGAATTTGCAGGTGAACTGTCCTTGTGTCTGTGTACATAGACAATACTTAACGGTATTTGAGCAAAGTTAGCTACGTCTACGCCACCGAGCATCGAGCATTCATCGGATGTTACAGCTACACTCCAACAACACCGCCGTCTCCCTAGATCCCAAAGTATAGAAATACCTGAGCTGAGCGATCAACACGCCATTCATCTACTCATCATCACATCTTAATCCACGTTCATTAAATAATTAATTTATGTATTTATTAATCAAACACAGAATTAAAGATCGTGGCCCATTCTGATTATTTCTCTTCCCAGGATGGACTTTTCCAGCTCTCAACGTGCTGTTCGTTCACTTCTACGGCGAACTCCGAAACTCCCCGAAGCCACTATTCATGTCGCAAAGGAACTAAACGAACAACAGGAATCTTCCAAGAGCACTACTACTGCTTCTTTACCTACAGCTGAACTCGTATTAAAACTATTTCATGCTAAAAATGAGGGCAGGTGGGAACCATTAGCCGTGGGTCTGCTTTTAACTGCAGAATTTTTGGATTGCTTAAGTCGATCGAATGACCTGAAAGACGAAGATGGCGGAGACGTAGTTTACGTTGACGGACCACGCAAACCTCTGCTTAAATCAACGCTGCTAGAAAACCAAACAGATGATAAATCTTTGATCGCATCTCCGTCGCCTTCCCATCTGTCAGACGAATGGATTCACACGGCAGCTACGACCATTTGTAAGTTCGTCCTGTGCGACCTTTGTCGCCAAAACCTCGAACATGACGAACCACGCGTACGAACTCTCGTAGCGCGCGTGATAGGTTCTCATGCGCGCCTTGCTTGCACGACAGGACATCCAAGCTTCCTCCAACAACGGAATGAAGTCTGGTCGTACATAGGCTCATCCTTAAAAACTCAGTCTGCGATGTTTGATGAAGATCGCGAACTTCCCTCGCCTGACTTTCAAGCGCCGGCATTGGATGATACGACCGGCTGGCGTTCTCTCGAGACCAACATACTGGCTTTGGCTTCGAGCATTGGAGGAAGCGCTTCCCATTTTAATCCTTCCCTCAACACTTCAACCTCAATTTCTGACCAAAGTGATAACATCAGCGATGGTATGGAATACTTGGATGTTCTTGAAAACTGTGCCTCGAAACATATCAATCGTCACGTCCGTGCTGCTGCGCTACAATGTTTGGAACAAATGATCCATCACGCCGACAATATCATTCTTCAAGATACATTTGTGAACTGCCTCATTCGAGTCTTGAAGATATGCCTGGCTGACAACTGGTCACAAGTTCGTATGGCAGCCAGTGTCCTCCATCGAGTATTCATCCTACAAATGATCGATTGTGGAGGTGGTTCCGAAGCAGTTTCTCGAAAAGTTTTTCCAGCGTTGTTGCCTGCTATGTGCCTCAATCGATTTTATTTGGCGCAAGGTGTGCAGCTATATAGTAAAGAAACGTGGAAACTTGTCTTTACTCCATCTTCTTCCCCTTCCTCCTCCTCTGAGAATAATCTCAATGCAGCTATGGAAGTATGCAAGAACGCCTCTCGCGTATGCCGCTTTTATGTGAAAATGGCAGATGCTGACAATCACGTTGTACGCGAAGCTGCCTGTCAAGCCATTGCCGAACTAGCCGATCGCCTGGGTTCGAATCCTAACTATAAATTCTACGTAGAGCCCTACGTACCAATGTTATTGCAAAGTTTATGTATGTGTTTTCACGATGAAAGCTGGCCGGTTCGGGACGAAGCATGTCTGGCATGCGGGACGTTCGTTAAGGCTTATCCTTGTGCCTGTACGAACGATTTACCCATGTTGTTTGAACGATGGACGGATCATTTATGTGATCAGATTTGGAGTGTGCGTGAAGATGCTGCCGTAGCGCTCGGAGATGCGTTGCGAGCGTATGTGTATGATCGTACGTTGGTATTTGATCCGCTAATGATTGTTATAGAATCGAATATTCCTTTGGCCAAAGACCAACCGGCAATGACACGTGAAGAGTACATTGCTCGACAAAATGATGCAGCGTTACATACGGATAGTCAATTGTATAGCTGTGGTAGTTTGGCACCCAAGTTAAAAAAGAGATCACATGGTGGATGTTCGGATTGTAAGGTAAATCGTGATCGTATGCCATGGGAAGCAACGGATGGTTGCATTTATATGCTACGTGAACTTTCTTCATTTTATGCGTATGTTCGAAATAATGACATGGATGACGATACATTGAAGAATGCCATGACATACGCCAATGACGAGCTTATTGTAACATTGATTGAGAAGTTATTGGATGCATGTAGAGTAAAGCATTTTCCTCAATCAGATGATTTGCGTGCAACGTTGTTTAAGCAGCTGCCTACAATCGCGAGAAATATTGGAAAGACTACTTTCAAGAGAAAATATTTAAACTTGTTTCTGGAACTGTTGATGGACAATGTACGTAGCAACAATGTGGCATCGGCATCGTGTAAGTTTGCCGCGAGTCAGTGTTGCGAGCAACTTGCTAATTTTGTTGGCATTAGTATCTTCCGTGGCCGTTGCGAAGAAATTGGTGTGAATTGGGAAATGTCTTCTGGTGGAAATCGTTGTGGAGGTAGAGTGATGGGAGGTGTACCGTATTAACGTGTTACACGTTGAAATAAACTACAATATAAAGTATCAAATACATTTACATATACACGAAAGGTGTTTATTTTATTTATTATGTTTGCATCCAATTCTTAAATTATACCCAGACAATCCAAAAGCTAAGAAAAACTGCGTTGATAAAGAATCGACTTCAATCGAGTCTCAAGTCTCAAACGATACACAGGCTTGCTTGAGTTAATTATGAAGTCGGGAATGCCATTGTACGAAAAAAAAGCGTTAGACTCCAGATTATATTGATTGCAGCATACATTTGCTGCAAAAATTATGCTACTTTTTCTCGTCGTGTAATAATTACTTTAAGATGATTTTGGGTGAAGAAAATCATATTCAATATCAAAATTGTTCTATTTGGAAAAGTTTTTCATTGAGCTTCGAATAATGTCTAGGTTTGTTCCACTCTTTACAATCGCTTGCTAATCCATTGTTTTGGGAGGAGTGCGAAATCAATGTTCCACCCTCAACAAATTAGCTTATGTACCTCGTAACTCCAACCCTAACCCTACCTTCTTCTTCGGATCAATTGTTTTGCAAAAATGATTTAAGCTTCGACCGTACGCTGCTTCCTTGTTTAATGATTTATGTTTATTTGTTCTTGCCATGGTTTAAAGGGAATTTGTAGAGTGGGCTGGATTTTGGTTTTAGGGGGTGTAAAGGCGTACTTTGTTAGAATTTTGCGCGTTATCTTCGGAGAAGTGATAAACCGAAAAAGCCATCTGATAGAGCTGAACGAGAGGAGCAATTTTTCATAAATACATCGCCTTTTCTATTTAAAGCAAATTTCTCAACAAATATTCACTTTTGAACTTTGGGAATAATCGACGAGAGCTTCAACTTGAGCCACTTAAACAAATTAATCTACAAAATTGGGGATAGGTATTTCAAAATTTTCTTCTTTACACATAAAACAAGGAAAGATAAATTATCATTAGGTCTTGATCCAAATGTTACGAAGTTCGTGCTTATTGTCGTTCTTGTTCTCGCTTTATTTGGCGAAAATGTAAAATGGCAGCCGCAGCACCCGCGGTTCCAGATAAGAGTAATATTGTTTTAAGTGGAATCCAGTCTCTTGCGCACATACAGCTCTCTACCTCTGGATCTAAGGCAACTTCAACATACTCTCGGAAACAATACGAGTCGTCGTCGCCACAAGAAAGGTTGTTTTCCTGCATGATAAAATTATTAAATTACCACAACTTTATTTGTGGTAAAATAGTTTAAAAGTACACACTCACTTCCGCATCAAATTTTCTCAAATATTGTAAAGTTGTAAGTTCTGGCGGGATAGTCCCATGCAGGAAATTATTCTAAAAGGTCGACATATCAAAATGTTCTCCAATAAATCATTCATTATATCAACACGAAACTTACACTTAAATCAAGCTCTATTAAATTTTCTGCATTTGATAGTTCTGTTGGAATCGTACTGTTGATGTTATTATGAAACAAGTAGAGACTTTGTAAGTTATCTAGAAGGCCAAACTGAGTGGGAAAGTTTTGAACCTCATTCAAATATAACCAAAAAGCTTCCAGTCGTGTCATCTGACCAATCTCAGATGGAATACTACCACTAACACCTCCAACTCCAACTTGAAAATGAAACATATTCCTAAGGTTACCTATCTCAGTGGGTATTGTCCCAGATATTTCACTCCATATTATATCGATAGCTCTCATCGAAGACATTTCCCCAATTTCACTAGGTAAACTACCACTGATCTGCGTATCAATCATTCTCATATACTGCAAATCCTGAAGTAATCCTAATTCCGTAGGAAGGGTTCCATTAATACCGTCTCCTCGCAGTTTCAGTACCTCGAGATGACTCAAATAACCAATTTCCGATGGCAAACTTCCAGCTAGATTTACTTGCTACAATTGAAATCGCACAATATCTTGAGATTTCTCATCTACCAATGGTATCTCCATGACAAAAAAGCATGCAACTTGTGACTCACCTCTAACGTAATAGTCTGTACACGATTTTGATCATTGCACAAAACTCCATACCAGCTGCATACATCTTCGGATTCGAACCATCTACCATAATGCATCAAACCTGGTCGTCCATCGTACAGGTACATCCAATGTGCCCCATTCGTTGAATTATACAGAGCTTCCAAGGCAACGAGGTCCAACCGTGACTGTGACTGTGACTGTGATAATGTGTAAGAATTATCAGGTGTGAAAGCCTGCGCATGGATCTCGAGATTCGTACATTTATGATTCATAAAACACGAATGAATAATAAATGTACCGACAAGGAACATGAATACATCTACCGCTAACATTGCACGCACATGCACATGCACATTCACAAACATATTTCCAAATAATAAACCTGTCGTTTCATGAGAAGGTGAAGATAGAAAATATGTGACAATGTGTGTGGTTGGCAGGACACGATAGGATACGAATGGAATGGAATGGAATGGGAAACCTGTGATGTGTGATGTGTGATGTGTGATGTGTGATTCGACTGGGAATGCGTGACTGCGTGACAACTATTATTACATGTACCGTAAAATACAGTTTTCTTGTTTTAGGCACAATCACAATGTATTTCTGAGCTGT
>Ga0209092_10003851_pt1 | contig 12781 bp, 14 predicted proteins | sample FraStrMetagenome_FD_187446 | JGI IMG/M metagenome (GOLD analysis project Ga0209092, IMG submission 187446) | Marine eukaryotic phytoplankton communities from Arctic Ocean - Fram Strait ARC3M Metagenome (SPAdes) (version 2) | ecosystem: Environmental > Aquatic > Marine > Oceanic | place: Fram...
TCTCTCTCTCTCTCTCTCTCTCTCTCTCTCTCTCTCTCTCTCTCTCTCTCTCTCTCTCTCTCTCTCTCTCTCTCTCTCTCTCTCTCTCTTTCTCTCTGACACAGGTAACTACATAAACCCTTGCCGGTGATGCCCGGGTGGTGGGACGACGTGTGTATCGCGCGACAGCCGCAACGGGAGTTTTATATAAGGAGCCTCTCGCAAGCACACTGGCACGACAAGGGCGTTTAGAAGAAGAATAAGTCAAAAGTAAGCCATCGCACAGAGAGACATAGGCAGAGGACTAGAGTAGGTAGGTAGGGAAGTGATAAGAACCCCAGCGACTGGACACCAGGCGGTATGGGTGCTACAAAATCGAACAGGAAAGTGGTCTCCTGAGGTCTCCGCTTTTTGCCCGCTCTTGGGGGACGGCACAAGGGCCGGGCCCTCGCGTTTACCCGCGAAAGCCCCCGACGTTCGTTCGGCCCATCGGGCAGCCTGGGTCGCACGAGAGCCTCCCGACTGGTTCTAAGCGCCATGCCCTCGGGAGTTACGGTTTGCGTCGACCCGTACTCGACGGGAGGAGAGCTGTCGGTCGAGCTCTCCTCGCGAGGGTATGATGTTGTAGCGCTGTGGACGCACGAATGCGCGGGGCTCGAAGACCACGTCAATGCCAACACAAAGAAGTGGATCGCATCCAAGGGCTACCTCGCAGAGGTCAAGGAGGAGGAAGGGTCGCTCAAGAAGACCGCGGAGGCGCTCATCGCCGCGTGCAAGGGCAAGCCGCCCCTCGCCGTGTTGTGCGGCGGCGAGAGCGGCGTGAAGCTCTGCGACCAGCTGACAGAGTACATGAAGCTTCGGGGGAACGGGACCGCCGGCGGGAAATGGGACAACCGGCGAGACAAGATGGTGCAGCAGAACGCTTTGCGCGACACGGGCGTGCGCGCAGTGCGTGGCCTAGACGGAGTAGTGTGGGAGGGCCCAATCGCGTCGTTTGTTGACACCGAGTCCTTCCCGGTCGTGGTGAAGCCTGTCGAGTCTGCAGGCTCCGAGGGTGTCAAGCTGTGCAAGTCGAAGAAGGAGGCCGAGGACCACTTCCACCTGCTGATGAACTCGCAGCGAGCGATCGGCTCGGCCGGCGCGGCGGTGTGCATTCAGGAGTTCCTCAAGGGCACAGAGTACGTCGTCGACCAGGTCTCCAAGGACGGCGAGCACAAGACGATGATGGTCTGGCAGTACGACAAGCGCCCCCGCAACGGCTCGCAGTTCGTCTACTTTGGCGCGCCCGGCCAGCCACCCCCCCTCGCGCCCCACTCGCCGCGCTCCATCCCGCCGCTCGCGGCCCGCTGCAGGTATGGTGCCGGTCGACCCGACGTCGGCGACCGCCCAATGGCTCATCCAGTACACGCGGTGTGCGCTCAACGCCATTGACTTCAAGAATGGCGCGTCGCACAGCGAGATCATGATGACCAAGGGAGGGCCCTGCCTTGTCGAGATTAACTGCCGTTGCCATGGCGGCAACTACGCGTGGGGGAACCTCGCCAAGATGCTCACGGGCGGATACAACCAGGCGCACTCTTGCCCCGCCGCCCCGCCCTCGCACGCGAGCGTACCCGACCGTGCGGCCTGGCAGGTCACCGCATCGGTCGACGCGTACCTCGACGACGAGGCTTGGGGCAAGATCCCCGGCCGCCCCTGCTACCCCTTCAAGGGGAGCGGGTGCAACATCATGTTTGTCTCGTACGTGGAGGGCAAGGTCGTTGGGACGCCCGGCTACGAGATCATCAAGAAGCTGCTGTCGTTCGATCAGATGGACGAGGACTGCCCTGTGGGTTCGAACATCATGAAGACCATCGACCTCTTCACTTCGACCGGCCAGTGTATCCTCAGCCACCCCGATCCGGCGGTAGTGGAGGCAGACATCAAGACGATCCGGAAGCTGGAGAACACAAACAAGATGTTCGATGTCGAGGGCCTCACCGACGCTGACCTGCCGCGCGAGTCAAAGTTCGAGAGGATGTCGGCGGTGCGCAACAGCTTGCTCGAGTCGCCGCGGGAGTCCATGATGGACCGCATGGGGGAGCAGCATGCCAACGCCCTCCTGATGGCCCAGTCAGAGGACTACGAGGCGCAGCTCAAAGCGCTCGGCAAGAAGCAGGCGTACATTGCGGGCGGCGCAGCTGCCGCCATCGCCGTCCTCGGTGGCTCCCTTCTGATGGCCCTGAAGAAGTGACCCGCCGTTTATAGCTTCCCCACCGACGCGAGAAGCTCCTCAGCGGCGACGCGATGGGGCTGGAGAGCCGACGCTTTACGCGCCTCAAGAGGAGAGACAGAGACAGACAGAGAGAGAGAGAGAGAGAGAGAGAGAGAGAGAGAGAGAGAGAGAGAGAGAGAGAGAGAGAGAGAGAGAGAGCGAAGAGTGGAAACGTGGCGAATTGGAATTCCCTCCGGCGTCGTGAGCCCTTACAAACTCTGTCCAACCAATTTTACCCCTTTTAGTATACTTGAACTTGTTGCGTGCGTTCCCTTCAACACCATAGACCTCTGTTCAACTCATCAAGATTTCAAAAGATATCTAAAGATCAAGTTACAAGTAGCATCGTTGAGCCCACCTCTCGACCCACCCACGCTGCTCCGTACTCGCAAGCCCCGGTTTCACGCTTAATCCCGCGCTGGGATGGGGATTAGCACGGGGCAGAAGGGCGCTCAGTGTGGATTGACGGTCGGCCGTCAAAACTCAGCCCTGCAGACGTACGGCGTTACCGCACCGGGCCACCAGGACGCATGGTTCGGGTCAGTGCATCTATGCCATGCCGCGCTCCTTGGCGCCTTTGCCAGCCACATCGCTCCAAGGCCGCGCGGGAACGCCAGAGGCGGCTGCATTGTACACGTTGGAGTCGATCTCCACGTAGTGATGTGCAGGGACTGCGACATAGAGCTATGGAGCAAAGAGGTGGGAGTGATTGTGTGTTCCCGCCGAGGAGATGGACGGGAATGGGGTGCGGGGCGAGGGCCGTGAGTGGCACTGCGACCTGGTGAACTCCGTCCGCGCGGAGCGTCGGGCCAAAGAACGGGACGCCGCCCTTTTGGAGCGAGAGCACAACAGGCGTCAGGTCCTCGACGTACCACGCGCAGTGGGTGTTGCAGTAGACCGTCCAGACTTTCATGTCCTCGTCAAGCTGGTCGACCATGTTTTTAAACCACTGCTGAGTGAGGGTCACCAGCTCATCGCCAGAGACGACTCCGTCGTTGTTGAGGTCGACCCCACCGAGCAGCTCGAGGTCCTTGTCGATATTGCATGGGATGAAGTGGAGCTCACCGGCGACGCCAACCTGCCCTGGCAGGCAGACCCACTTGATACCTCGGCGAGACAACGCCGGGTCCGGCACCTCCCTCTCGGTGCACTGAAGGTACGCGATACAGAAGGCCGCAGACTCCGCAGGATCTGCCACAGCGAGCGTCATCTTGTGAATCTGCCCGGCGGGTCTTATCCACTTAGGCACAGCCACGGAGGGAGCAGCAGAGCTCGCGCAGCAGCCCATTGTACGTGTCACCCCACAGTAGCACCGACAAGAGGTAGTAAGAGAGGTGAGTCTTGGCGCGACGCTGCGCAAGGCCGAGGTGCTGCAGCGCAGTGCGCGCGTGCCCCCAGGACCGCGCTCCGCCGACTTTGGCGTCGGAGTGTTCTCTTTCGAGGTGTACCTGTGTTAGTGCCAGTGCGCGCCGGTCCCGTGCCAAGTGTTTTACCGATGGCGAATTCTTTTTTCCGGAGGCCCCCACAAGGGCACGGGCAGTCCACCTCCATGCGCTTAGTTGGCCGACGATGAGATTCGGACGAGGCCGGATGGCAATCATCGCCTCAGGGGCCGCTTTGGGTCAAAAGGTGGCGTATGACGGGAACAACCCAGAGGAACATGACGATTCTGCAAGGAGGAGCTCCGATCCGCCTCCCCCGGACGACGCGGAGAGGAGGACGTTAATCGCGAGATGGACGACCGAGAACGAGATCCCAAACACGAGCTGGCCGCCGCGCCGTGAGGGCGCCGAAGCCGGGTGCCGGCCCGCGCTGAGGCGCGCGTTCGACGCGTGTGGAGGGGAGCAGCGGCTTTTTGCTGCCAAGAGCGGCGGGTGGGTCGCAAAGCGGCACCATGAGTGCGACGAGATCACCTTCCAGCTGGCGGTCTCGCTTCTTGGCGGTACGCTCTTCGGCCACTCGCCCAATGAGCCTCCGACGGCGGAGGAACAGACCGAGGGCGCCCACTTGATGCGCGGCCTGGCCGACGCGGGCTCGCCGCCAGGCGCCTCTGCTTGGTGTGCTCGGACTCACATCCTTGGAGCTCAGGTTGCTCACTGCGACTAGGCGCATGCGCCTGGGCTTTCCTGCTGCGCAACGGCGACGTGGTGGAGGAGGACTCGGCAAAAGCGCTGCACTACCACCACCAGGCCCACGCTTTGTATGCCGTGGGGCCCCTGTCTTGGGACGTGGAGACGGGATGGATCGCCCGGACCTAGCCCCACCACTTTGTGTGGGTGGAGAGGTGACGCGAACCCTTTTCTCGTGGCAGGCGGCCTCCGCCGGCTACGCGCAGTCGATGCACGAGATCGGGACGATGCACTACCTGGGCGACGGCGTCGAGCCGGACTCGGACGAGGCGGTCCGCTGGTTCCGGCGGGCGGCCGAGCTGGGCGTGTCTGGCTCCATGTACTTGCTCGGAGAGTGCCTCCTCGCGGGAGAGGCGCGCGCGAGATGCACCCGCGACGAGACCTGAGACGGACCTCCCGCGCCACACCGCCACACGTGCCCTCGCAGACCGCAAGGCCCGGCCCTCGTCTCACCCCCTCGCGCCCACCGCCCTCCCTCCACAGGGCACAAAGCAAGACACGGCGTCGGCGCTCGGCTGGTTCGCGGCGGCTGGTGAGCTCGGCCACTGCAGCGCCCGCTCGCGCATCGTCGCCGAGGGCTTTGGCGGCCTGCCGGCGTGCATCTACGAGCGGCTGGAGGAGGTCTAGGTGGCTGCAGGCTGCAGGCTCTGCTGGCGAGGCAGCTCCCTCTCGCGCATGCACGACGGGACCGCTGCGTTCTGAATCCAGCGTGGAGGGCCCATGGTGCATGCACGGGCGAGTACCGAGACGTATGTAGTCGCTTGGGCGTGGATAGGGTCAGATCTTGGAATAGGTTGCCCACTACACTGTGGTTATGAGAAAGTGTGCGGTGTCGTGCATAGGGGGGTAAGAGCGGGGTTGGCTGCGTGCTTAGACAGTTTTAGGGCGCTGTCCGTCCCCTGTTCGGAAAATCAAAATACTCTCTCTCCACCTTTAGCCCTTTATGGCTCTAGCCGTATCTGTTGACTGTTCGTGTTCCGCGCTCCGCGCGCACGGCAGTCTAAACTCTAATTCGCTCTCTCCGTTCTCTCCGTACATATGACACAAAGAATTTTACAACAAAACTCCCTCGCACAACACTGGGCACGGGACTGGCGCGCACTGGCACTAACACAGGTACACCGAAATAGAAATCTCTTTTTGGTTTTGGCCCTTTTACAGAGATCTTGAGTCTTCTTGTGTGTTGTGTCCCCCCCCATGCGCATCATTGCTCCTGGTTCAACCTCGGTGGTTCGCGTCAGACCGGTCCTAGGGCCTGCATGCGCCAGCTGCAGCGGTGAGAAACCAGTCTCCTGATAGAGGCGTGCGGAAGCGGGGCCGCACGCTCATTTCCCCTGCGCGGCACCTCACTCCATTCGATCAGCCTACTTCTGGGGACCCACTTCTGGGGCGCGTCTTGCGCTTTTCCTTGAACAGACGGCGCTGCTCTATGCGTCGTTGCCGTCGAGCCATCAATGACGGTCCAAAGCACTGGACCAGTGCCTCCCTCGGTGTTTCGTACTGCCCGACAGCCGCCGCTGCTGGTGGATAGAGATCAGGGGAAGGGATTGCGGCCTGTCGCTGCGGAAGGCCAAGAGACATCGATCGGATGGCCGAGAGACATCGGTGTAACGCCCGACGACCGGCCCTGCAGGTGCTGGCAACAAAACCCAGCTCGCGCGCCACCTGGGCCCTGGCTGCCGAATCTGCCATCCTCGTGTCGCACTGCCAATCGTTTGCGATGCTCGTTTGCGATGCTCGCGCGCGTGCTGTCCGGCTACGCGGGGCCAAAGCGGCCACTACTTTGGGGGGGCAGCGCGGTTCCGTTCATTCAATCTTCGACAAGCAGACATAAAAACTCTAAATTTTTGTTCAATTTAGTTTTTGTTCATAGAAGAAAGCCAGTCTTGTGTGCATAGGCGAACTGGTAAATTCTTTTTGGAGACGGAACCGAGTGGACACCAGCGCCTTCAGAGGCTCGCGCGTTGATGAAGCCGCCGCCGCCGCCGCGCCCAGCCACTGCCAGCGCCGTTCTCCCCACCACAACCGACCTTCACCGCGCTCGCTGCGTGTAGGCATGGGCAAGAAAGAAAAGGGCGGCGGCGGCGGCGCAGTCTCGCCAGACAGCGGTAGCAGTGATGCCGGCGCGAAATTGTTCAAGGCAAAGTGCGCAACGTGTCACACCGCCAACGACGGAGGACCAAACAAGCAGGCGCGACTCCGAAACCAGAACCGGTGTGGAGCCGGCGGCCTGCCTGCGGCGGTTGACCTTGCCCCCGTGCGCAGGGACCCAACCTATGGGGCGTGATGGGCAGGCAGTCTGGGCAGGTGGCTGGGTTCAAATACACGGTCCGTCTCCCGCGCCACATGCCGCCCCAGACACACTCGCCAGGTCTCCGCAGCAGCCACAGGACACGCACCGACGCGATCTCTCCAGGCGGCAAACGTCAACTCGGGCATCATCTGGTCCAACCAGGCGCCGAGTGGCAGACGAGGGCGCCCCATGGAGCTCGCCCCTCACCCGGCCCCGACCCGTCCTCGCGCCACCAGACCATGTTTGACTACCTCGCCAATCCGAAGAAGTACATCAAGGGAACCAACATGGCGTTTCCGGGCTTCAAAAAGGAGAAGGACCGAGCGGACTGCGTCGCCTACCTGAACACCTGCAAGTGAGTGGGGTGCATGGTGGCCAGCTACTTCGGCTTAGGAAAGTCCTCAACTTACGTCGCCACAGCTCCGGTCGATCTCGCTTCACTTGAGCACTGAGAATGTGAACGGATGGCCCAGCCTCCACTGGCAGAGGGCTCCACCGAACTTATTTTATTTATCAAATTCTATCAGTTTGCCGCCGCGGCTCATTGCTCGAAAGACAGACTAGCGGGGCAGACCCGACGTGTCGCGAGAGACGCAGACGGGCAGACGCGAGCGAGACACACAGGTCACAGCGACCGAGCCCAGACCGCAGACAGACGCGACTCGCTCGCGAGCGAGTTTTTCGCCGAGAGAGTGAGAGAGAGAGAGAGAGAGACAGAGAGCACAGACAGAGCATCCTGATCCTCCCCCTGACCCCTCCCGATTCGCCTGGCTGCTCCATCTTCTTCTGTGAGACTGTGACGGGTCCTTCCCTCCGCCCGCTCTGTGATTGATGGGACGGGATTGCGTCACGCCAACTCGCGAAAACGGGCCCGCCAACGGCCGCGTCGCGCGCCGGGGCAACAATGGAGCTGGCACTCACGCGGCATGATCTTCTCCAGGTGTCGACGCTCTCGCGCGGCTGCATGCGGCTGCTGCCGCGGCCGGCAAAGGCCGGCGAGCTGCAGAAGATCGCCGTCGGCGACGACACCGGCTCGCTGCAGGTGTTTGGGCTCGTGACGAGCGCAAAGCGGAGCGGCATGGAGGTCGAGCGGGTCTTCCAGACCCCGTCCGCTTCCAAGGCGGCTATCTCGCGGCTCGAGCTGTCTGGCGAGGCGGGAAGCGAGCGTATCTACTACGCGGCAGGCACGCTGGTGCGCGGTTGCAATCGCAAGGGCAAGGAGGTCCTCAAGTTTGCGACGGACGTCACCGAGCCAATTCGCTCGATGTGCGTGGAGGGCGAGACGATCCATGCAGCGGGCGAGTTTGTGTACAACGAGTTTGTGGCGTGCAAGGAGTCCGGCTTCCTCATGGCCAACGACCGCATCAACGACATGACGCTCGTTGCAGCAGCGCCGCAGCCGGCGGCGGTCCTCGCCTGCCAGGCCCGCGTCACCCGCCCCTCGGGGCTACCCCTCCAGCTCCAGCCAGTCTGACTGAGGCCTCCAGCCGTCCATCCTCGCCTGACTAAAAGCCCAAAGTGCACCTCGATCCCTCCCCTCTAGGACCGCTGCCTGCGCGTCGTCCGTGGCTCAAAGGTTCTCTGTCAGCTGCAAGTGGACGGCCCAGCCACAGCCGTGGCGCGCTGCAGTCGCGCGCCGAGCGGGGCAGGCGCGAGTGGCGATATCGACCAGCAGGTCCTCTACGGGACGGAGAATGGGCTCGTGGGACTGGCCGTGTACGACGGTGCTGGGCTCAAGGGAGGGTGGGTCATCGACCCGGTGGATGAGGGCCGGCGGGGCAAGAGCGGCGGGGTGCTGTGCGTGCGTGCCGCTGACCTGACAAAGAGCGGCGGTTGCAACATCCTTGTGGGCCGCGACGATGGTCTAGTCGAAGTCTGGTCGCTGGAGGGAGAAGGCACGCCTAGAGTCCGCACGTCTCTTTCCCACCTCCGACTTGACTCCCGCCCTCACCTCGCCCCATCTCCCGAGTCCTCGCCGCGCCTCGGGCACAGGAGACGCGCCGCAGCTCGTCTTTGAACGAAATCTCCACGAGTCAGTCGTCGCGATCGACTGCGGCGCCGTCTCCAATACGGCCTTTGACGAGGTGGTCGTGGCCACCTACTCGGGCAAGATACTGTCCTTCTCCTCCGCCCCCTCCTCCTCCACCTCGTCCGCGTCGGCGCCAGGCGCGGCGGTCGGTGCCGGGGCCCACCCCGCCGGCGCGGAGGCTCAGCAGCTGGAAAAGCTGGCGGCGGAGATCGACGCGCTCGAGGCCAAGACGGAGAGGGAGCGAGCGTTGCATGCGCGCAAGGCCGAGGCCTCCAATGGCGCAGTGGGAGGGAGCGCCGCCGCTGTCAAGCTGCAGGACAAGTGGGCTCTGGCGTCGGCCGATGCCTGCTACACGCTCAGCCTCGAGCTGGCGGTGCCGCTCGAGGGGGTGCTGCTGCAGAGCGACGTACCCGTGACGCTGCTCGAGGCGAGGCTGAGACGGGACTTGGCTGAGATCGGGCCGAGATCAGTGCGAGATTGGTCAAGACTGGGCCGATCTTGGCCATAGCTTAGGATGTCCTCTCCGCAGGCCGACTCGAACCTCGCCATCGTCTCCCGTGCTCCGGCCGGGCAGGGTGTTCTTGCCGCCTACCGCTGCCAGGAAGTGACCAACCGACTCGAGCTAAGGGTGCGCGCGTGACAGAGGCCATGTGAGAGTCCCACTCGGGAGCGGGGCGAGATTTGGCACGAGCATGGGACGCGCGCAGGACGATCCTGGTCATGCACGATGCACACCTGACTGCGCTCTCCCTCCCCGCAGGTGCGCACCTCCGAAGGTCGGTATGGCCAGCTGCAGGCCTTTGTGTGGCCGCGCATCTCCCCAAAGGCTCTTTGCAAGCCCTGCTCCCTGCACAATCCACACGGCCGCAAACTCGCTCCCCTCGACCCCAGGCGTGCGTGGCCGCCACGTACGCCATCAAGCCGCTCTCGCTCCATGAACGGCTGCACGAGCCGCCGCCGACGGCAGAGCGGCCGGTCATGTCATCACTCCGGTGCGTTCGTGGCCGTGGGCGGCTCTCGAGCGGCCCGAAGCGGGCTGGGGCACTGTGGGACACTACCGCCTTTTTGGTGGGTCAGAGCCTCCGCTCTCCCTCCCTCCGTCGCAGGATCAGCGGCACCTTCACCCTGGGCGAGATCCACTCGTGGGTGTCGGCGTGCCTGCCGGGCGTGCCGGCGCGGCTGCAGGGTGAGCGCGGCGAGTTCGCCTTCCGCAACCTCCTCGTGGGGACGCTGCTGCTCTGTGACTATGGCCCAGGCAAGCCAGCCGTCATGGCGGGAAGCGAAGGAGCTGCCCCGCCCAGCCGTCTTCCTGTGAGCAGGGGACGCCGCCTTTGCCTCCGACTCGCTCACGACCCTCGCCATTGCCAAGGAGGCGCTCGCCAAGGAAGCGACTGCGCGTAAGGTCCAGCTCAAGATCGCGCTGGACGCCAACGAGGAGACTGTGCCGGCGCTCCTCGAGAGGGTCGACCCGCTACTCCGGTCCGTGCGCTTACGCTGGCCCATCTAGACACCCGCCCGCCCGCCAATGAGCCCTCACAGCCTCGCGACAGGCATCAGCACTCGCTCCATCACAAGGTGCCGATCTCTCGAGCCCCGCGGCCGCGGCGACCCCGGGGTGAAGCGGCGTCTATTTCAGCTGCCGGTCGTGAATAGGTGCTGCTCCTCGATTCTCTGCGCGAGGTGGCGACTCAAGAGGGTGAGTCAACCTTCTTCGCGCCTGAGTACGCCGCTCTGCTTGGCGACGAGGCCGCCGTCCGGCGCGAGCTAGGGTCACCCTCACACAAGGTCTGGCCCAGTTCTGAGCGAGATGATCGGCCACGTAGGCGCGAACTCAAGGAGCATCCGGCGCGGCTCGAGCTGCTGCACCAGGTGGTGGAAAGTGGTTTTACCCGAGGCACGTTTCTCTTTTGATCTGCTACCGTGCGAATAGGTTGTGACCGACTTGTTTGTGGATCAGCAAAAGGTGCGCGCTTGCGCGCCATCGCCTGGCGCGGTGTCGGGCCTGCAGCGGCTGCTTGCGGAGGCGTACTCGCTGCCCGCATTGCTCGCTTTCTTCCGGGAGAGGGGGTGAATATCTGTCTGTGCAGCTAGGTGGGGTTGTGTATTATGTGTAGAAGTGGCGAGCCTGTAATACCGAAACACTCAACTTTCGCCCTCGGACGTGCTCTTGAGGTGAGTGTGTGCTTCCAGTAGAAGCGGCAGCGGCGGAGGTCGGACACCCGTTCACCGCTTATACACATGATATAACTTGGACACCCGTTCACCGCTTATACACATGATATAACTTATGAATTAAACGTAATGACGTGCTCACCTGCGGCACCGGTGGAGTGGGATAGCCCCACGCGGGCCTCTCGGGGACATCCCCAGCCGCGGCTCGGCCAGAGGTGGAGGAGCCTGTCGAGGCAGCTCATCATGCGGCTTGTCTCCTCTCCTTCCTACGCTGAAGTGGAAGCGACCTCGTTGGCGCCAGGCAGCTTCATCAGCTTCTCGAGCGCAGCCTTCTTCTTCGGCTTGTCGTCCAGCTTGCCGTCGCCGTCCGCCTTGAGCAACCGCTTCAGCCGCTCCTTCTGCTTGTCGTTGATCGGCGGGTACTTGATGTCGTCGAGCTCGTCCTCGAGCTCCGCAGCGAGCTCCGCTGCGCCCGGCTTCTTCATCAGCTTTGCGAGACACGCCGCGCCCTTCTCCTTGAGCTCCTTGCCGTGCGCCTGCGGTGGGGATGGGGGCCGTCCGACGGGCGCCGTGGCACCCCCGAGGCCGGCATCTTGCGCGCCTCCAGCTTTGCCTTATGCTTGAGCAGCTTCTCCAACCGCTCCTTCTGCTTGTCGTTGAGGGCCTTTGGCTCGTCATCCTCCTCGTCAATCGTCTCCTCCACCTCGTCGGCAAAGGCGCACGCGCCCGGCTGCGACAAAGAAGGCGGTGTCGGGATTGCGGGGGTATTGGAGGCTACGCCGGCGAGCGCGCCTTCAGCAGGAGCCGCTCGATGGCAAATGCAGCCTTCTCCGGCAGCTCCTTCCCCTTGGCCTCAAGCTTGGCCTTCCGGCGGAGTAGCTTTGAGAGCCTCTCCTTCTGGTCGTCGTTGAGGGGCTTGCCCTTCACGTGGTCCTCGGGCTTGTCGACGTGCTCCTTCTCCTCCTCGTCGGCCATCTACACCTGCCTCGCTCGTCCGCTTGCGGCCGACCGGCGCCAGGGACGCACGTCGAAGAAAGAATTTTACAACGATCTGGCACGACACTGGGCACGGGACCGGCGCGCACTGGCACAGTGTCGTGCGAAAGAATTTTACAACGAAGAATTTCCATTTTTCTCAAGAAAGAATTGCACAACCGAACAACAACACTACCCAAGGCGACGGCGACACAGACGCACGATTCACGAAAAAGACATTTTGACCTCAGGTTTCCTGGAGGCGTGCTGTGAATAAGCAGCAGACAAGACGCCGGAGTGAGCTACAGAAACACGCCTCAGTGCAATCCCCGCCACAAAATCCCGCAACAGCCGCTCGCTGGGCCCCCAGTTGCCCAGAAGATCGGCCCGCGAGGTGGGGCGCTAGTATGAGCCCGACCCAGTCGTACTGCTCTTGCGTTCGGCGGTTAGGGCACTAACCCCGAGAAACCCTTCGCATCTTCGCAAACACTTGTCGTTCTTCGTCGAGAAAAAGAAATGGAGCGACAGGAGACGGAGAGAGAGGAGAGAGAGAGGCGCTGCGCGTCAACGGGGTGCTCACCGACCTCAACCTCGGCCACAACAGGTTCGGCCCCGAGGGCGTCAAGGCGATCGGCAAGGCGCTCGCGGCCAACGGGGTGATGACCAACCTTGTGCTCATGGGCAACAACATCGGCGACGAGGGCGCCGCTGCGCTGGCCTCCGCTCTTCGCGTCAACGCGGTGCTGACCACCCTCTATCTTCGCGATAACGCTTTGGGCGACGAGGGCGAGAGAGTGATTCGAGATGCGGTTAGCGGGCGGGAAGGGTTCGAGCTCTGGATGTGAGTGCTGAGTGGGCGCTGAGAGCGGAGTCGGCGCAGCGTGGAGGTGCATGAAATCGTGATTCAAGATGCGGTGAGTGGGCGGGAAGGGTTCAAGCTCAGGATGTGA
>Ga0209092_10003852_pt1 | contig 12781 bp, 5 predicted proteins | sample FraStrMetagenome_FD_187446 | JGI IMG/M metagenome (GOLD analysis project Ga0209092, IMG submission 187446) | Marine eukaryotic phytoplankton communities from Arctic Ocean - Fram Strait ARC3M Metagenome (SPAdes) (version 2) | ecosystem: Environmental > Aquatic > Marine > Oceanic | place: Fram...
GATCTACAGCTGGACATCCATTAAATATTACAAATACTAATGGTAATATTGCTGCAGGAATTGTTAGTGGTAGTTTACCAGTTCAACAAGGTGCAGATTTAGTGTGGAAAGTACCACAAGATGCATTCGGAACATATACATATGTATGTACTGCACATGCAGGTATGACAGGAACTATTACAATATGTTGTGCAGATGGAACTCCGGAACCGGATCCAACGCCAACGCCAACTGTAAGCACAACTGCTACGCCAACGCCAACTCCAACACCAAGTTCGAGTGAGCCAACGCAGCCAGAATTTTACTTCGCAACAAATACAGCTGCAAACGATAGATTTACATTTACAACACAAACACTGTTTACAGATGTTGCATATACAATTATAGGTAACGGATTTAGTGCGCCAACTGCACCATCATCGATGAATAACGGTCAAGTGAGCGGAGCAAATCAGACAGGACCAATTGCCAATAACAATGGAACTGTATATACTGGAACTTATAGATTTACGCCACAAATAAGCCCAGTAAGTGATCTTCCTGGTGATGCTACAGTCTTATTAGCATATGGATCGTTAAATGATAGATGGTATTATACACTTGAAGCGCCTGAGCCAACGCCAACGCCAACTGTAAGCACAACTGCTACAGCAACGCCAACGCCAACGCCAAGTACGCCAGCGAATGGAAATAGATTCTTCTCACATGCAACGATGGAAAAAGGAGAAGTTAATCCTGGAGGTTGTTTACAACCACTAGTTAACGCATACTCCAATATACAAGAATTTGAATTAGTTGCAGACGCAATAGTCGGCGATTTTGTATACACTGATATTACATTAACAAACAAATGGCAAGGTGGAATGAAATGGTTTAGTGTAGGAGATACATTAGAAGCATCAGGAATTGCACTAAGAGAATTCCAAATTGATGATAATGGTGAAATCACGGCAATTAGAGAGTGTCAAGCTCCTGATCCAACACCAACTAGTACATCAACTCCAACTCCAACGCCAACTGTAAGCACAACTGCTACAGCAACGCCAACTCCAACGCCAAGTTCGAGTGAAGTAGCACCAACTCCAACGCCAAGTTCGAGTGCGGTTGCTATATCAGGAAGTAGATATTGGTCATCTAGAAGTGAAACTAAAGGTGAAACAGATGCAATGTGTTACGAGACAAGTTGGTCAATATTTGGTAACAACGCTGAATTTACTACTGTTGCAGATGCAGCAATTGGTGATACGTTCTATAGCGATTTAGCATGTACATCACCATGGGACGGTGATAATACATGGTATACAATATCAGATTCTGCGGGTGCACCGTACAACAATAGAATAGACTTCTTAATAGATAGCAATGGTAAGATTACATCATTATTACAATGTGTAGCGCCAACGCCAACTGCTACAGCAACGCCAACTCCAACGCCAAGTTCGAGTGCGGTTGCTACAGCAGATCCTGACAAGTTATACTTCTTCCACGGTGGATCCGGAGGACATACTTATACGCCAGATCTAACAAGTGAGGGAGCAGTATATTACATTGATGCAGAAGGAGCTAGCACAACAGATTTAGGTGTAGCAATGGAAGCTTTAGTAACAAATAGCCCAACGCCATACTCTGCAGAAAACGCTACTGGTCTTTGGCCAATAGTTGGTGAAATGGACTTCTCAACAAACGAGACAATTACAAATAGTTACAGACAATGGGACTACTTCGTAACAGGAGGTGGCAACTATGGTGGTAGAGAATTATACTACTTAGCTGTTCCTAATAATGAAAGTTTCCCTGAAGATTTAGTATCTAATGCATTGGTTGCGAACTTAGGTAATAATCAACCAGTTCAAATGGCAAGTCAAAAAGACTTTACATGGAACGGAGATGCTTATACATTGTACAAGCTACCATTAGCAGGTTCTAATGCAGCTCAAACTTACAAGTTCTTAGGTACTGCACCGGGTGTGTAATTAAATAGAAAACTGAAAAAAGGGGGTTTTCAACCCCCTTTTTATTTAAAGATAAAAACAAACAAACACTAAAGATGGCTTATATTCAACCAGATAAAGAAAATCACAATGCAGGTGAAATGCAATATGGTAATTTCATGGTGCCTGGAAGTAACACAAACCAGAACGGACTTCTCCATTCATTTAATATGATTGGTAGCATTACTGAAATGCCAACCATTGCAGACAGAGACGCAATTCCAATTAATACATATTCTAGTACAAATACTGGATTTACAGATAACCTAGATGGTATCTCTTCTGGTAGAAGAAGAATTGGTATGTTAGTTTATGTACTAGAAACACTGAAGCACTACCAATTGCTGCCTAAAGGTTATTTTGGCAATGCTGGTAATTCAAATTTAGATGCATTCAATGCTTTACCTGAATGGGATAGAGCAAGGTTATTAAGTCCTGAAGCTAGTGGCATTTATACTGATCAATCTAGTTTTCAACCTGGTCAAGGTCTAGTTTATACTGAAGTGCCAATTACTGGTGTAGCTGCTGATTGTTGGGTAGAAGTTGATTTATCAGGTGAAGTTGGACCAGCGGGACCAGATGGCCCAATCGGGCCAATCGGGCCAATAGGTATTAAAGGAGATCCTGGTGATTCAACAATTATTTTAGAAACTCTTTCTTCAACTGATGATTTATGTAATGTTGTAAATCCTAGCATAGGAGATTCTTATATTATTAGTGGACAATTATGGACATATGATGGTGTTGGCGAGACTGCACAAGGACCATCAGGTAATACATATGAATCTTCAACTACAGGACCTGGTGGATTAACAAATGCTAACGGTGGTCCTTTAGGAAGAGTACTAATGGCTGTAGATATAATGAATGCATGGGCAAATGAAGGGTCATTTGATTCAATAGGACAGACATTAGTTTATGCAGATACTTATAGTTGGGTTATAGATAATATTGACCCGGTTAATAATCCTGGAATTAGCCAATTAGCTAGAAACCAGTCAACTGTTCATCTAAATGCGCCACACATATACACAGATTCACCATCTGGTGAAGGAAGAACTTTACCTTCTGTTGGTGATAAAATATACAGAGACAACGACGGTAGTAATTACTTTGCATCTGGAGGTTTTTTATGGTGGCACTCTGATGATAACCTTAACAATATTAATAGCTATTATTGGATAACAGTTGGTAGTAATGGTACGGTTACTAATGTTTCTACTCTTGTAGAATTAGGTGCTGGATATGAAGCTCCAGCGGTATCTCTTACATGTGGATTTACAAATGTCGGTCAAATTGTTGGACCAGCAGGTAATGATGGTGATCAAGGTATACAAGGTGTTCCTGGTATTAAAGGAGATGCTGGTGATCAAGGTGATCAAGGTGTTCAAGGTGAAGCTGGTGTTAAAGGAGATACTGGTGAAGCTGGACCACAAGGACCAATCGGTTCGCAAGGAATTCAAGGTGTTAAAGGAGATGCTGGTGATCAAGGTGATCAAGGAATTCAAGGTGAAGCTGGTGTTAAAGGAGATACTGGATCGCAAGGAATTCAAGGTGAAGCTGGTGTTAAAGGAGATACTGGACAAACAGGTGCACAAGGTGAAATTGGTTCAACAGGTGCACAAGGTGTTCAAGGTGAGGCCGGTGTTAAAGGAGATGCTGGTGATCAAGGTGAACAAGGTGTTCAAGGAATTCAAGGAATTAAAGGAGATGCTGGTGATCAAGGTGAAGCTGGAGCACAAGGTGTTCAAGGTGAGGCTGGTGTTAAAGGAGATACTGGTGCACAAGGTGATGTTGGAGCACAAGGTTTACCAGGTGTTAAAGGAGATACTGGATCGCAAGGAATTCAAGGTGAAACCGGAGCACAAGGTGAAGCTGGAATTAAAGGAGATACTGGAGCACAAGGTGAAGCTGGAACAAATGGTGGACAAGGAATTGCAGGTCCTAAAGGTGACAAAGGAGATGCTGGAGATATTGGTTTTACCGGAGCACAAGGAATTCAAGGTGTTAAAGGTGACGCCGGAGTAAATGGATCAACAGGAGCAACAGGTGAAGCTGGGCCCCAAGGTATTCAAGGTGTTAAAGGAGATGTTGGTGCAAAAGGTGATGTTGGATTACAAGGTGAAGCTGGAGTTAAAGGTGATACTGGATCGCAAGGAATTCAAGGTTTACCAGGTGTCAAAGGAGATGCTGGTGACCAAGGAATTCAAGGTGAAGCTGGAGTTAAAGGAGATACTGGTGAAAATGGATCTAATGGATCTGCTGGAGCACAAGGTGAACAAGGTATTAAAGGAGATACTGGAGCACAAGGTGAAGTTGGATCACAGGGTTTACCAGGTGTCAAAGGAGATACTGGTGACCAAGGAATTCAAGGTGAAGCTGGAGTTAAAGGAGATACTGGAGCCCAAGGTGTTCAAGGTGAAACTGGAGCACAAGGTGTTCAAGGTGAACAGGGTATTAAAGGAGATACTGGAGCACAAGGTGATGTCGGTGCACAAGGTGAACAAGGTGTCAAAGGAGATGCTGGTGACCAAGGAATTCAAGGTGAAGCTGGAGTTAAAGGTGAAACTGGAGCCCAAGGTGAACAAGGTGTTCAAGGTGGACAAGGTGAAACTGGAGCACAGGGAATTCAAGGTGTCAAAGGAAATGACGGTGAAAATGGATCTAATGGATCTGCTGGAGCCCAAGGTGAACAAGGTATTAAAGGAGATACTGGAGCTAAAGGTGATCAAGGTGATGTTGGAATACAAGGTGAAACTGGATTACAAGGTGAACAAGGTATTAAAGGAGATACTGGAGCCCAAGGAATTCAAGGTTTCCAAGGTATTAAAGGAGATACTGGAGCACAAGGCGATGTTGGAGCACAAGGTTTACCAGGTGTCAAAGGAGATACTGGTGACCAAGGAATTCAAGGTGAAGCTGGAGTTAAAGGAGATACTGGAGCCCAAGGTGTTCAAGGTGAAACTGGTCAAGTTGGAGCAACTGGAACGTCAGTTACAATAAAAGGTTCTTTAGCCCATCCAGATTTATTACCAACAGAAGAAAATACTAACGGTGATGGTTATATCATCAATGGAGATTTATATGTATGGGACGGAACTACATGGAATAATGTAGGAGATATTCAAGGACCACAAGGTATTCAAGGAATTAAAGGTGATAGCGGTGACCAAGGAATTCAAGGTGAAGCCGGTGTCAAAGGAGATACTGGATCGCAAGGAATACAAGGTGAAACTGGACCAGAAGGCGGAAAAGGTGATACTGGATCGCAAGGAATACAAGGTGAAACTGGATTACAAGGTATTCAAGGTGAACAAGGAGATGTTGGTGTCAAAGGAGATACTGGATCGCAAGGAATACAAGGTGAAACTGGAGCTAAAGGTGACCAAGGTGAAGCTGGTATCAAAGGAGATACTGGATCGCAAGGAATACAAGGTGAAGTTGGATTACAAGGTGTTCCTGGTGTCAAAGGAGATGCTGGTGACCAAGGAATACAAGGTGTAGCAGGTAATCAAGGAATTCAAGGTGACCAAGGTGTTAAAGGAGATACTGGAATACAAGGTGAAACTGGATCGCAAGGTATTAAAGGTGATACCGGTGAAGCTGGACCACAAGGTCTTAAAGGAGATAACGGTGCAAAAGGTGAAACTGGAGTTCAAGGAGTTCAAGGTCCAATAGGTGAAACTGGAGCTGGCGGTTCGCAAGGAATACAAGGTATTCCTGGAGTTAAAGGCGATACTGGATCACAAGGAATTCAAGGTGATGTCGGTGAACAAGGAATTAAAGGTGATGCTGGTGCTCAAGGACCGGAAGGACCTCAAGGTGCAACTGGATCGCAAGGAGATACTGGATTACAAGGTGTTCCTGGAGCTAAAGGTGATGCTGGAGCTAAAGGTGATGCCGGTGAACAAGGTATCAAAGGAGATACTGGATCGCAAGGTGCAACTGGTGGAATTGGTTTAACTGGTGATCAAGGTCTTAAAGGTGATGCTGGTGAAACTGGAGCTAAAGGTGACCAAGGTGAACAAGGTATACAAGGTACCAAAGGTGATGCTGGTGAAACTGGAGCAACAGGAGCTAAAGGTGATGCTGGTGGAATTGGTTTAACTGGTGAACAAGGTATCAAAGGAGATACTGGATCTACTGGAGCTAAAGGTGATAATGGTGCTCAAGGACCGGAAGGACCTCAAGGTGCAACTGGATCGCAAGGTTTACCAGGTGTTAAAGGAGATACTGGATCTGCTGGAGCTAAAGGTGATGCCGGTGATACTGGATCTACTGGAGCTAAAGGTGATGCCGGTGATACTGGACCTGCTGGAGCTAAAGGTGACCAAGGTGACCAAGGTATCAAAGGAGATACTGGATCGCAAGGTACTCAAGGAATTCAAGGTGATCGCGGACCAAAAGGTGATACTGGAGCACAAGGTGTTCAAGGTGAACAAGGAATTCAAGGTGAGGCTGGTACAAATGGTACTAGCATCAAAGGAGATACTGGAACACAAGGTATTAAAGGTGACCAAGGTGACCAAGGTATCAGAGGTGCAACTGGATCTACTGGACTTACTGGATCTACTGGAGCAAAAGGTGATGCTGGATCAAATGGAGCGGCTGGAGCAACAGGAGCAAAAGGTGATGTTGGTGCTCAAGGACCGGAAGGACCTCAAGGACCTGCTGGAGCTGATGGATCAAACGGATCAAACGGAGCAGCTGGAGCTAAAGGTGATCAAGGTGATACTGGACCTGCTGGTAGTAATGGTTTAGGTTTCTGTTTTGAACATCTTGCTATTAACCCAGTTGCACAAAATGAAGGAGTTACACTTAGTAACATACAAGATTCATTTATTTCTGTTCCAGAAGCATGGGGAGCTACATATAATTTAGAAGAACTTAGATACTGGTTTGGTGGTAAAGCACCATCAGCTGATCTTATCGTTAAATTGATGTACATGAAACCAAGCGGCTCTACAGGTACACTACACTCATTTACTTGTAAAGCAGGTACATTTACAGAATCAGTAGCTATTAGCTCAACAGATGTTAATACATATAAATTATGGTATGAAATATCAGGAGATAGCGGACAAGGTGCTTCTGGTTTTACAACTACTTTAACATTTAGACATACGAACGGTTCATGCCAAGTATAAAAAATTAAACTATAAAAGATGATAACAGCACATACACATAACACGTCATCAGGATCCGCACCAGTAACTCAATGTCATGACATAACATCATTGGATAGTGGTCAGAATATGACTATTACATACACGGATGCCTCAAATAATGCACAAACATTTACGCTTGCTCCAAATGCAACTATTAGTTTATGTGCATTAACGGGTTCGGTGACGGTTCCAGGTGAAATAAACAAAACACACACTATGCAAATAGGTAGCGTGTGTGATTTCAACCGTGAATGTGAAGCTTATAGCACACTTTATTTAACCGCAGGTGAGAATAGCGGAGCATATTCTCATGTTGGTGCAGGTGGAATACGTGCAACTTATCAGGTATACAGTTTAGATATACAAAATCTAAGCCTAGAAAACTCAACATCGCTTATAGGTAAACAAATATTTAAAAATAATTCAACACACACGACGTTCGATGGATCTGTTTACACTAATACACCAGGATATTATGGTTTATCAGCTGTTTGGAATAGTAACACATATGATTGGACAGTTAGTATTAACAAAAATGGTTATATTACTGGTGCTGCACAATACACAGTAGCAACACCAACACCAACGCCAACACCAAGTTCAAGTAGTGACGAAGTCGGTGGCGGTGGTTCTGGTCCAGTGCTAGTAACACCAACACCAACGCCAACGCCAAGTTCAAGCAGTGCTACATCAACATATAAATATGTTGTTGAATGTGTTAGTGGACTTTGTCAACAAGGAACAGGTAGAGTTGCAAGTTCATCTACACAATGGGCAGTTGAGTCAGAAGTTACATTAGATAATATGTCAGGATGTTGGCAAGTCCTATATACAACCTCCGCATCAGCTGTCTCTGCAATCACCGGAGCATGTTCACCAACAGTAACTCCAACGCCGAGTTCAAGTACACCGGCAACAATGTACAAGTATATAATGAATCCTTGTGATGAAACAAGTGCTAATTTTACTGCAAGATCAAACTCACCAAAAACTATAGGTAACACATATACATGTACAGGATCTGCATATGCTGAAGATAATTATACAGTTATTGCTACATCTACAAATGCATGGGTTACATGGATAGGAGATTTGACAGTATGTTCAGGTGGTGAGCTCGGAGGATGTTTATTATCAGGAACACAAATAGAAATGCACGATGGTACATTAAAAAATATAGAAGACATAGTAATCGGCGATGCAGTTATGTCTAGATCAATTGCAACAGCTCCTGATTCTGATAACAAAGAACAGTTACTTGAATGGAGTCATGTTGATCCAAAAATAGGAACAGATCTTGCACAAGTTACTGATAAAATGGCTTACTGGAAAACAGAAATATACAATATTAATTCTGGATTGTTAAGATCATCTGCAACCCACGTTCATTTTATTAAAAGAGGTGATTCTTATAGATTCATTGAAGCTAAATCAATACAAGTAGGTGACTTCTTAATTGATAAAGCAAACGATCTTGTAGAAATAACATCTGTGGTAAAAACACATGGTAATTACCAAGTGTGGAAACTAGATGTTGAGTCATTAGATACTTATATAGCTAATGGTATAGTTACACATAACGACAAGAGACCTTAACAGAAATTAGTTAAAATAGTCTACATAGAAGGAACTTTATAAAAGAGTGATATATAATATAATATTACTAATATAAAGAACCAAATGGACAACAAAACAATTTTTGTTCAGATCGCAAGTTACAGAGATCCTGAACTATTACACACAATAAAAGACGCTTTAGATAAAGCTAGCAACCCAGATAGATTAGTATTTGGTATTTGTTGGCAACATTCAACTGAAGATGCTTGGGATTCGTTAGAACAATATCAAAATGATCCTCGATTTAGAATTCTAGACGTTAATTATAAAGAGGCTCAAGGCGCATGTTGGGCTAGAAATCAAATACAACAATTATATAAAGGAGAAGATTATACTCTTCAACTAGATTCTCATCACAGATTTATAGAAAACTGGGATCAAGAGATAATAGACATGTTAGAAGGTTTAAGATCTAAAGGACATGCAAAACCTTTATTAACAGGATATATTCCAAGTTATAATCCTGAAAATGATCCAGAAGACAGAGTACAAGTACCATGGTTGATGAATTTTGATAGATTTACACCAGAGGGCATAATATTCTTTTTACCTGCAGTTATACCTGGTTGGGAATCAATGACAGAACCTGTTCCAGCTAGATTTTACAGTGGTCATTTTACATTCGCAGATGGTATTTTCGCAGAAGAAGTACAACACGATCCAACTTTCTATTTTCATGGTGAAGAAATAACAATAGCAGTTAGAGCTTATACACATGGATATGATTCATTCCACCCTCATAAAATTCTAGCATGGCACGAATATACTCGTAAGGGAAGAACTAAACAATGGGATGATGATCCTACGTGGGGTGAAAGAAATCGTATTACACATGAGAAAACACGTAAGCTGTTAGGAGTCGATGGGCATACTATAACCGAAGAGGACAGATTATCATTTGGTAAATACGGTTTAGGTACTGTGCGCACTATAGAAGATTGGGAGAAGCACTCGGGCATAAGGTTTAGCGATAGAGGAATTCAAACACATACTAAACAAAATCACTTAGCTCCAAATCCTTCTGGAGAAGGCGTTGATGAAACATATTATCAAGAATTTAAACATTTTATAGATATACACAAACCTAGCGCATTTCAACATGATGATTATGAATTCTGTGCAGTAATGCTAGAAGAAGAAGATGGAACACAAGTATATAGAAAGGATTTAGGTGCTAAAGAGTTTTTAAATATGTTAAACAAGGATAAAGATTCTGATTTTATGAATATACCTATTACATTCCAAGGACCTAAACCATTTAAATGGGTAGTTTGGCCAAATAGTAAAGAACATGGCTGGGCAAAAAAAATTGAAGGTGTACTATAATGAATAAAACCACGATTGTCACTGGTTTATGGGATATAAAAAGAGGAGAACTTTCTGAAGGATGGTCACGTAGTTATGAGCAATATCTAGATAAATTTGCAGAATTACTAAGAATTGACAACAATATGATCATTTTTGGTGATGAAAAGCTAAAAGATTTTGTTTTTAAGATAAGAAATGAAGAAAATACTCAATTTATTCCTAGAGATCAAGATTGGTTCAGAAATGAATTCTACGAACAGATACAAAACATTAGAAGTAATAAAGATTGGCTAAATAGAGCCTCATGGCTAGCTGAATCTACTCAAGCTAGGTTAGAAATGTACAATCCTTTAGTAATGTCTAAGCCATTTTTATTAAATGACGCTAAACTTATGGATAAATTTGATTCTAGCCATTTATTTTGGTTAGATGCTGGTATTACTAATACAGTACATGCTGGATATTTTACACATGATCGTGTTTTAGATAAAATGTCGAATATTGATAAGTTTTCATTTTTGGCATTTCCATATGACGCAAATAATGAGATTCACGGCTTTGAAATTAATAAATTAAACGAAATAGCGGGCGATAAGGTAAATAAAGTATGTAGAGGTGGATTTTTCGGTGGACCAATTGAAGATATTACTGATTTCAACATGGATTATTACAATTTAATATCTGAAACGTTGAATAATGGTTTAATGGGAACAGAAGAATCATTATTTTCGGCTTTAATATACACAAAACCTAAAAACTATCAATATTTCATGATAGAAGAGAATGGTTTAGTTAATAAATTCTTTGAAGATGTAAAAAACAACAAACACGTTGCATTAAATGAATCTAATGTAGTAGAAACTAAAGATATGTTAGATACTCGTAACACTGCTCTGTATGTTTTGACATTTAATAGTCCAGATCAAGTAAAAACTTTAAGAAAATCAATGGAAGCCTATGACAAAGAGTTTCTTACCAAACCTCATTGGATTTTATTAGATAATTCTACTGATTTGACTACTACACCTGAATATAAGGCGCTGTGTGAAGAAAACAACATAGAACATATTAAGCATAATAATTTAGGTATCTGTGGAGGTAGACAATGGATAGCAGAACATGCAGAAGAAAGAGGATATGATTTTTATTTCTTTTTTGAAGACGATATGTTTTTCCACCCTCAAGAAGGTGTATGTAGAAATGGTTACAATAGAAAGGTAAGCGGATTATATAGAAAGTCTTTAACAATTTCCAAGTTAAATGAGTTTGATTTCCTAAAGTTATCGTTTACAGAATTCTACGGAGACAACAGAACACAATGGGCATGGTACAATGTTCCAAATTCATTTAGAATAAAGCAATGGCCAGAAAAACCAAAGTTGCCAGTTAGAGGTTTAGATTCCGACGCGCCTAAAACAAAAATAACAAAATTAGATTCTTATGGAAGTATACCATTTGCACACGGAGAAATCTATTATTGTAATTGGCCACAGATAGTTACTAAGACAGGTAATAGAAAAATGTTTTTAACAGAAACATGGGCTAGACCACATGAACAAACATGGATGAGTTATATGTTTCAAAAAACAGTTGAAGGTGAAATCAAACCAGGTTTACTCCTAATAACTCCAACGGAACATGATAGATTTGATCATTATGCAGATGGTCTAAGGAAGGAAAGTTAATATATATTCCATGATAAAACGAGTCCACTTATTTGAAGCCTATGTCCAAGAGTCAATGGAACTCCAACACCTAGAGATGGAGTATGGGATAGATCTAGATCTTTGGAATGCAGGCCATTATTTAGATCTTAGTAGGATCATAATTCCCAAGGCTAAAAGAGGTCAAGGTATCGGCACTCAAGTAATGCGCCTCATCATAGCTCACGCTGACCAACTCAACCTACCAATTTACTTAACACCATCAAAAGATTTCGGCGCTACCAGCACCAGTAGATTAACCAGATTCTATAAAGACTTGGGATTCCAAAAGAACCAGAACAAGGGCATCTCAAAACACCAATTAGTCTACCAACCAGAATAACGCCGCATGCCAACTAACCATCACCAAACCATTATAGTAATCATATTAATAATAGGAATGATAAGTTACCAGATATACAGAGACTATAAGGACAACCAACCCTACAAATAACCCATGGACCCAGATATAATCCAATACATCAAACCAATTATAGTAACCCTAATCATTCTAAGTATAATAGGGTATAGGGACCAAAGTAACCAAATCAAGTAAACCAGCACTCCAGCGTCTCTTCAGCTCTCTGAGCTCAGACGAGTCTTTATGGTGGTAGGAAGTGGTAAATAGTGGTAAAAAGTGGGATAAAATGGTAAATCCAGACTCTAAAGCCAACCCATGGTCCAGTACTGCCCCAGGGGATCTAATATATACTGCGAAATAGATCGTTCATAAGCGAAGGCGTGATCCAGGTGCTGACTTAAACCACAACGCGAACATACACACACTCCATGACTCCGATTAGCCCCTATGCGAAAAAAGAGGGACCCAGTGCTATATTCTGGATCCCTCAGGTGTAATTAAAAGTGTCCGGCTTTGCTATTCCCGCCGGAGGGGATATGTGATTATACTATTCCTGCGTCCTGGACAGCGATTGCTGTCTCGGCCTCCGTCGGGAGTGAACCAAATAGACTATCAAAGGCAGTCTCTTCAGCT
>Ga0209092_10003853_pt1 | contig 12781 bp, 9 predicted proteins | sample FraStrMetagenome_FD_187446 | JGI IMG/M metagenome (GOLD analysis project Ga0209092, IMG submission 187446) | Marine eukaryotic phytoplankton communities from Arctic Ocean - Fram Strait ARC3M Metagenome (SPAdes) (version 2) | ecosystem: Environmental > Aquatic > Marine > Oceanic | place: Fram...
ACTTGATATTTAGTATCTACTACACCACCATTTAACTTCTTAATTAACTCGTTAAGGGCATTAATAGTGTATAAAGTATTAGATTCTTTCTTCCTATGTACCAATATAGTGTTTTCTGGAATGGTTTGTATATTTCCTTGGTCTACATTATAAGTTACAACGTATTCATCTTTGCCCACGATCTCGAGGACAAACATTTTATTGTATATAATGGTGTATCTGCTTGTAATCTCTTCTAATAAAGAATCTAAATTCTCTAAATTTGTGAAGGTACAAAATAACTTATTGTTCAAATCTCCTATGTTTTGGAATGACGTTATAACATCATAGTTCGTGTTATACGTATTTGGAGAATTATTTAAAATCGTAGTCATAACCTTCTTTTGTTTTTATATTTAGTTTATACTTAGTAAATATATTTTTTATATCTTCTAGTACTTGTTTTTCACTTTCATCCCAGTCAATTAAGAACGAATCGTAAGTATATAATACCAATTGAGACTTCTTATTTCTCAATATCGTTATCATATCCCATAATATACAAACGTTCATTGACGTCTCCAAATTTTGTAGCAAGTAATTAAAAAGTTTTTGTGGATTCATTTCCTCCAAATTTTCCTTTTTATATACAAAATTAGAAATTGGACACGTTATCTCCCCTTCGCTTTCAAATTTACTCCAGAGTTCTTTTACGTATATATCAATTTTCTTAAAAAATTCTAGGTGTTTGTATTCTTTGAATACTCCTCCGTATAGTTGCTTAAATGTTAATTCTTTAGATTTGGCGTAATCAACCTTATATAAAGCTTGTAAATGGCTATGAATATCAACAGAGGGGAAATCATAATCAATGAGGCGACAAGACAGGCTAGGATGATAAGCACTAATATCAATGTCAACAAATACCCCATTGCTCGGGATAAAACTTTTTCTACATCCATTTTTGTGGGAAAGTGCGGCATAATTTACGTTTTTAAATTTGTTTGAGGGTCGTGTTGTGGTTGTCCGAAGGTTGTACTGAGTGTATGCTCGTTCACCATCAATTTTATGGAAGTGTTCTTCGAAGGTTGGTTTGTGTATTTGTATTCCATTTCGTTCGAGGTAGTTGAACACCAAGGATACTTTAGTATTAAAGAATTCATCATATTTAGTTTTTTCTCTGTTAATATTCGCTTTTAGATCTTCAAAAATGTGTTCGCACAATTCATAATGTTTAACAATCGGGATAATCGCGTTTACGCAAATTTCATCCTTATGTTGGTTGTAAAATATTTCGTGTGCTTTAGTAGTTGGTCGTATATACGTATGAGGAGGTGCGGTTATGTCATAAAGAGTTTTTAGAGAGTAATAATGTAGTATCTCTTTCTTATCACGGCAATACAACACATCAAATTTGCTCAATAACGTGTATACATCCGTATCTAACGCATTTAAACTCTCGTTGTGCGTAACGCATACCATAAATCCTTTATGTGCGTGTATTGGTCTAATATACACAAGGCTAACCTTGTTTAAAGTTGGGTGGATTGTATCATTATAGGGGATTACTTCGACAAATGCCTCTTTAAAACCACTATTTAATAAAACCTTTAATTGCTCCTCATTTTCTATCAACCAGTACATATACCTTTATTTATAAGGTGAATATACGATTAATTTATGCGGTAGCCTAGTTTTTTAGTAGTTTCTTCTTCTTGATGTTCCTACTTCACTATCAACCCTTACTTTTATATTTCCTTTTATTTCATCTCCTTTAAAGGGGATTAAAATATTATGGAATGTAGGTTTGTGAAATTTACCTTCCATTATTTTCCCAAGATTAGGATTAACGTGATAAAAACCAGCATAATTTTCATTATTAGTTTCTATTTTTAATTCCCCACCCTTAGTATTAAAGAAGTTTTGAGAGGTAGGTTTAAAGTGTTTAAGATATCTAGAATTAAACCACATTGAAAACCCAAACCATTTTATTTGGTTTTCATTTAGTAAAACTATATTTTTATTAGTAATATATACATCAATAGGATTACCTGTTAAGTCCCAAGGTAAAGATACTGAAGAATATAGTTCGTGTTGCGTGTTGTTGTTTCTATTTTGGTAATTGGTAAAGGTAGGTTTATCCGTTTCCAGGTAAACGTTTTGATTTATTTTTTTTAAAAAGTATCTTGTAAACTCTCCTATGGTATACTCTTCTTGTGTTGGGAAAACAACTTTGGAGGTAGGGGATGGTGCCAAACGTGGGGGTTTGGTAGAAGCATTTTGATATGAAGGAGGTGTTAATGATAAAGAAGTATTTGTTTTATTAAATGTTCCTTCAACTCCTACTTCTACATCTTTAGAGGAATCATTTTGGGTATTTCTTATTAAAGGAATATTTTCTCCATCTTGTGGAGAAGCTCCAGAAAAAAACTTACCATCAGAAGTTGAATAATATTTTCCTTTATAAGGTAAATTTGTAGCTTGAACTAGAAATTCCTCTTGAGAGGTATATAAATCTGTAGTTATTTGTGATAAGGGATAATACATTTTTAATTTTTAAATTGATTTTCTAATTCACCTATTGCTTTTAGTCTTGCACTAGATTTTGCTATATCTATATCTTTTCTAGAGGTTGAAGATGCTGTTGATATCCCTATCCCTGTTCCTTGAAATTTTCCATCATCATACTCAATCTCTATAGTTACTTCTTTCCCATTAACTTCAAAATAGGTTGATGCAAATTGAGAATAGAATTTAAAGGTAGATGTTGATGTTGTGGTAGTTGATTCTCCATCTAAGCCCATTAACATTTCTAATAGTTCTTTTTGTGGGAAAATATCAACTTTATCTGGTCTGTATGAGTTATGAGTATATAAACCTGGTACTTGTCCTGATGCATTTTTAGAAATGTCATATTCTCCATTTGTTTTTGTATTTGGGAACATTTCTTTATAGCTTTCAGGAGTTAACTTTAAGGGGATTGAAGGGTAACTTTTTTTCCATCCTCTTAATATTTTTTCAAGTGATTTTATTTGACCATCGGTATATTTTTGAAATCTTGCATAACCTCTATAACCACCTGGTACTTTATCAACAAAGCTTTCTATAGTACCATTACTGGAAATTCGATATGGTTCAGCAACTTGATTATCAGGTACTTCTTGACCCGACCAAGAGTGCCATACAAATTTCCCTTGGCGATTTTTTTTCAGCGTTAAATACCCATAACTTGATATTTCAATGGCTAATGAATGTTTTTGAAGAAAGGCGTTATTAGGTAAATCCGTACCTAAATGATTTGACCAATATTTGTCTTCATATAATTGTTCTGTTTGTCCTTCTCTAGGAATAATGTAATGGGTAGCTAGTGGATATGATTCTTTTTGCCAACCTGCAATATATCCAGCAGCAGTATTATTCCCAGCGGTATGGTGTAGTACTATTTGAGTTTTAGTTGTTTCTTCAGTATCATATATTAAACCTGTTCGTGAATTTGAGTTTAATAAATCTATTCCCGTTGTTAAAGATTTAGCTAATGATGGATTTACAAAAAGTTTAGAATCTTTTGCAATAGAATCATTAACAACATCAAAAAAGTTAAATTTTTCTAAAGAGTGTGCTGCTGTTTTAGGTGTTGAAAGTGTTTTTAATTCCGTTGACCAATCATTATCGGATATTGTATGGTTTACGTTTTTAATTAAAAATTCTACAGATCTTGGATATTGTTTAGGTAAAAATTCTTGTCTTATATTTAATCTATTATAAAGTTTTATCCCACTTATTCCATCACTTTCTAAACTTAAATCTAAAGGTATAAACCCTATTTTAGTAGAAGGACTACCATATCTACTATATATTTCATTATCAATCTTATCTACATATGCTTTAAAGGCTTTTTTACCAGCATTAATAAAATCTGGGTTTAAATCGTAATACATATGTCTGGTTTCTAGGATTGTGTTTGCCTTCCCTCCAAAACCTTGGATTAAATATCTAACATAGTCTGCACTAAAGGAATTGTATTTATCAGTATATTTTTTGTCAAAGAGTCTTTCTTTTTCAATTTCTGCAGATTTAGCAATTTTATTTTTTTCAGCTTTTTGTACATAATCACTCCAAAAGTTATAATTATTAACAGAAAAAGAAACTAAATCATTACCCCATGGGTTTCTTGTACCTAGAAATGTAAAACCTTTAGCGGTACTAGGTTGAAATGCACTTTCCTTAGGTGTACGTATAATTGGAATTCCAGAAACAGTAATCACATCATTTCCAACATACGTGTCTATAGATGCTTCTGCAAAGGATTTAGATAACATTAATACATCATCATTAGTAAGGATTTCATCGGAAGAGATTGGTTTAGGATCAACTAAATTTAATTGGTATTGGTCCTTTAAACCCGAATTCCAACTTGAAAAAGCGGTAGCATCATAATTTTTAGTTGAAGTACCATTAGCGGTCGCCCCTATAGATATCATAGATGATAATTGGGGGGTTATTTTTGTTTCAAAATTAAATTTTCTAAGAATGTTTGAAGTGGAGTTTTTTATGTTATACCCAAATAGCTCAAAATCAACATCATCATCCTCTTTAAATTTATATGAGTATTTTGAGGTCTCAATACCCCTAATTTTATTTTGGTCTTGGATTACTATTTTATAGTCATCTTCTATTATAGGTTCTAAATTACTAATGTTTCCTAAAGCAGAATTAATACCATCACATAAATTTTGTAAAAACTTATATAAAAATACTTCTCCTTTTTTAGTAGATTTTGATAAGCAGGTAGAAATAAAATCATAATTTACATATATGTTCATAGTTTTACCATAAACACAATCAGTATTACATCCATCAACATTAAACCATTCTTTTAAATCCTTTTGGGAAGGGTATCCTACATTAATATATGTAGCTTTATCTTTGCCTGTTTCTGTTGTGGCAGAAATATCATTTGAAAATCTAGGTTTTACAAAACAAATTCTAGGATCTAATGATATCTGATTAGGGTAGGCAGACATAATGTTTGACTCAACATCATTGTCTAAGTCTATTACAGGGGTACTATTAGTATTATGAACACATAACTGTTGTATTTTTGATAATAATTCTCCTAAAGTTAAAAAATAACTATATTTATCTCTATCAAGAAAGTTTTCTTCTGATGGAAATTCTGATTTGAGTGTGTTATTGTCTGTATTATATTTAATAGAGGTTTGAAGGGTTGTTTCTTCCCCAGCAAATAAATTAAAATAGTTAGATTCTATTCCACCCTTCCATTTTGTTACTCCTGTATTTCCAGGATTTATTATATCTAAAAATAGGCTATAAGCTAGAGTTGAGTTACCTGCATTTGTAACTATTGTAGATTCCTCGGAGAGTTTTTGGTTTTCTTTTTTTCTATCTCTAAGATTATTATCATTATATCGTTCAAGATCAAGTTTGATTTGTTCTTTACTAACTTCAAATTTAGGAAGGTTCACTTTTAATGATTCTATAACATCTCCTACTGTAATTAGATTTAAGGTAATATTATAAGTTCCATCGGTATCAAAATCCCACGAAAAATTAGAAACCCTACCAATAAAACCATCATAGTTACCATTATATAGCTTTCTATAATATTCTACTTTTTTAATTAAATCTTGAAAATTGGTTCCTTCATTATCTTGAAACCAAACATCTTCCATTAGGGTATTACCCATTTTTTCAATCGCTACAGATTGACTATTTATATATTTATCCCAACCCCACTCTAATAACATAGTGTAACCTAACCTTATATATAATAATTCTATTAATTCAAATTGGAATTTATTATGTGCTTTTATATTAACTGTAGCCTTTCTAATAGAACCCCTATTTAAAGCATCAATTTTAGCATCTATTAATCCCGGGGGAGGAACTAAACCTTGATTATTTCCACCTAAACCATAAGCACTATTAGTATTCCAAACAGAAGTGGTGTTTGTTACACCTGATCTAGAAATATATGAACCATTTGTAGTTTTCTTTCCATCTTCACCATATGTAGAAGATGTTACTTTAGATAAAGAATTAAATAATACGGCTTCAGTTGCTAAACCCTTACCCATAAATCTTCCTTTAAAGTCTAGACCAATATCTTTTAATCTATCAACACCAGTTGTTCTACTATCTTCAACCTCTTTTAGGGTTAAGTTTTTGTATTCTTCTTGTTTTTGAAGTTCGTCTAACATCTCTTTAGCGGTTAATATCCTAACTGAAGAACCTAATTTTAACCACGCATTTCTATTATTTTGGATTTGCAGGAAATCTACAGACCTAGTGCTATCACCAAAACCACTACCCGCTATTTGTTGGCGGATCTGAATTTGATCTGTTGTATATTTTTCTATTCCTTCACCTACTAACCTTGCCATAACTTTTTAATTTCTTTGATTTAACCTATCATAATTGGCTTGTATTAACCCTATATTAGTGGGAACTCGAAATTGAATCCCTAGTGGGAGATAATATGAATCTTGATTTAAAAAATTATTTGCTGATGAAATTATCCACCATAAACTAAAATCATTATAATATTGTTGTGCTAATATATCAAACCTATCTCCTGCTTCTGAATATAAATAAATATCACTAAAATCCAATGGGATTTGAGGGTATTTTACTCCACGATAATGCCTAGGAGTTGGGGATCCAAGTTGGTTTTGGTTTTTTATTATTTCTATTTTAGTATATCTAGACATTATTTTGGTATATAGTTTATATTTTTGTCATCACCTCCATAATTATTAACTAATGATGTTCCATCTGTAGAGGTTTGTGATAAGGCAATATATTGTTCTTGTCCATATTTACTAACAAATTTTCCACCTCTAGTACCAACCTTAGCACCATCATAGTCATTACTTTGTACTTTTGGTACAAAGTTATGTATTGGTATAAAATTAAACCCTGATACATTACATATCATAGGCATTTCTTTTACAGATGCATCTCTTGTAGCTGTAGGAGTATCCGATATAGCTATGTCCCAAGGTGATTCATCAGGTACAGATAAATTAAGTCCTGTCATAATACCTACTTGTTCATATAGATACCCACCTACTGTTAAGGTGATTAAATTACCACTCATATACCCCGTACTAGAATAGTCAGGAGCGGTAACTGATGCTAGGTAGTTTAATTTTTGCCACATTGGGATAAGTTCTTGTTTAGATTGAGCAGCTACCGTCCAACCCATAGATATTTTTCTATCAAATCCCCCATATTTATAAAATTTTTCACCCCTACCCATATAATTGGTACCTTTCCAATCTGCTGTAAAGTTATCTTCAAAGCTATTTATAAAAGCTCTAAAATGAATATAGGTTTTTAGGGAAGGATCTGTGTTAGATATTACTCCTATTCTAAATTTAACTAAATCGTTTTTAATTTTGTTGTCTGTTACTAATTTTGATTGGTAAATAGGGAAAGCGTTGATTTTATCTAATGCCTTATCATATCCCGAATTTTGTGAAACTGTTAAATCTTGTCCTAATTCTTGTCTACCAATAGTATAACTTATTCTATTTGCTCTTTTACCTGGGTCTCCTAAGCTAACTCTTTGTTCTATTCTACCTTTTGTATTATAATCTATTGTTTTAGGAATAAATTGGCTCCCTGAGGGTGCTACTTCTTTAGTAAAGTTTGTAATATTGTTTTGATTTCCTGTTTTAGAAAATGGTTCTTTACTTGATATTTGTTCTTGTGATAGTTGTAGTTGTGGGGTTCTGTCTAATACCCCACTATTAAATGCCTTTCCATTATTTTTAGTTGACAATGAAAAAGGATCATCATTTTGTTCATAAACACTAAAAGTTTGTACTTTTCCATTTCCTAAAAAAGCGTTTTTAATAGAAGTATTTGCGTTTTGTAAAATAAAACTATTTCCTAAATATGCCGCACTTGCTCCTACTCTAAGGAATTGATCATTAATTATAGCGTTACTTAAATTTTCATCATTTACTGTAGGACTAATGTTTATGTCCCCTATAGTATAAGAAGTTTTACCCCCACTTCCTATTTGATTAGCAGGTGATAAAGGACTACTACCAAAATTATTAACGTCAAATTGGTTTGCAAAAGTGTTAAATCTAGTTACTGACCCCCAAGTTACTTTTGGTTTTTCTCTTGTTGTATTGGGATTATTAATACCTGTTCTTTGGTCACCTACCATTACAATGTTGGTTTTACCAACACCTAAAGTAGCACCTGGCCCCCCAGAATAAGAATATAAATCATTAACACCTTGAGTATTTGTATTAACTTTGTCAAGTAAACCAAATAATCTACTTTTAGGACCATCAGTTGCATTAGTATGAATAGTATTTAAATATGTAGGTAAACCTAAAAGAGAATTTCCATCAGGGGATCCAACTGTAGTTTTAAAATTAAATCCTAAACCTTGTTTATCTAAATGAAGTCCTATAGCATTACCTGCTGCTTGGCCTATTGTAGATAAAGGTAGATATATACCCTGGTTTAATGGGGGTACTAAACTACGTAAAAGATTACCAATAGCTGTACCTTCAGGTGGGGGTGTATTCGATTCTTTAAATTCTTTATACCCTACTTGAGAACTAACGTTAGTTAAAGATAATAAATTTTGTTTTGCTATGAATAAAGGTCCTCTAGGAGATTTAAAATCGAAAAACATTTTAGTCATCCTTGAGACATCGTTAACTACAATCTTAGGTAATAGTGTACCCCCTCTTAGTAAAAAATCTGGACCACCTGTTCTTCCTACATCAGAAAGGTCTTCCGGAATTGATGTTTTTACATAGGGTTGGTTACTATTACCTCCTCCAACTGTATCCTTACCATATCTTAAAGATTTAAGATTGGTTGTTAAGTTAACTAATGCCATATCCTACTTTTAAGTTGGAAGATTATCCAAATATCTTGTAGGTGCTGCTGGAGACTCTAATGTTGATGGTGGAGGTAAAACTCCATTTACTGGAGATACATTTGCTGCATCTGGGTTTCCTATGGTAGAATATTGTCTATGTAAAGTAGACGTTGCAAATTCTGGTGTACTAGGCGTTGACCCGTTCAGACTTGTAGCTGAAGCTTGACCTGATGTTAGTTTGTTTAATAAGCTCATAATTGTTTGTTTTATTATAAATATTAAATTATTGTACTTCGTATAACCCTACTGCTGACAATTGAGGTTGTTTTACTTGAAATTTAAGTAGCTCCTCTAATAAATTATTTGTTTTTGATATCTGTTCATTATTTTGTGGTGGTGGTGGTGGTGGTGTAGAGGTATTTTGTTGAACCATAATAGGTGCATTTCCACTACTTAGTGCAGCTGCGTCTAAATCCTTCTTTAGTCCTAATCTTACAGAATCATTTTTAGTCCCTTGATATAATCCCCCTTCTTGAGGAGAGAACACTGCGGGACCACCATTAGGATCTATTGATAAATCCCCTACGCTTTTACTACTTAAAAAGGCGTATGCTGTAGCACCTGCTGCTAAAGCTATCACTGAAGCTACTCCTAAACTCATAGCAGACATACCAGCAATTTTAGCAACGGCATCAGCTATTGAAATTGCTAAGTTTTTTAATTGATAGTAACCTTGTCTAATTAAAGATTTTTCTGAGTTTTTATCTGCCGCTGCCTTTATAGCTGCAAATGTTGCTATTGCGGCGTTCCGAGCAACTAAAACTCCATATGTTATAGCAATAGCACCTACTATTGACTGCATAATGCTTAATTCAGTATTAGCTCCTGTTAACATATTATACATTCCCGTTACAGAATCTATAATATATCCTAAACTACTACCTACCATACTAAAAGCTCCTCCTAATACTGCTACTGCGGGAATAAGGAGATCTACTATTGGGGAAACTACTTGCATTACCGGACCTGCTAAAGATATAAATACTTCTCTTAATTTTTCAACAGATTTATTTATTCTTTCTTGAACAGATGCTTGGTTTTTTAAAGACTCAAAAGATTCTTCACCAAGTTTCTTTTTAATTTGTTCATTAGATAAACCTTCAGCTTGTAATTTATTTATTCTTTGTTCTCTTAAATTTGCTTCTTCTTCAGATACATTTCCTATTTGTTCTTGGACAAATAACGTTTTTGCTAATTCTTCCCTATTCATACCAACAGCTTTGGCTAACGCCTCCTGTTGTATTCTATTCATTTCACCAAATTCCGCTGATGAACCTGCTTGTTTAGCTATTTCTGTAGCTACTGTTGCTAAATCGTTATTTAAAGCTGCTTGTCTTGCTTTTTCTAAATTTAAATCTTTATTTAATAATAATTCAGCTTGTAATTCATTTTCAATAGAGGATTCAAAATCAAGTAAACTATCTGCTATACCTTCTACTTTACCCATTTCTAAACCTAAAGCCTTTACCGTAGCTACAGTTTGTCCTATTAAACCTGCATCTTTACCAAACGATAAAGTTGTAGCTGCTGATATGTTTGAAATGTCTTTTAATAAAGTTTTTTCGTTTAAAACTGATTTATTTTTAGTAGCAGATGCTCTTGCTGCACCTAAAAATTCTTTTGTAATATCTTCAGCATTACCTTTAGTAGCATTAGTTAGGGCAACAATACCCTTTTGGTCGTCCATTGTAAGACCTGCTGCTTCTCTTAATTTGGTATAAGTCTTTAAATTTTCAGAATTAAGCATTACATTGGTACCTAATTCAGCATTTACAGCCATAAGAGATTCTTGTAATCCTTTTGTAGTTATGAATATATCCCCTGAAAGATTAGAAACTAACTGAAGTTCATTACGCATTGAACTTGCTTCATTGTATGACATATTCATACCCTTAGCTAATTCACCTGTTGCCTTATCAGATGCCTGGATGGCAGCTATGATTTCATCAAATAAGAATTTAGCTATTGCTAGGGGGTCTTTAAGGTTCTTAAGCATAGATTTACCTAATGAACTCATACCCGCCTTTAAAACTTTTACTTTACCCCCAAAGTTTGTAGTTTCTGTTCCCCCTTTAGTAACTTCATCTGCTACCTTTTCCATAGCAGTTTTAGCATCATCAATTCCTAATTGATCAACTAAACCTCCTAAACCTAATTTATCTAAACCTTTTTTAAGACCACCAATTAAGGCACCCCCAAGACCCATAGCATCATTAATTTTAGTTTCTTGGTCTAATCTAGATTTTGCAGTAATTAAAAGGTTTTTATATAAACCATCATTCCCTGTAAGTACAGAGTTTATTTCTGTTAGGGCTTGTTCTTCTTCTTTTGTTAAACCTACTGTATCTTTTTTATTTTTTAATACATCTTTAGTAGTAGCTAAATTAGATCTTTCTGCTTTTACCTTTTCCTTGAGTGATGTAAGTTGCTTTTTATTTAACTTATTTATTCCTTCTTGGTCATTTTTAAGTTGTTGAGCTAAACTAGATAAACTATTAAAAGATTTTTTAGCATCAGATAATCCCTTACTTGATTTTGAAATTTCATCAACAACAGTTTTAAAAGCAGAAGAAATGCTTCCTATATCACTTGAAATATCTTTTACTTCAGCTCTTAACCCTTTTAAAGCGGTTTTTGCTTCAGTTATTTCATTAACATCAAATAACTTAAGAGGCTTACCACCCAATCGCTTATTTAGCTTTTGGATTTCTTCATTAAGTCTTTTTATTTCATCTGTGGAAGCCATAGGTGTAAATGGTTTTGTTATAAATATTACTAATTATAACTTGTTTTACCTTTATATGCCTTACTTGCTTCGGCAAATGCTGGGGTGTTAACTTTACCGTCGGAGTTAACTAGGTTTTTAGCACCTTTACCTCCATTAGAAGCCTTTTCGTTCGCTTTTTTCTCTTCCTCATAATGGGATAACATTTCACTGTATGTAAATTTACGTAACCATATAGGCATATTGTAGACAGAAGGATAATCATATCCTCCTTTACCATGAAATAATATTTGATGTATTTGGGAAAATAAGTTTTTCCTAAATAAAGGGGCTACTTTAATAGTCAGGCCAAAAAAAGTTTAGGCCAATAGGGACCTCTGCCTCCTCTCCATTATCCAAAATATAGGATAAATTTACATCTGGTTGGGTGTTTTTAATGTGATCCCTAAAAGCACGGGAATCTCTAGCTAAAAAATAATTATCAACGAAGTCTCTAATATCTTTTTTTTCCTCTTTTCCGTCTACTGATAATATTATATGTTTTAATCTAGTAGATAATTCAGGAGAGGCATCTTTTTGAAGTCTTTTTAAACCTGCTATTTCCCTATTTATTGCTTTTTCATCATGGCCTGTAATAAGTTTATAGGTAATTACGTTGTCGGTTGAAGGTAAAGTATATGAAAATTCATTTTTACCTGCTTCAAATTTAGATTCATCAAATTCTTTATTTTCTAAAGTAGAGCAATCTATAGTATGAGATTCACCTTTTATTTTTACTTCATAATCTTTACCATATCCTAAAATACGAGAAGCTATTAATAAGGCATTTTTATCTCCTATTATTAAATCGTCGGCATTAATGTTTTTATCTATAATTAAAGAATCTAATAATTTATCTAATACTGTACCCTTTTGGATGTAAGATTGGTTAGACAAAATATCTTCTTCTCGAGCAGTCATGTATTTCATTTCTACTTTACCACTTGATAGGGGATTGTCTTTAGAATAGATTAAACCTTTTGATGGTAATTCTACTTCTTCGGTTGGGAATTTAAATTCACTCATAGTCTTTATTTGGTTAAAACGTTTTTATCAATTATAAATATTAAAAAGGAAAGTTCTTAAAACGATTATTATTTATT
>Ga0209092_10003855_pt1 | contig 12779 bp, 7 predicted proteins | sample FraStrMetagenome_FD_187446 | JGI IMG/M metagenome (GOLD analysis project Ga0209092, IMG submission 187446) | Marine eukaryotic phytoplankton communities from Arctic Ocean - Fram Strait ARC3M Metagenome (SPAdes) (version 2) | ecosystem: Environmental > Aquatic > Marine > Oceanic | place: Fram...
TGGCTAAAATGTTAGGGGTACGGCTAATGAACTTTATTGCCCTTAGGGGTACGGCTAATGAACTTTATTGCCCTTAGGGGTACGCATAATGATATAGATCCGTGTGTGTGTGTGTGTGTTTGCTGAAAAAATATTTTGTTTTGTGTTTTAATTTTTGATGAAATAATGAAATTTGCGATTTTTCACGGAACTAGGGCTTTATGCGACGAATGTTTACTCGTTGAAAAACGTTTGGTTTAAGCCATATCGTAACAGTACCGTTGGAGTGAACTTTTGATATTGTGTAGGGTCCTTTGCTGTTGGCACCCAACTTGACTCCAGTCGGATCGTGTAGCATCACTTCCATATTTGGAGTGTAGGTGAAGGGGCGACGGCGTTGATTCTCTAAGAAGTTATTGTGATGGATACGAAGCTGCTTTCTATGACGGATCAACTTTCGGTTTGTAATATACTGAATCGGCTAGAGCATGTCCCTTTGGAAGATGAAGAGGCCGGGAGAAACTTTTGTTCTAGAATTTATTGCAGAATTTATTGCAGAATTGATGGCATAGAGGGAAAAGGAAAAGGCGGTATCGATGCACGAGTTCAGGAGGTCGGAGTGCTGCTCATTTTGTGATACCTTGCCTTGAGTGAAGATGGAACGAAGGATTTAGCCGAAAGTAAGATGCATTCTCTCTATGACAGAGTTTGCTTGTGGATTTTTGACTGTCGTTGTGACGTTTTGAATTCCCATGTGTTGAAGTAGTTGTTGGAATGGAGGTGCGGTGAATTCCGTTCCGTTATCGTGGATGCAACGAAGGAGGTGAGGGTAACGACATGTAATGAGGTTTTGTTTTCGAGGCGACAAGCGTCGCAGAGGCCGGAGAAGGGATGGATGGAGGTAAGAACCAACACAGAAACAGACCACTTTGGTGGGATCTGGAATGTCCGTGGACCAACCAAATCAATTTGAACTTCGTCCCACGGGTTAACTTCTGGTTTTTTAACAGGGAAGGTGGCCGAGGCGAGGAAATGGGCCTTTGACGCGTTGACGGATGTCGCACGTTTTGATGAGACTGTTGATTGTATTTCTCATAGAATAAAAATAAAAATGTGTAGAAATGGACTGATGTAGGCGTGTTGCACCTAGATGATGTAAGATTCGGTGACAGTGGGCAATAGTGGGTGTATTGAGTGACTTCGGAAGGAAAATTTTCCAATCATCCGATACATGTTTACGATAATGCAGAAGATGAAACTCGCCGAATGAACGAATTTGATACTGATTAGGCGAAGAAGTTGTAAATTGCTTTAAAGAGAAATCCTTTTGTTGGTGCTGTTGGATAATATTGAAGTGCAGGGGAAAATGTGAGGTGATAATTGACTGAATAGGCAGGGTGAAATAGGAGCCATAAAATTTCTTTTTTAATTCTGTGATAGCGGTAGGTTCTTTCGCATCCTAAAGAGGCAGGCGGGATACGGCATCCGCTGCTAAGTTGGAAGCACCTGGACGAAAGATGAGGGTGATGTTGAATTCTTCTGCTAAGAGTCGCTAAATTATTCAGATCACGAAGCGTTTGAAACAACCTGCTTTTCCTCGTTCGTGGACGACCACAACGTATCGCACGTGCTCTAATTCGAGATGGTGTATAATTGTAGTTGAATGTGAAAATTAAATATAAAACATATTAAAGCTCAGATATTTATCTTCGCCTCATACCTGATTCGGTAAAACGCAATCTCACAATCCCCTAAAACGATTGACGAATCGTCTTTCGATATTGAGGGATTACCGCTGACTTCATCCTCACTATTCACTTACATCGACAATAAACTTAACAACAATCACATAGTAAAAAATCTACTCGATTGATTATCAGTCGATACTCTTGACAATATTTGGCGGGATGGACATTGAATGCGAATGTTTCATCTCCTGTAAAATATTCAAAATCTAGAAACATCGTTGAAATAAAAGAACAATAATGTGCAAAATTAAATTTTTACAAATTAACTTGATAAAGCAGGTGTTACAAATCAAGGATACACCGCAGGTGCAAATGTATATTCGTTGGTAATTGATTCTGTAAACCTTACCAAAAAAGTGAGCTTAATAAACTCGATGAATCATTAAGCATAGCCACGTAATGTCATTCCTTCAAACTTATATACTTCATTAAATTCCTTGATAACACCTCCACTATCAAGACCAAAAGAAAGTATGCAAAAACTGTGGGTTGTCCATTGGATCAACATCAAACGATAACGGAGTTATTTGACAATCACTATCATCGCTGGGAACAACATCCGACATTGCTATTTGAATTACATGCAGGGACGACGTAGCAGCAGAAAGGAGAAAGAAAATGTTTTGTGCATTCATTCTGCTTAATAAGATTTCAGTCGTTCAGCATTACCCTTCTTGGCCTCTCTCTCTCTCTCCTACATCATTCTTATCCATTCTTGCCATTTTTGATTTCATACTTTTTTAAAAGTAGTGAAGATACATTGTAGTGTGGAACCAAATCAATACGATATGGTCATCCATTATGGCGATGATCAGAATAATAATACGTTTGTAATCGAGGAAAAAATTATTATTTGAGATAAAAATAATCAATTTACAGATGAGAAATTAGCACTAAGATGAAAATATTCGTGGTGAGTCGGTCGATTTTTGATTGACATTGTGAAGATGAAAATTTGCACATTGAAGATGAGAATAACGCTTTCTGAGATGAAAATTCGGGTGTGTTATTTGAGATGAAAATCTCATGAATGTGCGGGGGGCGGTAGAGGTGAGTCTTTAGAAATCAGAATTTTATCCACGACTAAATATTTTTATCTAAAGGATTTAATGAAAACTTTCATTTTTGTTAAATAAAAACTACACTTCGAATTAAATTCTCGTTGACATAAAGAATTATACGAATGTAGCGAGAAGAAAATTAGCTTAATACCTAACAACTAAATAAAGTATCTCTCTAATGTACATGAAACGTAGTTGTGTTCGCCCATTTTATACATTGACATCGTTACCGGTACCCGGTACCACTACTTCACACACACACATGTTTCCCCTTAAATGTTTTTCTATTCTCTACAGAGGAAGACAGTGAGAGTTTTGGTAACATTCAGATCTTCGTTTCACCGTTTTCACAACTTGATGATCAAATGAAAAATGAAAACTTCGTCTGGATTCTTGCAACAATGTTCGTTTCCGTATCTGGTAGTTCAATCGAGCAATCAGATGATAAGGATAGGCGCCTAAGTTATCATTACATTGACGACAGAGATGAGAGGTCAGCCAAGGATAACAATCAAAAGTGTAATACAGGTTGGTCATGTATTTGCGATGAAAATACTGGGCTTGGCACTGATTCGGCTATTGACATTCACGCTCATGCAAGGCATACAACGACCACGAGCAACTCAAATTTTTCGAAGTCTACCTCATTCTCGGATGATTTCTCATCTCAAAAAGATGATCAATCCTTTCATCACCAACACTATTCGCATAATAACCATCACCACGAGAATGGTGATGTTTTTCAGGTGCTTCACAATAACGTGGAATTTCTCGTTCGGAATATATTTGTTGGATCTGCTAGAACGGTCACAAAATGTACTTGTTATTGTGATTTGCCCACGGGGAGTCCGTCCATACCACCTTCTGTATTTCCATCAGTAAAACCAATAGATAAAACTCTCACGCCGTCGCTGACGAAAACCAATAATCCAACAGAAATCGGATTTATCACAGAGGAAATCATAGCAACAGATCCGGCAACTTCTTTTCCTACAACGAATCCAACTGAAATCGGATTTATCACAGAGGAAATATTTAGTGCGGTTCCGTCCACCCTAGCATCTAACCAACCTTCTCCGAATGAGTCCTCTTTGCCTACGCAGGTTCATACAAACCAACTCTCCATATCGGATTCCAGTCAGCCTTCTCCACAACAATCCTCATCCCCTACAAAAGATACTACAAATCAACCGTCCACCCTAGCATCCAACCAACCTTCTCTGAATGAGCTCTCTTTGCCTACACAGGCTCATACAAACCAACCCTCCGTATCGAATTCCAGTCAGCCTTCTCCGCAACAATCCTCTTCTCCCACACAAACTCCTACAAATCAACCGTCCACCCTAGCATCCAACCAACCTTCTCCGAATGAGTCCCCTTTGCCTACACAGGTTCATACAAACCAACCCTCCGTATCGGATTCCAGTCAGCCTTCTCCACAACAATCCTCTTCTCCCACACAAGCTCATACAAATCAACCGTCCAACCTAGCATCCAACCAACCTTCTCTGAATGAGTCCTCTTTGCCTACACAGGCTCATACAAACCAACCCTCCGTATCGGATTCCAGTCAGCCTTCTCCGCAACAATCCTATTCTCCTACAAAAACTCCTACAAGCCAACCGTCTATCCTGGAATCTAACCAACCTTCTCTGAATGAGCTCTCTTTGCCTACACAGGTTCGTACAAACCAACCCTCCGTATCGGATTCCAGTCAGCCTTCTTCGCAACAATCCTCTTCTCCTACGCAAGCTCGTTTGAACCCACCGTCTATCCTAGTATCCAACCAACCTTCTCTGAATGGTTCCTTGCCGCCTTCACAATTTCTTTCCAATGAACCTACTTTAAGTAGGAGTTTGTTTACATCGAATATTCCAAGTAAAGAAAAAACAATTGGTATTGGATTTTTTACCCCGTCTGAGCAATCTACCGCTCAATGAGGAGAGGCAAAGGAATGTGCGCATTGATTCGCACACAATCTGAAAGCTTCCAGGTAAATTGAAATTTGATACTTTTCTTCTGTCTGGTTACTTTTGGCCTCGCAAAACATAGCTTTAAATATAAAGTTCGCAGTACAACTGCTCTCGCTTTGATATTCTATCTCTTTTTTGTAGAATCTGTGGCACCAATTCTTTCAACATGAATATTGTTTTCGTGTTCGCGGTATAAAGGCTAGGAGCTTCCTCTCAATAAGGAACCCGCTTTCTATCGGACCATATTATTTCTAGAATGTTACTCGAGTATTGGTATCTGAACCAAATGTCGTCGTTTAACTACAAGAAAAAAATATACTTTCCAAGGTATCCTACACTATTTAAAACTCAACATCGGACTATATGACTTGGTTTAATTATCACTACATTATTCTTTTTATTGGAGTGTAGTCATTATCTTATCCTGGTGAAATATTTCTTGTATATACAGATGATAGGATTTAACGATCAGATCAGACACTTGCGCAATGATAACTTCACATTTTGGAATGACTGCAGCGCTACGGACTTCCAATAATACGTCTGATATTCCCTAGTAATTCAAAGTGTCAGTTTCGTGTATTCTAAAAACCACAAAGAGCATAGCAGAAGCACTTGAACAAGTAATCAAGCAGTAATTGAATTTTCCTTATTTGTCTGATGATAGACCATCCATAAAATGTACCGACTCAGCAACACTGCAATAATATGAAGGCTGTCATGTAGAATTAGGTTTAGGTGCTTTTCCGTACCCACTGCGTAAACGTAAGAAGTAGCTAAAGCATCTTATTTGCATATTCGCGAGAGGTGCTTATATATTATTCGGATGTATTTGACCTAACAACTGACTTTGTCCACGAGAGAAAAATTGTCAGCGTTCATTGCACCAAAGAGCGTGAAGTCGCTTGGATATAAAAAGCAAATGTAGATAGCACACATCTTTTGATAAAAGTTGATTAAACAAATAGGGACATCTGCTCACTTTCATTCAAAAATGTAATAAAAAGGCTTCTATCTAGGTTGACCGAACAAATAAAATATTATCGCCGATTTGCTTCATCTACTCTAACTCGTCTTTCCCCAACTCCGCGTAATTTTTATTTTTCTCATCATCTTCCTCATCACCGTCACCAATATAAATCTCTTCCGCCATTTGCCATACCTGCAATATATTATCTTCGGCAATACTGGCAACTGTCCATGCATTATCTGAATCACCCGAAGATGCATCTGCCCAGCAAAAATCACTAACCTTGCTGGTATGACCACCATGCACGAACAACAGCTCTGGTGGCCCATCCTCGGCATCTTCCGGAGTTTGCTCGGCACCAATTCGACTTAAATCCCAAATATTCACCCTTCGATCTGCACTGCAACTGCCCAGAATAGTTTCATTAAATGGACACCATTCCACCTGAAATACCTGATCAGTGTGCCCCCTAAGCGAATGCACACGACTCTTCAAATTTCGAACATCCCAAAGTGCCACGGTCTTATCGGCCGAACTCGTCGCGAAAAGAAATTCGTTCTGAGGATTAAACGCAATGCCATTGATATCACTCGCATGCGCATTCTCAATGGCATGAACAGGTTTCGATCCCCCTTTCTTTCTCATGTCCCATAAAATAATTGCTCGATCGTCTCCAACGCTTCCTATCAAATTCCGATCGCGATTGTGCCATGCTACGTCCTCCACCACGTCCGTATGACCGGTAAAAATACTTTTCGCATCCACCACGGACGGAGAGCCGTCAGTAAGTTCCCAAAGGCAAACCTTACCGTCCTCGCCTCCACTGACTAGACGATGGCTATTCCCGCTCCCGGATGGTTCGTTTGGATCCCATGCAAGGCCGTATCCTTCGGCTGTGTGTCCTCGAAGTACGTGTTGAGGAGCCGGCGCACTGTCTTTCGCAGGCATGCTCGGATGTTTCGTTAGATCATAGATGTATACTTCGGACTGGGGACCTTTGGTTGCAATGACAAAGTGATTTCGAGGATTGTACCGAGCTCGATTTACCTCGCCTTCGTGTTTTACTTTCATTTTAATTTCAATCTTGGCGTCGAAGTTTCCCGCCCCAAACCCTCCAGCTTCTCTGGTTTCGTCGTCGTATTTGGCGTTTTGTGTGGCCTGTTCGGCTGTTGGAAGTTCCACCTGTGCGATCATTACATAATTTTGTTCTAAAATTACAAATTACACAACAAAAAAGGATAAGTTTTTCAAAATTGGATGTACGAACTTTTAATTAAAAATTAGCCATCTTACCTCCCGGGCTGGTGTGAGTACCTAAGAGCAATGTTTGCGTGTTAATCCCATGGGATGAGTTATTCGTTTTGTTGGGCATCCATTGACACGTTAATGAGGGCCACTCGAGGCTATGCGTCATGCAAACGTCGTATAAGTAGGGCCTGTTAAGGTATAACATTGAACATTTACAAGACATTGAATTAGAAGAATATCTATATCAATGGCAGTGTGGGCATGAAAATAACAACGTACGTATTTTTCTTCCATATTTTGTATTCTGCATCTATGAGACGCTCCTCTAGAATATCTGTTTGATCTTTTTCCATTGTTTTAATTAACTTTTTGTATTGGGTATTTTTGATTTTTCATGAGAGGGTGGGTAAAAAGATAAGGGATGTTGGGTGCGCAATGCCCCGGGCACCCGGTGTCTAAATTTGTTTAAACTTTATGTTCAAAGTTCGCAATAATGTTGCGCGCGGAAAAGATGTTCATGTATTTTTACAGCTGTTTTCATGTCATGTTTCGAACAATTACAATTATTATATATTAGCAGTTATGTATTGCGCTAATTTTCATCTCGCTACATTCGTATGATTCTTCATGTCGGTACTTGAGTTAGCCATTCGGCTATTACAATTATTTCAAAATGCATGTAGGCAACCTCTCATGCAATTTAGCCATTGGGAGGAAAGGAACATTGGGTTTCGGCGTATCAAACGATTCCACAGTTTTTGAAAGGCGAAAATATATATAATATAAATAAAATATATATCGCTAGTGAAACAGAAAGATAATTTATGAGTAACACTGTATAAATCGAAGCAGATGCCATGTAACGAGTTTACGTAGTGGCGTAAGCCGAGGATATGGTTGTTGCATGGTTTCTTCAAGGTGATGAAATTTTGAAGAACTGTATTCTTGATAAACTTGAGTCGATTTGTTGCTAGGGAACAACGGATAATCTATAATTACAATAATCGATATTCTTGTGAGTTCCTGCACCATAAGACCTATTCTGTATTTACTTATTCCTATAACTTTAACTCGTAAACAATCCGACCAGAGACAGTAAAAAAATTTGCACATTACCATGATGGTCTTCACAGTCAAAATCTTGTTTACTTTTCAAAATTAATGTAAAGACGATCCGACGAATACGGATCGTCTGTCAGCTGAATTAAAAATTAGAAGCAGTATTATACATCGGTACAATGCACAATGCACAACGTATTGAATTCTTTGAAGTATACAATTTTCTTCTATTGTACTTTGGAGAGTATACGTGTTGTATATATACATAAACTTCTTCCGGCAATCAAGTCAAATTTTACCCAGAGTTCGCATATTCGAAAAATCATTTCCAATTTCCAATGCAGGGAATATGTTGTGTAGCTGTATATAGTATATAATATGTATATGTAGCCAGTCCAGTGTAGCCACAGTAGGATAAAAATATAGGCAATGCTACTCTGCAATTGTTTCAGCGAGAACATTTTGACTTGTATTTGGTCTCTCCTCTGCTCCTCTATTGAAACTCTATAATAATTTATGACCAAAACCTACAAAACAAACACGATCATCACCTGCACACACGGAACAAAAACATAACGAAAAACCATGGGTCAAGTCTTACAACGACTGTTGGATGTATTCTATAGCAAAAAGCTTGATGTCGTCGTCATAGGTCTTGAAAATAGCGGGAAAACGACGTTACTTTCCGTACTCGCCAATGGGCAACCGGTGGAAACCGTACCAACGATTGGATTAAATGTGAAGGTGTTTAAAAAGGGTCAAGTGAACATGAAATGCTGGGATATAGGAGGGCAACAACAGTATCGGAGTGAGTGGAGTCGCTATGCGAAAGGATGTGATGTGGTGCTTTATGTGGTGGATGCCTCGGCGCCACAAAAGATGGCCACGGCGAAAAAGGAGTTACATAAATTGTTAGATGATGGAAGTATTGGTGCGACGCCGTTGCTGATTCTTGCCAATAAAATCGATATTCATCCGCATGTTGGAGAGTCGGAATTAATTGAGAGGCTTTCGTTGAATTATGTTATGGAAACGCCGTGGATGGTCCTTCCCATTTCTGCTTTGCATGTAACCAATATTGATCAGGTTATGGAATGGCTTATCGCGCAGGGCCGCTAAAGAAACAGGCAGGATTATTAAGGAGGAAATTAATACATGGTAGTTTATGTCTTTTATTTTTGGATAGAATTCAATAGTGCAATTAAAACGGTTGTGTAATATTCGAATTTATTTTTACTTACGTAGTTTGGTATCATGAAATATATTAATGTTTATATTATCACGAATGAATCAAATATATATATATATATATACATATTTAAATATTCGAAATGGCATTTGCATTGTAACTACCGGTAGTGTGTACCTTTAAAAGTCATAGGGGAGTGAAGAAGTAAAAAGAAAGATATATATGTTTACTTTGTTAATTTGAAAAAAAAACACTCGTTTCATTATTGGTGTACAATGTAGTTGTATTTTTGAATCGGCGCCTAGTCTTGGACGTTAACAATTATTAATAAAGTATACAGTTGAGCGAAAACAACCAAAGGCTCAGTTGTTTCTATTGCAGCAACGTTAAAATTTTTGAACTTTGAATAATCATAACGAATATTCTTACTTCTTACCTATGTAGGGGATATACTAGACACACTGTCTTAATTTTGATACTTAATATGGTTGCTTTCTAGATTCGGCGCAATATGCAACGGTTGAGGTGTAAAAAAAGCTATTGGATTAAATATACTTCTTTATTACTTTTATAGCTTAATATAGATTTATTTCTTGGTGCCTGCTTTCCGTCATAATTTAAACACAATATGAATTCGGAAATTTTTCTATTGATTGAATATTTTGGATGGATGATTTCGACGTTTCATTCATTCCAAACATCATCAATTTCCTCCTCATCTAATGATACAACTACATCGCCAGACATACCCATAGTCCCTGACATTCCCACAGTATCTCCACCGTGTGATTTCTGTTCTTGTGCGGGAGTTTCTCCATCTTCATATCGATCCCACTCCATATTATATGCACTCCGACCATGGTAGCTTATATCTAATCCTACAATTTCTTCCAAAGGATCCGCCCGGAGCCAACCTACGTAGCTCAGTATGAGAAAAAATGGTGTCATTAGAACCATGACCCATCCCAGTATAAATAATATTCCAATAACTTGGACAGCAAGTAATGACCCATCATTACTTGCCCCATCATAGTAAAAGAGTCCACTGGCTTCAAGACCATAAACTTGTTCCACACGAGAGGGATTGGCGAAGAAACCAATACAAAGCATACCCCACAATCCATTAAACAAATGAACAGGTATAGCATCCACTGCATCATCTAATCGAAACTTGACAAGCATTTCCGAGCTGTAAAAGTAGATAAATCCACTCACAAAGCCAATGACCACGGCAGCCCACGGCTCAACGAGTCCACAGGCTCCTGTAATACTAACGAGACCGGACAAACATCCATTCAACGCATACACGAGCTCAAACGTCGTCTCGCCCGTTATTTTCTCAGTCTTAAACGTCGAGAAACACAGTGCAGTCACACACCCAGCAGATCCCGCTAGGGTTGTGCAAACTCCTGCCAAACTCGCAATTGTCGCGCTGCTTGTACTGGATATAGTGTAAGTACTTCCTACATTAAATCCATACCAACCAAACCATAAAATAAACGTTCCCAGTACTTGAAGGGACATACTATGTCCTTTCATTCGCTTCGGTCGTTCAATAACTTCGCCCGTCCTTTCATCCGTAAATCGACCCTTTCGCGGTCCTAGAATCATTACAGCAATAAGAGCCGTCATACCGCCGGTTATGTGAACTACGCCGGCCCCGGCGAAGTCCAAAGCACCGATACCTAAAAAGGGATTTGGATTGAAAGCAGATAAGAATCCCTCGACGCTCCAAAACGTATGTACGACGACGGGATACACAAAGCCCGTGAGCATGAAACTATAGCATAGATATGCTCTCATTTGACTTCGTTCGGCCAACGAACCGGCTACAATTGTTGCGGATGTGGCAGCAAACGCGAATTGAAACAGCCAAATAGAGTAATTTTCAAATCCTTGTAAGAAAAAATGTCCATCTCCTATAAAGGTAGTGACACTATCCTCGATTTGTTCCCGAGGATCCCGTGTAAATTCGTTTGTTCCCCCGTAGGCAAACGCAAAACCAAAGGACCAAAAGCCAAGGGCTGCACCACAGGCATCTAATAAATTCTTTAGCTGTGTAAACGAGTGTAAATAGAAAGAGAAATCATTCCGACACGGATGAGAAAAATGATCCCACAAACAAATCATTTTTTCTCTTCACCAAACGAGTCGACAGACGAACAGACGTACCATTGTATTTTGAACATTTTTCAACCGCACAGATCCAGCACATAGCATGGCAAATCCAGCCTGCATAAAAAACATAAGGGATGATCCAAACAGGAGAAAGAATGTATCTATCCCAATACTGATCTCATTGGTTTTCTTCGGACAAAGAGGAAAAACCAAAATTAAGCTAAATGATTAAATTACTTAACGCACATGCAGACATACATGACCAGCAAACCAACTTACCTCCTGTGATAAATCTGAGATGCATTGTATTTGTGCTGTTATATCGTCCTCGAATTGACTTTGGCATGAATCGTAAAAGGAAGTTTGCTCTTCGAAGTTGTTCAGTCTCACCATGGTGGAAGATGAGGAAGAGGGATAAGGCGAAGTTGGAGTCGGGTGTATCCCAAAAATAAAATTTGCGGTGATTTCGATATTCACGTCAATAGCCTGACGGGTCAGGCTTCAAGATGTACGCAATCGAAATGGATGGACTAGGAAAAGAAAGGTCTTAGACAAATATTGACGCCATACGATTGGCTGGTAGAAGATGCGGAAAATATTATTCTAAGAAATAAATGAAGAATGTAATGAGAAAGAGAATAGTTATAAAAATAGAAAGTATTTATTCGAAATTAACGAATGTTAAGCCGAAAATATCTTCGCTTTCGAATACTTTCACGAGTGAAAACAGAAGCTGCTGTATTTTCATGGATTTTGAGCAGTCGATGGAATAAGAAGATCGCTAACGTACGTACTTTCATGCAAATACATATGATATTGACCACAAAAGTCATAACTTCAAGCGTTGTTTTCAATGTCGACAGAAATCCGAATCGAATCGAGGCGGCGACGCTGAAAGAATTAATTGAATCACAACTTCAAGCACCATTTGGGTTCTCTTTCGAAGTACGAGCACAATTTGGGTTCTCTTTCGGAGTATTTACATACGTTTGACATGCCTGAAAAATCGCTCAACTTCTTATCATGATTCATGATTGATGATTGATGACATTCATAACCTTCTGAATCTTTCCGTCCTTTTTGGTTGTCTGTCTCTAGAAAAAATTTCCGATCTTCTTTTAGTGAACAAAAGTCATAAGTCAACCGATATCATCAACCAACTTAGAAGTTCGGGTGAGTAACGAAACTTACTCATTAAACGTTATCGCCACATCCTTTCGAATACCGGTACATTTCTTGTGCCATAAAAGGTACGACTACGACCTACGATTATAGGTGGCTCACTGATCAGCGTGTCAGTGAATTTACTGACTGAATGACTCACTTACTGACTGACTGATTCGGGCCGGACAGTGAAATATACTGACATCGCGTAAGTACTCTCGTAACGGATATACGTGACATAAAATTCGCGTAAATACTGTTGTAACTTGT
>Ga0209092_10003856_pt1 | contig 12777 bp, 8 predicted proteins | sample FraStrMetagenome_FD_187446 | JGI IMG/M metagenome (GOLD analysis project Ga0209092, IMG submission 187446) | Marine eukaryotic phytoplankton communities from Arctic Ocean - Fram Strait ARC3M Metagenome (SPAdes) (version 2) | ecosystem: Environmental > Aquatic > Marine > Oceanic | place: Fram...
GATCCTGTTTGCGCCCAAAAGTACCTTGCATAATGGCATTCTTTCGAAGACCTAATCCTCTACCCCCCGAGGAGGGCATAGGGCCTCTTGGCATCGTAATCCGTAAACTGTAGCTTGCTGATGCTTAAGATGAAGTCTTGATTGGATCGGCTTTTTCGTAAAATTTTCAAACGCGGTGCAATTTCCTACGTACGTAGAATTCTGCAAAGACAATTTATATATCTTATTTTCTAAAGAGATAACATTTATGCATGCTGATGGCGCATAAGGTGGATCGAAATACCACTACACGCATTTGTTTCATTTGCATCATTTTTCAACAAATCAATGTTCTCTTCAGACAAAAAAATTGAAGGAAAATAAATATGATGACCTTTAACGCTAATCTTTTTGGTGCCCTATTTTGGGTGTCCCAATATTTTGGTACACCCAAAATGGGGCACCAAAATTAATTTCATATTTTGTCCTGGAAGAAATCACAAAATAGACTATCTGATACAATATATTGATTCTTTGTGATTTAAAGTAATGGAAAATCATTTTCTTTAGTGTGAATTTTCCGTTTTGTTGTCATGATCATGTTGTTCCAAAAGTCAAAGGAAATCACCAAAATTGCATGACAAATTTTGAAATTACGTGCTCTATTTTGTTGAAGAAATAACTTTGTGGAAAAAAAAATTTAGCCTAATCTTAAGATTGTTAGTGCTCTATGCACAATTGCCTTTCTTATTATGTTTAATTTATGGTCAAATGTGCATGACAACATTTTTTTGATGGTGAAAGTGATGGCATCGACAAGAAAAAAATTCATACGTGCTAAATATTTTTAAAATTTTGTATATCATTTGAAATATAATTACGTAGTAATTCATACACTCCCCCATCAAAAACAATCTTACAACGCAATTCAGCAACACGATGTCTGGAAATACAAATGAGAATGTCATTTGCTCTTATGAAAACTGCAACGTGTTAAGTGCCAGAAATGTCTAGAGGAAGAAGTCATGGACAGTTCTTTACTTCGCCAGAAATAAAAAGGCTATATGAACTGTAGTGTGGTCCTTTGTCTTTGGCTGTATTATTTTGCCAATTGGGATGCTCTGGACAACAAATCAGAAGAAGAGATATCCAATATGTCCTTCATTTATGGAAAAAATCATTTCTATTCCAAGGCCAAGTAAAGATACAAAATCTTCTGAGATCCAATATGATAGAATTGGATGTTGAGATGTTAGTGATTTGTATTGTTACACCAAGTTTTTATCTGATATAAAATGTATTCCGAAATTGTTGCAAGAGACAACCGCTCGAGCCGATGGACAACAGGCTTACCGTTTTGATGGAAATAAGAACAGAAAAAAATAAAAAAATACGCAATTAACAATATCAAATTCTAGGAAAGCACCAACAGAACCTGCAGTAGATTATGCAACAGTAACCGGCGGTAGTGTTTCTTCACTGAGCACTAATGGTGGTCTCCTTTCTGGAATTGTATCAGAATTTGTCGGTCGTTCCAGGTGGAAAATCCTTGGCGACTTAAAAGCCTGCGGGCAATAGTTAAATTATTAATCAATGCGTTATTTATTTATTTAAATACCCCCCCCCCCCTCAATGATGAACTCTCCTACAGTGAACACTCATGTGAATGAATTGAATAATGACATTATGGTAAATGATTATGATAGTGTTGAAGAGAGCATTTGTGATATAAACAAATTAGCTTTATGTGGAAGTGCATGATAAAGACAACGAAGACAAAAAAATTAAAGAGGGGGGGGAGATAGATGTGCTTGGGAATTATTGGAACTGGGATCAATGGCAGGATATTGGAGATGAAGACAGCATCCCTGGACCACCGGAAATGGATCACTATAATGGTCCTCATGGAATAAAAGAAAATGTGGCCACATCTTTCCAAACTATTCTCCAATGTATTTTTGCAACATGGATAGATATTACTTCAAACAGCTTGCTACACAATCAAACAAATATGCAAGAACACAAATGCGTTCTAAGTCATCATCAATGTTTCTTGCCCACCAGTGAGAGAACATTTCAGGAGGAGAAATGGTTCGTTTTTTTGGTATCATGTTGAGAATTAGCATAAAAAATGGGTGGATGTACTCCATATTTTCAGGTAAACCCACTTGTCAATCTTGCAAGTGGTTATTCCGTCCAATTGCGCGGTTCAATCCATGGGCAAAAGAGGTTATGCCTCTAATTCGCTTCAAGCAAATCAGAAAAGCGTTCCATCCGGAAGCTGGATTAAGTAAGTGTGGTGATAAATGCCATCAACTCAAGTATATTATTAGGAAGTTAAACAAAAAAGCAAAAAGGATTTTCCATCTTGGTCCTAATGCATCTTTTGATGAAGGAAAGATAGCAATGAGAAGTAGATACTGTCCAGTCAGACAGTATAATAAAGAAAACCCAAATAAGTAATTTAGATTTTTTTATTTTAGCTGATGCATCTTTCTATTTCATTTATCATTTGGATGTTTATCAGGGTAAAAATGTGAACAACATAGATGTGCACAAAAACGTTGCAAAGCTGCCAACAACACAAAAGGCTGTTGCAAATGCAATTGTGAAATCCGAGATAAACAATGATCCAAATGGATCACGGCATATCTTCATGGACAATTGGTACACCACACTGCAACTGTTGGCTCTAATGCTGACAAATTGGAATCTCAGAGGGGTGGGAATATGCAGAGCAAACAGAAAAGGTTTTGCATCCAAAGATTTAGTTTTAGATAAGAATTCAAAAAGAGGTTCATTTGTGAGAAAAGTGGAGAAGAAATTAGGAATGGTTATCACAAGATGGAAGGACCACTCTAAGGTCCTTCAAACTGTTAGCACTGTGATGATAAAGGGACTTACATCAATCACCAGAAGGACTGGCCCCAAGTAAATTAAAGTCGTAGTGCCTAATGATATTGAAAAATGTCAGAGAGGTGTTGATAGTGGAGATCAGCATAGAGTTATGGGTGCAGGATTTTCAAATATTGAAATGGTACAGGAAGGCTTACCTTGGAATCAATGATTTTTTCATGTTAAAAGCTTTTTCTGCATGGAACTTTTCTGTAGGATACACAAGGGTTAGAGGAGGAATCAAGACTCGTTGCTGTCTTGTGAAATGGGAGTTCTACGCAGTTACAGCGGAGGAACTTATGGCCTTCGTGGATGTTGATGAAATGAAACATCCCACAGTTGTCGTTATTGAAAATTCTTCATCATTACATCACCCATAAGTTGTGCGATGAAGAAACCATTCTGAGAATGATATAAATCGTCCATCATGTGCCATATGCAATATGGAAGAAAGTGTTGAAAGTATTTTTTTTAATTCTGACAACAAAAAAGGACGAAAATATTCCAGAAGAACTAAATATTTGGCAACATGCACTCACCTAGAGTGTAATATCAGTGCACATATCTGCTGCCTAGAAGCGACAAAAACATATTTGTTACCAATGTTCAAAGGTATGCCTTGCTTTGATATCGCACATTCTAAAGAATGTCAAAACCTGTTTACTACAGTTTTTAGAAATGGAAAAGAATACATCAGATCAATACCATTGCATAAGGTGGTTCAGGATCTGGAGGAACTATATGAAAAATACTTACCTAGGAGAAGTAGCTGTGGCCGACCTAGATTAGTTCAAGAAGACCAAGAAGAAGTTCCTCATACTCCTCCTGCTCGTACCACCAATAGGAGGAGCACACAAAACTCAATCCCTCCTCCCACAAACAAAATCCCACCCAGAAAGAGAAGCCCAAATGAAATGACACCGCCACGCCAAAGAACACACCAGGGCAGCCAGAGAAAAAGAGTGATAAGGACAAGTGCGTCAAGGAAAAGAAAGAGAAGTAGTAGGTAGATAATAAATAGTAAACAAAATATTCAATTGCATACCTTGTAGATATTGTGCAACTTTTTTTGTCATGCCTTTGCTGCTATCAATTTGACATGATTACTGCTCTCATTTCAATAATACATCAAGAAATCATAGCATATCATTACATTCATCCTTGATAACTTCGGTTCTAACATGAAAACAATCAAGGTGGGTATTCTTGATCCCAAAAACGTTACCGACAAAGAAGAGAAGATAGTTTTCTCAGCCAACTAAGCAAATAAAATTGACTTATCTAAAAAAAACTAAATATTTGGTATACTATTTAGAGGAATCATAACCTACTGGGTATACAACATGTAGTCCAAAATCAGTATACTGAATCGTAAATAAGTGCCATTAACAGATTGGCGTTAAGATTTTATTCGTTTAAACAAACCTTATTTTATTTAAACTTAGCATGTTTCTTATGTTCAAAATTTCATTTTACGTACGAAGTATCAATATCAACAAGCAATGAATTAATTCGTCTGATTACATCTAAATGAAAAACATAATTACACGAAATATATAATTTTGTTTACAAGACAATTTGGCCATATTAGGGAAAGAAATAGGCAAGATTTACTTAGATATTTCTAACTATTTCAATGCTGATGAAAGTTACCATGTGATTCATCCATCAACATACTCATTTTGTGTAGAATCCTACTTAAAAAAGAATTTTATGGGTATTCAGTAATATAACCATTTCATGGAAGGGGCATTGTTCCCGCCCTTGTCAGGGGGGGGGGCCACAGCCGATTTTCAACTAAATCATTATTTCATGAGCTACTACCAGAGTCACCATGATAAACATATTAAATCCACTTTTTATATTTATGCTTTCAAATAGACCTGAATAAATATAAAACAACATTTGCGGCAAGAAAATTCATTATCAATTGAAAAAAGGCTAGCAAAATGATAATCAAACGAAAAAATGAATCTAAAAAAAAAAACAGGATTCATTTTCAAATTCCAATTCAACATTTAAGTCACTCAGAAAAATGGATGTTTTACGCGATTTAACTATTTTTCTAGAAAGTTTTCTTAGAAGTTACCGTACGTACAAATTTTATAATAACCTTATCTTAAGCATAGAAAACTCCCTCAAACCATTTCTTTATGAGAACCTTGTTGCCATTCGATGGATGAAGCATTGAGTACGCTGCTGGATTCCTAACGGAAAAATTAGATATCGCGTTCAACGTGGTCTGCCTGTTGGATCAGAAAACTTCATTGACCTAAAATATGGACAAAAGCAGAAACATCTTAAAGCGTATGTAAGAAGTACTCTATTTAAAGGGTAAGCATATGATTATACAAGCAAGCATAATTTTTCTACCGTACGATCCATATGGACTAAAAACAAACCTCTTTTTCTTGCTTGCTTAAGTACTGAACCGTTGGACTTCAATACTTTAACAACAAAAAACATTATAGGTAATGAATAATTCATTAATCACTAAAGTATGTAGTAAAAATTTCTCCTATATAAATAGAAAATTCTTTTTAATTTAGTTGGTGCACTAATGAAGTATAGGCCAAAGAAATTCGCCAACATATCCCACATATACAATCCCAGATGCCACGATGATGGTGCGTACAGCTGATACCATAAGCAATCAGAAAAAACAGTTTCGGCCTTTACTTTTATTTAGAGCATTCATACGAAATTGCAGCTTATGTTGACACCAGTAAGTAAGAAGATACAGAGAAACCGAACCTTTTTAGTTGTTTAGTAACAATTACAGATTCTAATTCTCTAGACACGAAGGACAAAATAGTCCATCAGAGGGAACCGTGCAATAATGACATGTCTCTTCTCCAAAACAAAACATATAACTTTTTTTGCTGATTACCTCCACACTCAGCCTCTATTTTTTGAACTACCTGAACATTGTCATTAACAGTTGATTTCGCTCGGTACAACATAGAGCCATTCTTTCCTATTTTTAATTCCATTCCATTCCGTTCCAAGCCCTATAAACTTGCTCTTTATTTCTAGATATTGTTTCATTCCTTAAAATAGAGCTGATTCATCTTGTTCTCTGAAAATCATCTTTCTCTTCTTTCTTAATTGCTATAAATGTCAATGAATTGAAGGTAGAAATCGTCACAGTTAGTTATCTCCAACAAAAGGATTCGAAAATACATGCCACATGGAAACATATGAAGTCAAGTCTCACCTTTTGCATTTTGTTTTGTTGTCTAAGGTATTTCTGAACGTTTTGTTCCTGCGCCAAATAAAAAACAAATAATTACATTGTGAGGATTATGACGAAAAGAAAACAAAGTTGCTTCTTTCAGCATGTATCAAAATAGTAAATGAAACGGACCGAAGTCCCTTCGTTTCGCAATTTACTCACTTCCTCAACAGGAATGCTCTGTTTCACTTCATCCGATGATTTTAGGCTTCTTGCGGATGTCGAATGAGGCTGGAGAAGAAAGATTGTAGCGATGATGAATGTAGAAAAGTATTTCATTGTGAAATTCATTGTGATGAAGGTGCCTTGATATTTAATCAAATTTAAATTTGTGTGCATTATTGAACGAATTGCGAATTCGACAGCAGTACAATATCTTGTTTAATTTACACGAACATTGTAAGAGATATAGGTATACACGTTTTACGTAGAGAACTGCAATTCGTTATGCTATTTTTCTATGTCTCGATCTATGTACGTCGGAGAGGAAAGGCCTTGACATTTTGCTAACAAGATTGGAAGTTTGAATACATGAGGTCATCTCTGCGGCTCTAAAATTTTTCACTTTTGCAAATAACTATGTTAAGATTATTGAGTCGGGGTAAAAGATACTCCTATATGAGAAGGCACGAATCCATTCCGTGCCTTATGAATTCGATTTTAAACTTACTTACGTGAGTATAGTGTCATCCCATTGAGTCATTTTGATGTTTTTTACTTACTGCTGATAGATATAGGAATTCCATTTGTCAAGTGTCAGCCAAGAACGATATGAACGCGAATGGTCATAATGTTAGCTTAAATGGATAAATGTTCTCATTATTACACAGAAAATTAAAACCTCAACGTTAACGTTTTCTCATGTGTATTACACAGAACACTTTTCTTGTGAAATATTCATTCGCAAGGAATGCATAACCTCGTAATTTACAAACTAATGCAGCGCATTTTTAATTCAATGCAATCAATTTTTGGATCCAGTATGTACAACACATATGATCGATGTAAATAATTTTGTTGAAGATCACATAATTCCATTTATGTTATCCATTTCCGTCCATGCAATCGATGATGGATCTGTGAATCCACATGGTCTCTACGATAGGTAGGATATGTAGTAAAAATTTTCAAATGCGTGTTTCAAGACTGTCAGAATTTTATTGAATAAAGAGACAATCTTATGTTCTATTTTTTCCCTCTAAAATTGAGCATCTGCACTTGCCTTAAATTAACTCATAAATGATTGCGTACGTAAATTCTGAGGAAAATATCTGAAGATTTGTGACTTGTGTTTTGAAACTTCTGCTTTGAGCTTATGATAAATCATCTTTGAAGATGCATGGATAAGGCCAACATCAAGATGAAGATATAAGAAGTTACCATTCATAATCTTTAACATCCTTAACTAGACTGACAACCTATTTATACAAACAAAATAAACACGAGATAAGGGAATTAAATTTAGTTATTAATTTAACATCTTCGTTTTCACAATTTACGGATGAAGTGACACTCTCGTAAAGGGTATTTAGATTCAAAGTATAATCGCTCAAAAAGTTTATGTTGTGATCTTCACACCTACACTGAATCTACCGTTGAGTATGTAATCATTATACATCAAACGAGAACAATACAACAACAACCTTAAAAAGACGGCTGCATAAATTTCGTAATCTATGCAAATTAGGAATCTCTGTACAACGTAAATATTTTACATGTCGCAACATCAGAACGACGTGGGTACAAATTGGAAAAAAATCCTCCATTCAATACTATAGCATCATGCGGGATTATAAAAAATGACATAAAACTTTATGTTTGTAATTAATATATCACTATGCTACCCTGCTGTTTACCATTTATCAAATGCAACAATGCCCCGATTAGAAGTATTTTAATATTATCTCTTCTTTCTTAAATTAGAAGAAATAATTAATTCTTTGGTTTCATCGTCAATTGCCTTCTTTTTTCGATTCTTTTTCACTTCTTGAGCTGAACAAGGTCGTCATGACCCTCATTACGCCACAACGTCAACACTTTCTGAAACATAACGTCGTATTCTCCGTCTTTTCAGGTTCGGTTTATTCTCTAAAAAAGAGCTGACTCATCTTGTTCTCTATATAGCATTTCTTTTCTTTTCTTCTCTAGTTTCTGTATTCATTGATGAGTAAAGGATTAGAATAATCATGTTAAGCACTAATTTAAAATATCTTTTGAGAAGTTAGTTCGCATGGCGGCACCTATAGCCTCACCTTCTTCATTTTTTGTTGTTGTCTAAGATATTTCTGTGCTTTTGGTTCCTGTTGTAATTTAAATGCAAGTAGTTTCTTCATGAGAATGACTTTCGAAAAATTATGCAAAATAGTAGGGTAAATGAGCCGAAGTGGCTCCCTTTCTCAAGTAACTCACCTCTTCAACAGGATTGCTAGCTACCGCGTCTCTAGGAAATTTTAGACTACTGGAAGCTGTCGAATTAAGCTGTAGAAGCATTAGTACAGCAATAGCGAAGGCGAAAAAAAACTTTGTTGTGAAATTCATTGTGTTGAAGGTGCTTTGATTAATTCAAAAGTAAGTATATTGTTGCCAGCTTTTGTGTGAATTTTATGGCAACTATTTAATTGCGAATCAACAGAAATAGAAACGATACTGCTGTACAGGACCATAGGAGAAATAACAACAACACAAGATTACTTAAGGAACGTAGATTAACGAAAACAAGATCAGCAAGCATATTTATTTATTCGTATCAACAACATTAAACAGTACGTACGGTACCTACATATTATTTCATGATTTCTTTTTGGTCCAGGCAAACATTTTTCTTGTTTAGTCCATTTATACGAAGCTGGAATTTGAATACCCTGCTGTATGCATCGAGTAAATAGCATGGAATAAAAAACATCGACTTGGGAAATATCTCTCTAGTGTATTTGTGCAAATCCAGGTTGGCGTGGCTGGAATTAATCTCTTAATAAAGATTCGGTTGTAGGGCTTCTTTTTTTTGCTTGAATGAAAAAGATGAAATAGGCCAAATTCGAATGGTATACCGTACCTGCTGGATTTAAATTTTATTCGAAAAAAGTCTGTTTAGATGGAAAAGAAATGACTTTTGTTCTTTACTTGACATGATTAGATAAATCATCTAAGGAATCGATTATAATATAATATATTTCAAAAGATGATTGTCGTTATGGGGTGGGAACTATATTTTAACTCTGGACTAATGAAACCTATGGACACAGTAACGGTAATGATTTTGTTAACAGATCAATCATTTCATTTCCATTTACGTAACATATTGCTTATAATACATAAACCTATAGTGATTTGTTTTCATTACATCTCCCAAATTTATCCTGCTATCCCCGAATTATCTGATGATTTGGAATCTTGCTTCTCCTTGTTGAATATATTCAGGACATATACTGGTTTCTAAATGCTGGCTAAACATTGGAAATACATGTTATTTAGTTTTCTTATTTGTTAATTCTACTCTCCATGTTAACATGAATAAAAAATTCAAGAATACTGGATACAAGAGTTTCTGTGTTACGCCTCAGAGTGATTGCCAATAGTAACACGTTAAAAAAATAACATACCAAACAAACAAACAAACAAACCTACGGTAATTTAAAACTTGAATTTCTTTTGATGCGAAGAATCCAAATTCTACTAAATTAATACATATTCTATCAGTTTAACTTTTGAGAGAGATGTGCGCCCATATGCAATATTTTATACATAAGCCTCGTTCATCAGCCGAAACAAGACACTAATTGAAAATACATATACGTAGGTACATTTGCAAATTGAAAATCTCATACGATTGCAATCTGTAAACATGAGCAGAGCAAACAAACAAGCGAAAACTACTCAAATTAATTATTCCCTTATGATATTCCATTTTTATTGAATGCAATTTGTTTGACACATTATTTACGCGCCTGCGCATTGTTTGGTTCAATCATATTAGACCGTGGACAGGGACTGAAGCATGATGACGTTTTCCCATAATATTACGGACTTATCTCAACCAACCAAGCTTACGCCCGTAATGATTTACACGTTTCAATTTAGTCTACCTAATACAATTCAATTGCAGATATATCTTCTCTCACTTTTTCTTTCTCTTTCGAACTTTACATCGAAAGCAATTTTATCAAATAATCATCAACACGATGAATTATAACGATAAACTACAGAAACAAAAAATTGTCATTTTGTTTCCCTTTTTTACATTTACTTTTTAAATAATACACATTCACAATCCTTGCTATCACAAGCTCTTTTCTTTGTACCACTTTCATTCTACTACATTATATTTCTCAATACCTTTCTTGTCATTTGCATGTTTCAAACAACCACATCACAATCTTGCGTTATGCTTTATTTCAGTTTCTATTACCTATACTCATGTCATGTCACTCCAACATGTTTCTTTCACTATACAATTTCCTTTTTTCACCCACCTTTTCTTCCATTACATTGTGAGTATCCATGTATTTCGCAATGATACAATTTAGAATTTGAAATACATGCATATTTGAAATGATGATTCTTTGAAATAGTGATAGAAATAAAATAAGCTTATAATTTACAAAACCAGCTAAAATAGAGAATTCCTAATTTGTGCGATCCTGCACAAGTTTTTCAAATTTTCCAAATTTTAAATCATCGCGAATATCCTCAGGAGTCACAAATTCGAAATCGTCCATCAAGACAAATTCGAAATAGAAATTCAAGGATGTCGCAAACTCAACAAGCTCAACCGTCAACAACTGCCCAAGTTCAACGACAAAATACGCGCATGGCTGCTCCAGCTAATACCAAAACTGTTCCAGGAGCAACTGCTCAACCTGTGGTAGGAAATCACGTGGTAGGAGGCAACCCAGGAGGTGGCAACCCAGGAGGTGGGAATCCAGGAGGAAATCCAGTTGTTCCACCTGTGAACCCAAGGCCTCAGCAACCTATGCTGTTTTTCACGAATCCTTATCTCGGAAACATCAATCCCAACACATCAGAAGGACAAAAGCTGTACATGAAGGCAACAGCCAAAATTCCTGATGATGAAAGGTTCGATATCTCCATTGCGAATGCAAGGAAGTTTCTTGATAAAATGAGTAGAGACACCAACCAATTTGGGTGGGAATCTTTAGTTCGTATGATCCCTGATTCTCAAAACATCCCTAGGAACATGTTAAAAGATCGCAAGACGTTAACGGAAGCAGACTTGAAAAGGCAAGTGTACATTACCTTTGGAAATCATGCGGCAGCACCAAATGCAGTGGTACCAGCAGCATATACAATTGAGATGTTGGATCCAGCGAATAATCCTGCCCACATAGCACCATTCTATAGGAGGGTGCGGAGGGAAATGATAGCATCCGGGCTTATGGGATATCTGAAACCGGCCGACTTTGAGATAATGAAAAACAAGGAATCGAAATATATGTGGTCAGGCAATGGCTTGGAAGCATTCGATGGTCCAACGATATTGTGGCTACTTTTAGGTATTTCCAATCCGTCTACGAGGGCAGGAGTTTCGCAGTTGAAAGCAGATATCAGAAATGCAACATCAGAGAAATTCAAACACAATGTGCGAGAGTTGACAGATTACCTTAGTTCCAAATACAGAGAGATTCTGGAAAGGGGTCAACACCATGATGACTTCCTGTACGACATCTTCAATGCTCTAGAAACGGTCCCCAACCCTCATTTCGCAACCAGAATCAACAATGAAAGGCAGGAATGGGAGTTAGGAGGGACTAAAACAGCTGACGATATTCTTTCCAAAGCGCTTACCTTATACAACAACTCAGTCTCTAATAACAAATGGCTGACGACTGACCCCAAAGACGCGAAGATCATGGCCTTGACTACTCAAATGAATGAACTTCTCGCTGGTCGCTACACCAACAACGAAGCATACACGTCAAACAGCGACAATGGTATGAAAATGCAACCAAAGCGCTTTATATCGATTGATCCTTGGAGAATGGTGAGGAAAGGAGCGTCAATTGAAAAAGACGGTAAAACCTGGCATTGGTGCCCACATCATACGGTTGAGGGTAAGTACGATGGGCTGTACGTCACCCATAAACCCGAAGACCATGATGAATGGCAACGCAAGAAAGATCAGAACCTTGAAAAGAAGCGGGCATTGAAAGGGAAACCCAAAACCGATCCTCCAGCAGCAGCCCCTACAAATGGATCTAAGAAGTTAGTAATCAATGACAAACTCAAAGCAGCGCTACTTACTCATAGTGACATGACAGGTGCTCAAGTAGAAGAATTGTTGGCGGAAGTGGACGGAGACCAGGATTTTTAACGCGCCCGGATCGTGAAGACGCGACAAGAGAATTTAGATGGTGGTATTTCATCTTTATGCCTCTTTTGGCTGTGTTCCGGATGGCGAATTTAATTCTACGTCTTCTGTTGTACACGTTACAAACAGGAAAGTTTCCATATGCAGAAATAGCCTACGTACGTACCAAAATAGCAATTACGCAATTTGTTGTGTGGTGGTATTGGTGGACGAAGTTGCAATGCAAATATTTTTTATTTTAAGTGTAAATTACAATACCATACAAGTAGAGGGCATGTAACACACTAGCCCATTACTTAGGACTCTATATTATTTTTAGGGCGAAAAATAGAATAAAATTTCA
>Ga0209092_10003858_pt1 | contig 12775 bp, 10 predicted proteins | sample FraStrMetagenome_FD_187446 | JGI IMG/M metagenome (GOLD analysis project Ga0209092, IMG submission 187446) | Marine eukaryotic phytoplankton communities from Arctic Ocean - Fram Strait ARC3M Metagenome (SPAdes) (version 2) | ecosystem: Environmental > Aquatic > Marine > Oceanic | place: Fram...
TGTTTATATTCCCATTAGGCCTTATACTGATGAAGAATGGAAAACTCTACCCCTTGCAATTGCAAATATTTTTTATTTTAAGTGTAAATACTTAGAACATACAAGTAGAGGTTCTAAATATACACTAGCCCATTACTTAGGACTTTACTTATTTTTATTTAAGGAATCAGAATAATTTTTAGGGCACCCGGTAGGGTACGTGCTAGGGTCCACATCCAGGTTACCATCAGTCGAATTTATTTTTTTGCATTCAATCCCGGCCACGAGTCCCGTTTCACAAAAACCAATCTTTTCAGAATCTGACGTCATTTCATTCTGCATTGAAGTGTTATTTCCACGAGATTGCGAAAATTTCAAAATCTTTTTCGCACAAATCACATCGCTAGGATCGTCGGTTGCACATTTGGTATTCGTGTTTTGATGTCCCTCCGTATGGTAAGTTGTCGTCTCATTATTTCGTTGTACCATTTGCATTGAAGATAAGTCTTGCTCCCCTTGTACATTTCGTTTTGCTTGTTTACTATCGCATTTGTTGAGAACTTGTTTGCGTTTAGGAATGAATGGTGGTGCTTGTTCTTCATGTTTCTCCTGTCCGCTGGGTTGGTGGACAATGTCTCCATACATTGATTGACTCCGTGGGTGATGTTCCACGTCTCTCTCAGTTTTAGACATTTCCACCACCATCGTTGTATCTATCACTGCTAGTTGAACCTCATTTGAATTGTTGTGATGTGTTTTGATGTAGTTGCCTATGAAGTCATTGGAAAACTCTACCCCATGTTGTGTGGAACTCTGGCAAGGATTGGGATCCATCCGTCCTTGACCATGAGCTTTCTACTAATACAGATTGGTTTGAATCAACCTCCGACCTCAGTGAATTACCGCAATTCTTGCCATGGAGGAGGCAATCTCTCTTGAGAGTGTTGTTGCGATCCCTATGGAATCCAACTTTCCTTTTCTTTCCTGAAGAGGATGAGGATGACTCGTTTTAAGAGAAGATTTCTTTTTGACTTCTGGTTCAGTTAGTTCTAAACGTTCACAGAAGTTCACTAGCTCTGTTAGGGTATGATCCAACGGATCGAAATCTTGTAGAATCATGGCTTTCTGCCAAGAACTCGGCATTCTGAACTCAAGCAAGTCTAACATTTTATCTGAGGGTAGTTTGCTTTCTTGATTTGCAGTCGGAAAATGAATCAACATCTTGTTGATTTCACATACGCGGGATACGTACTACTCACAATTCTTCATGTCCCTAGGCTTGCGTAGGAAGCGCCTCATGAACCTCTTCTGAGTCTGGAGATCCTTGATGGGGATACATGCCTAGTTAGGTCTTCAATAACCTCTAGGACATTTGAATTTGCTTTGCTTTTGAACTCTTCAGTCTTCAGGTTAAAAGCTGTTAGGGAATCTCTGTCGAGTAGTCTACATGTTAACTTGTACTTGCTCGGACCATTGGTGGCACTTTGGGCGCTGATAGCCTTCTTTATGTTCCTTTTCACTTAAGTAATTCTTCAGGAGTTACACTCTTGAAGTAGGGAATGGGGAATTCATAACTGGCAGAGTCGACTACACCAGTAGGTGTCTTACACTTCAGGGTAGTGTAGTCACCTTTGGTAAGGTCTTTATTTTCTGGCCTCTGTAAAGTTACAATGGGTACAATCTGACGACGACTGTTAAATGTTGAGAAGTGAGTACTTACTTTCATCTTATGAAAATGGAAATAGATGCAGAGTAACCTTACTATACATAATGCACAGACTATCTAGAATCAAGGGTAGATAAAAGTTGATTATAATAATTGTGAGTTTATTTTATATTTATGTTTTCATCACATTTTATACATACATCCCATACTGGATGTATATTGAAATCCACTTGGTTTCAACTGCAAGAACTTTGACATCTGTTGGCCAGACAGCTGTTCAAAGAATTATCATCACATGTCCAAAGGACACATCATTTGCATGATGATATGGATCTCCATTGGATGCTACTCAATGCATGCATGGCAGTTCATGTTCTTTGTCATTGAACTGGCTTCCTTGTGTTGAAGAAGACTTAATTGTTTTATTTTTATTTTTATGTTTTACGTAGTATATGGGCAGTCACATGCTACTTTGTATTCAAAGTAATATCGATGCTATTGAATTGTTCTAATTAAATATGTCATTTATATTAATTTTTTTTAAGTAACTTTATCTAAATCTTAGATAAATTTAGCTGAAGCATACGCTGTATATTGTACTTTAATCACGTTCATAGCATGCTACAAAGCATTGTGAATTCTGCGCTTGAGCAGATGGTTTTCAATAGGTAAGTCTGTAACTGTGACAGAAGTGCTTTGTAATTTATGCATTATTTTAAATGTCTTTGTAAGATCTGCCGCTTGTTCCACTCCTGGCCTTCCTGCATTTTGTTTGTTGACACAGACAAAGTTATCACAGTACAGTTTCAAAGACTATTTGATGATAATATTGTCAATTTGGGAAAGGTCTCCATCACACTAACTCACAGCTTTCAAATTACCAGGAGTAGGTGAACTTGATGCCCACCCACAAAATTCTGTTCTAGATGTAGAAATAAAAGGTGAGGGAACGTTATCTCTATAATATTGATACCTTTTCTTATCCATTGCTTTCTGTCCCCTCATGGCCATTAAATAACCAACTTTGCCAATTGTTACTCCTCCACCACCTACAGATAGACCCTCAATCTTTAATACAATCATTGTATCCTGAGGGATTTCGTATTCCTTCAGTCCTACTAAGACTGAAATTAATATTAGAGCTATGGTACAGGCTGACAAGAAGGTATAAGTTAGCTTCACCCTTAAGCCACACAGGATGTTGTTTTCTTTTGTGTGATATTTTGATCTTGTGCCCGCATTTAGTAAAGCTTTACTTGTAATTAACAAAAATTGACTTTGTTTCTTAACTCCTCCTTCAAAAATATAGTTCACAATATCATCTATAGACAGGATGAGAGCTGGGAGGACTGGAACAATAGATAAGTCTTTTTGAGCTCTTGATACCATGTTGTACAATAGTGATACTCCCTCAGGAGTATCTTTATCTTTCATAAGCTTTCTAACATCCATCCTCTCTTCTGTTGCAATGTCATAATGAGTACATGCAACAATACAGCATAATGCTATTGTCAATATAAGTGAGTTCTCAGCTGTATATCTAGTCTGTGTCTTAGGAGATGCTGATGTACAAATGGATACCCCTTCTGTACTTGCAATAGTAGCTGCATGGTAATTATGCAATGTCGTTGTTGATGGTTGAATATTGATTTTTGTTAATGGAACTCTACCATTCTTTCTAACATTCCTATCTTAACTTTCTTGTATCTTCTGTTTGATTTCATCTTTCACAACTGTCTTCCCACTGAACAAGGTAAGCTCAGATTTTAATTATTGTATGTTTGAGTCACTTAAAAAGATACTCTACCTCGTTGATCCCACTCAGCTTTGATGTTTTTTCCTTGATCATTATTCTGAAATATGCTGTAAGATTGTGCTCTTTTGACAGGGATAAGATTGTGTTGCAACATGTGATTAATAAACTGATTTCTGGAAAACTTGTTCTTATTATTTTTATCAATGTCAATCACTTCCTGGGGAGTGTAATGTGAGCCAATAGCTGGGTCTAGGATGGATAATGATATTGTAGGGAGCACAGTCTTAGTTTTGTTGGTCCTAGATAGAGGAGATTTTTGAATTGGTATGGTATTGGTTATGTTTTTGAGAGGCTGTTTTGATAGCACATTTTCAATCTGCTGTAAAGGTAAGCTCTTTCCAATAGTTAACTTTTTCCTTACTGTTTTTGATTCTAACTCGTTTTTTCGCTTCTTTATATTGTTACGTGTATGAATATAATTCAAACATGCTATTATAGGAGAAACAATTACAGCCGATGATGACATATTTCAAGATGACTCTTCAAGGATGCGTATAATTGTTCTTTTTAGACTTGTCAAAGCTGATCTATGATCACACGACAAATCTTTTTGAACAGAAGCGAAGAACCCATAAAGTGTGCAAAAAAAGTTTTTTCCCTAGAGTTCACCCTTTCTGTGGGGTTTTCCTATTGCATGATTTTTGGAAAGACGTGTTTTGATTCTGAACTCGAACCAATATTAGTATGAATAGAAATGTATTTTCTAAAGTTGCCATTTTGTTATATCCTGCTAAGGTTCCTTGGCTTCCCTTCGGAACCCACCATATGACAATTATGTTTTTTTAAACAACATACTTCAATTTGGTTTGTTACCAGCCTTTTGGCTTCTCACCCCTTAATTTGAATTGAATTTTTTAAATTGTTCATTTATTTGATTGATAACTTTTCAACACTTCAACTTAATTTTACTGTTCTCTGGAAATTTGATTCTTTCTCAGTTGTTGGTATTGTCTCCTCTCTAAATTTCTTCAAAATCAAATTGAAATGAATGTTTTAAGTATATATTCTATGTAATGTTTTTTTCTCGTTTGTTGTTCTTATATTCCTCAATACCTTTTTGATTCATTTATTAATTTAGGTTACAGCCTTCTGTAGAACTATTGATATATTCTGAAGATTGCTGACGAACGAATATGATGATTAAATGACATGTAAAATAGGTGCACTTGCCCGTGAAATAGGATTGATTATTTTAGTTCACAAGTTATCTTTTCTATTTCCTTTGTTGTGAGTTTGTATTTAGGCTTACATGCTTTCATATTTTTTTCAAAAACCACATTGACTCAAGACAAATTCGAGCATTTCACAGCTAAAAATGAATAGTTTTCAACAAACTCAGTTATGGAAGGTGCTGGAAAATGTAAAATGATCCCTTGAATCTTGAATGAGATGACGATACATAGCAGATTCACATACGGTTAGACTATACCGCATCTACGTAAGAAGCACCTGAATTGAATTTATTTTGGCATACATTAAGTGTTCAAGTGAGACTGGAAAGTCAATTAGGTGATTATTGCAGTACGGAAAGGCATAATTCCAAGGGTAATAAATTAACTAGAGAGCAATCCAGTATGTATGACCGGTAAGGAACACAGCAGATCAATAACACTTTGCAGAAAGCATCCACGAGCAACTTGAACGAGTTAACGGGACAAACTACTTTCCTATAAAATACAACAGAGATTCACCTGAACTAGGTATTAACAAACAAGTCTTGAAGGGAACTCAGGAAGAGGAACGTTTTATTGTGCATTCGTTTATGCAAAAGGTCGAAAAGAACTTTTGAAACTGCATTTATCATGTTAAAATCAAATAAATCTGACCATGCTCTCGTCAAATCTGGTGATGGTGCAAGACAAAGAACAATACGTGGAGGCATATGTTGCTCACTTGGTCGCAAGATTCCATCTGAAATGGACGTTACAGAACTCAACACAAGAAAAAGAATATGGGTTGGGACGTTAGCTTTCATGAATTTTTTTGCCAAGGTCTTGCTATGGTCCAGTGGTGTCGCCACGATTGCTGCAGTAGTTTGGTACTCAATAGAGCTTAAAAATAACGGGTAAGCAGCATCCAATCTTTTTTCTAATCTATCTATCTCTGCAAGCTATATCATCTAACCCTGTCGTTTTGAAAATTGCTTCTTTTACTAAAAGTACTGATCCACATTTGATAGCATGGTTCTCTGCTGGAGCTTTCGTGCTATTAGGGTTTCCAATATCGATTTATGGGATTTTTATGCATCTTTCTAATTATAACCAGCCTTCCATCCAATGCTATGTAGTGAGAATTCTATGGATGGTACCAGTTTATTCTATAGAATCATGGTTATGTCTCAGATTCAAAGATTACGCTATATATATTGAGACTGCACGTGACTGTTATGAAAGTTTTGTTCTTTATTCTTTTCTGCAATATCTAGAACAGGTGTTAGGCGGAGAACAGGAACTAGTTTTAATGTTGAAAAATAAAAGCCCTACTCGTGGCATGCATATACCTCCAATGCACTGGTTCATAAAACCCTGGTTGATGGGTCAACCAGTTACAGTCACAAAAGTTGAAGTTCAAACTGCAGGGAATAAAAAGAAATTGAAAAAGCAAGTGCGATGGACTTCACCATTCTACATAAAATGCAAGTTTGGCGTATTGCAGTACGTTATCTTGAAACTTTTAACAGCAATAGTGACAATGATTCTAGAGTTGAAAGGCCTATACAAAGAAGGCGATTTCTCTCCAAAAGGAGGGTATCTATATCTTTGTTTTATCACAAATACTTCCCAGTGTTGGGCTCTGTATTGTCTTATTTTTTTCTACAATGCAACAAAAAATGAGTTGGCACCTATCCGTCCAGTTGGAAAATTCGTATCTGTTAAATCTATCGTCTTCTTCACGTGGTGGCAATCTCTTTTTATTGGTATACTGGATCAAATGAATCTTCTCCCATCATATTATGATTGGACCAATGAAGATATTGCTAAAAGTGTACAGGCATATTTAATTTGTATAGAAATGTTTGTCGCAGCTATTGTACACACTTTCGTTTTCCCCCACACAGACTTCATGGGTGGGAGGAAAGGATTAATTACTGGACCCGATATTCATCATCATCAGAGACACCATAGATTAGGTAGGAGACATCACCACAAGCGCACTGGCGTAGATGAAAGTAGGGGGGCTTACTTGGAGGTAGAAATGGCGTCAAAAATATCTTCTCAAGATTGGGATGAAGAGAGCAATCTGCAGGCGGATCAAGATAGTACAAATCAGACTTCATTGTCACCTCGACATGAAACGAAGAAGGTGTCATTAATAGAGGAAATTGGAAATGATAATTTCTGTGAGGTCGAGGATGACTCTACAGAAATTTCTGAGCGAACGAATTTTGTAAAAGCATTCATTGATAGCTCTGTTCCAAGAGATATAATGGACAACACATTAGGCATAGTGAAAGGAGATTTTAATGTTGAGAAAAAGACTTTATTGCATCATGCTGCCACTTCAGATGACTATGATTTGTTTTCAACAAACAGCAAGAGGAGACAACGTACTTTGGCTAATAAAAGAAACCAGAAAGAGAAAGCCAAGACACAAAAAACAAAAAATGTCAGGGCGAAAATGAACTTAAATGAATTCTTATAGTTTCATAATATTTCTGTCTTTTCTAGAGAAAGATGGGTTTTAAATTGTATTCTATCTTCTAACACCTTTTGCATTAAATTCCTTTATTATCATTTATTCTTTTTTTCGTGCTTTTGAATTCGAAGTCATTTTTATCTGCAGGCGTGTTGTAGTCGTTCTGCACAGCAGAACAAATGTCATGCGCTTGGCACTTTTTTATTGATGTACAAAGACTGTACAGTAGTATATGCTGACATCATTTAGGACTAAGCATAATTCATTGATGAAAAAGTCCTAGGTATTATAAGGTACATAGGGGACTTTTCTCTCCATTTCTCATCATCTTCTTTGTTTCAGAGGTATCCACGATCGTACTGTATGCATCAATTGGATTTCCACTTCACATAATTTAAGTCTAAAATCAAAAACTAGGCAGCACGCAAAAGTAGGCACCCCGTGATAAAGCCCTTTCCATTAGATAGATTCACCTTGCATGCTAATTTCTTCAAGGAATATCTGAATAAGATGATACACAGATTGCATGCGATAGGAAGACCTTCAAACCGAATAAGTCAAGTATTATCATCATGGAACATTTCACGCATAGAAGTAGAATCGAAGCAATTGCCCTTTTCCTGTTTGATCGGAAATTCTCGACCAAAGTCCAGTTTAAGCTCAGATACTCAAGAGAAAAAGACACTTACGTTCAAACAAAGTATGGATAATATTACTCATCAAAATTCTTTCCATCACCAACGAGTTTGGAAAGCAGAAGAATCTGGTGAAGGAAAGACCCACGATTATGAGGAGAAGATCAATTTTCAATATTGGAAAGACTCTATTGATAAGGAAGAAAATGAAGGAGTTGCGAATCCAAGACTGGGTAGGGCATTAGAGAGGATTGGAGAGCAGGTAAAGTTAATATTCTTTTTTCTAACCATACTTTATTGCTTAATGCAACAACTAATTGAATGTATTCTCTCACAAAATCAACCATTACTGAAAAGGAAATGGAAGGAGGTAGAATGATGAATCGTCAACTCGGTGTCATTCGTGAAGACCCCTCTGAAGATATGCGTTTATTGATTCAAAACTATACAGGTGAGTTTGTAAGTTATGGAAAATGTGGACCAACCTGATACCTAACACTTCGGTTTCTTATACAATAACATGAATTTAGTTCCTGCTTTAGCATCTTCACTTCGTGATAGAGAAGAAATTTTACAACTTTGTGCCACATTATTAGCAAAAGGAGAATTATCAACACTTGCAAAAACTTTACGTCCATTTGAACGCAAATATGTTGAACTTCGTCGACAACGAAAAAACAACATGGATTTGACTAAAAAACCAGGTCTAGATACACCATCCCTCGAAATGATACGAAAAGGATTGGCTAGAATGCCTAGACAGGTTTCCAGACCTTATCAGCACCGGGCTGGGGTAGTTTTACCCTTATGTGATGTCAATGGTGTCCCTAGTATTTTGTTTGAAAAAAGATCTAGAAAACTTCGTGCTCACCCCGATGAAGTTTGCTTGCCAGGAGGAATGGTTTGTGATACGAACGATCAAAGTATTGCTTTAACATGTTTAAGAGAAATGGAGGAAGAGATCGAAGGCATAGATATGAATAACGTTGTGGTTCTAGGAATACTCAGATGTCATTGGGGAGAAGTGGCGCAGTTAACTGGTGTCGCAGTAACCCCTCTTGTTTGCTATATTGGGGAAATAGGAGATGCTCATTTAAAACCAAATGCAGACGAAGTATCAGAATGTTTCACTGTGCCTCTTTCTATTTTTTTGCAACGTGATAGGTAAGTTATTTCCACGTCTCCCCGAATTTTATCTGGTATAATTTCGCAAGGATTCTTACTTGCTAACTTCCTGTCTTCCTGACTTCCTAACTGCCTATATTTTAATGGTTAAAGATGGATCCATCAAGATAATTCTGCTCCTATTTTCACGGGAGGACCTCATATTATTTGGGGTTTAACTGGCTATATTGTTGACCGTTTCATACAGGATATTTTGATTAGATTTACAATTCATCTCCCTTCTTAATATGTTTGTTGTTCAACAAATGCTCAATATGATTTCCATATGGACATAATCTAAGAAGATTGAAATCTGCAATTATGAATCAAACATACTTTTGTGTAATTTTACATTCATAATTTCACAGGTACAATCGTATTTACTAGTATACCCATTATTTTTTCTCTTGAAAGCTTTCTTATTTCATTGAACGTGAATCAAAAGAATACGAAATAAATAAATTTTTTTCTTAACATTCATTTGATTGTGTATAAAGATCTCCTTTTACATTATAAATTTATAAGGGAAAAAGTATGACCCTTAGCGTTAACTCTATTGTAAAGAAGACCTTCAATATCTACATTTAGTATTCATGAGTACAACGAACTCTCATGATCTTTTGATATCATATTCCATTTATTTTGAATCGACTGTGGTCATGAAACAAATCCTGAAGGATGCTACTTTCAGAAAGAGCGAAAAAATGTGAGCGAGGTGAAAATGAGTAGCATTCATAAAAGGAAAACCACTTGAAAAGGTCTTGCTCATATTCATATAGCACCCAGATTTGCGACCTGTGTCATGAGGCGGTACCATCAGCCTTTCGGCCGTCGATAGGTACCTACACGAGGGGGGATTGCAACGGATGCATGTAACCTTTACGAACAGACTTGAACAAATCGACTTACCAACTTGATGAGACTTAAGCCACGAAACAGAGATGAAATATTTGGAAAGAACATACAAATAGAATTGGGACGAGCGTTTCGTACATTTTCTCTTTTGCAAACACCCTATTATTTTCTTCCTGGATTAACTTTTTCCTTGAAAGTCTTGGAAGCAGTAAAAGAAGGGGAGTTTGATGCCTTTATATCAAGCGGTTCTCCAGTTTGTGGGTTACGCCCTTTTCTAGCCGCACGATGAGACAGTTTGAACGTTCCAAATCCGTTTATAGCGACTCTTTTTCCAGCAGCTACCTCCTGCAACAATCAGATTCGCAAAGAAAAGGGGTTAGATAAATTAAAAAAAGAAATCTGTCCATTGCTCGATTTGTTTTCATCAGCCAGTCATGAAGCAATTTTAGTACTTACCTCGGCAATAGTCTCAATAACGGCTTGCATTGCTGCTTCAGCACCTGTCTTCGAAAGTCCGGTCTTTTCAGCAACACTAGAAACAAATTCAGCTTTCTTGAAATTAACAGTTGGCTCATCAGCCTTTTTTGCCATTCGTAATATTTTTGGTTGCTGTTTCATTAGAAACGAACCATTTCTAAAATTAGTTTGGACTGTAAAGGCTTCAGTCGCTGGGATGCCTAAGAGTAGTAAGGTGTAGAAAAGAGATTTCATCATCGTGTTGAGTGCCAATCACAAAAATGTTCGAAGTGATCACAAACATCAAAGATTTCCTTTTTTGCATAGATATTCTACGGCTGAGAGTATCTATTTTTCTGTCCTCATTTTCTTTTCTCGTATGTAGAATTAAGTATAGTCAATGCCCTACCTCCTCAAGCTTTATTGTCAATGTTTTTGTGGCCTTGTTTTATCAAGATAAATTTATTCAGAACATGGACTTACGCACTTACTTATATTGCTTATTACTACTTGGGATGCTTTTGACATCGATGCCAATGAGAACCTTAACATACTGATATTTCGTAATGAAGTTGTTATTGGTGAATATTTTTTTAGTTTTGATTGCAGCAGTTCTTTTTTTTTATCACTGCTGTGTGACTATAGGGTTAATTTTCAGAGGTTTCTCCCTTCACTTTTAAAATGAATCCCCCTTTTTGGTGACGATATCAACACAAGTGAATTAATACATGAAAAGTTTATATACATATATTCTAAAACTGCAAACACTTTAAGATTTTCATTTTATGCACACAGAGACAAAAAAGGAAATTTCATTTTGAGCTAAAGTTTGAATTGCTTATTTACACCAAACCAAGATCATCATGCATATGATTTAATACATCTGTGAAAGCTGCAGCTAGAATGTCATAATTTCTTTCAAAGTCATGAAAACAATACATAAAAAATCAGTAAAGCGTTTTTACAAAAATGACCTAAGAAAATTTCATTCTGAAATGCTTACCTAGTTGTCTCTTTATGTTCCACTTTGACAGCTTCAATCACAGATGTTGTATACACCATTCCAGTTGATCGACTTTTTCCTACACTTTGGAATCGAACCATTTCTGGCTTATATTTTGTTCCATGGGGATGACTTGTTCCCGTGTCTCCATCTTTTTTTACATTTTCCCCTTTCTTAGCTCCTGCTTGTTTTTCTTTCCAAGACTTTGGGACACCTTGTATCCATTCATTTCCATCTTCAGGTCTATGTGTTACTTTAATAGAATCAAGAGGGTTTTTATCATCAAATTGTCCTTCCCCATTATAATTACGATAAGCTTCATATGATGCACTGGAGTGATGTATAGCTCTACTTGCATGTAGCAACCATGTATGCGCCCATGAAAGAGATAGATATGGAACTGCACCATCTCCTGCATGGAAAAGACTTCCTGTGGTATTACCACCATTCAAAGGCATCATCTTTGGTTTTTTCATTAGCACCGTATCGGCAAGTGATTTGGAAGACTTGAATGTTTCTACTGTGAGTTCTCCGTTTTCATTTTCCCAGATCGCGTTGTGTAATGTTGGTATGCCATCATATTCTTCCTCGTCCTTTTTTATACTCGACTCTTCCTCGTCATCATCAATCAATTCTTCTTTGCGATAAGTATAACCAATTTCTGTTGTACGATCTACACCATATGCCATGATGACATGTTTGATATGTGGTCTATCCCACGTTGAGTTCATAATATTAGGAAATGGACTATGCCACCATGAATCTTCCAGTTGATCCCTCTTTACCAGCATTGGATCCCCTTCCTCTTTCCAAACTTCTGCAACTGCTTCAAACAAACGACCATTTTGCACATCAAGAGGACCATGATTAGAGGAAGTTCTTGCCGCGCAGGGTGATTTTTCACCTTTGCGACATTTCTCTTTCTGGATTTTTATTGGTGGTACATCCGTATCCCAGTCAACGCGATCTTTAAGTAGTGATCGAAGCACTGGGAAGTTCTCCCATGGATCAGCAGCTTTGCTATTTTTTTCAATTACTTCAACAATATCTTCCATACATGCTAAGTTTGCACGATCTCCTTCAGTAGGTGCGGTTGGATTAAACGTATCATCCGTGGCCTTTGTGTTTTTTATTTGACCGTCATTATCACAAAAACCCAATTTAGTTGAAACACAACTAATTGTATGTGTTGAACCAAATGCTGAAACGGTAGTAGAAAAGTGGTAAGCAGACCAGAATTAGCCTTTTTATGCAATATTGCCTAAAATATAGCAAGATAGGGATAGTTTGCACTCACATAACTCAACTTTCCTAGCACTTTCTTCTGACAGCGGCATACCCATTTTTTCTCCACTGATTACTGAGCGCAATGTATTTATAGCTCCAAGCAATGGTGCAGATAATCCTACGTATGTCCAGATATGCTTGTCAAGCCATTCCAAATAAGCTGTATCCCCCTCAATTTTCGCCAATTCCCAAAGAGACCTTTCTCGTTTTTCTACTCTTTCTTCAAGTTCAGCTAGTTTCTCATCACTTAAATTGTCCTTGTCAACGTTGTCATTATC
>Ga0209092_10003862_pt1 | contig 12773 bp, 7 predicted proteins | sample FraStrMetagenome_FD_187446 | JGI IMG/M metagenome (GOLD analysis project Ga0209092, IMG submission 187446) | Marine eukaryotic phytoplankton communities from Arctic Ocean - Fram Strait ARC3M Metagenome (SPAdes) (version 2) | ecosystem: Environmental > Aquatic > Marine > Oceanic | place: Fram...
CCCCCAAAACCCCAAAACCCCATATGGAGTTTTAATAAAAAAGTGTATATGGTTGGATAATAGCTTTAATAAAATGAATTAAGAGCTAGGTGAATATTTGTTGAGAGATCCACCTGTCAGAGTTGCTGTAGAATACTTTTCGATTTTCTTTCTTGACTTGAGAATTGTATCCGCAGCGATTCCGAGTGGTTTAGTGGAGTAATGTGTGGTTGGTATCTTGAACCTTCGAAAAGTCTTACGATCCTCTCTTGGCCAAACTCACCTCATATAGGCATGTCCGGTACCGAAGTAGAGGCAAAAACTCGTCTCAGTCAAGACCACACGTCCACCGCCCCATCCCATCACGCTTTAGCTTCACCAAGACAATTCTATCCTTTGCAGCTCGATAACAGTTGTTCTCTCTGGTGTGGTTTTGCTCACGGCTGGGAGACTTCCCAATGTGCGAGCTCATTCGGGAGCGAGGAAGAGAGCAACACCGGAAAGGATCCAGTATTTATCGTCAGAGTCCTCACTCTCCATGGCAATGTCAAACATGGTGACATGGTTGGCACCACCTCTGTTCGTGGTGAAGTACACGGGGCACTCGTACATTCCGACGAGGACACGCTCGTGCTTCCTGATAGAGGTCACGTGGACGACGGGGAGCACTGGGGAGAGCTCCTTCAAGACCATCTCGGTAAGGTAGCCCTGCTCGCCGTTGCGGCCAAGTTCCCATCCCGCTCCTTCAAGCGAGAAACCGTTGCAGTAGGCGCCGGTTTCGGGCAGCTCGGTGAGCTCCTCGGGGTCAATTTCGTTACGGACGCTGGACTTCAGTCTCATGTCATCGAGGGGGAGACCGGTGGCACGGGCCGTGATCTGCATAATAGCGGTCAGGAAAGACATGGGGTTGAAGAGGCCGGAGAGCCAGAGGACGGTCGGGGTCACGAATTCTTCGGACCAGGCGGCGAGTTGCGCGCAGCGGATCTGGATATCGTCGAGCCAGACGAGGAGAGTCTTCTTGGAGAGGTAAGCAACCTTGGACCACGAGTCGTCAACCTTGTTGAGGTTGAGGGACAGGGCGAGGTTCTCCATGGCCTCAGTGATGTTGAGGGTACCCTTAAGACCGGCATCGAGATCTGTGAGCGAGTCCTTAATCTCCTTGAGGAGGACGTTCATACGCTCGCACTCCTGCAGGCAAACGACAATAAATGGAGGGCGCTCGACGGCTTTCACGAACAGGTCAATCATAATGAATTGCTCGGGAACCTTGTCAAGAATAGCGATGATAAACTCGGCAAGCTTGGAAGCGGCACCACCACCACCGGCAGCGGATCCACCGACAATCTGCTAGATCATGATGAAGAGCTGCTCAGCCTGGGTGGTCAAGTAGCCAATTTCGGCGTTGGGATGGAGACCAAACATCTGAGGCACTTCGGCGGGAAGGGCAGTCTCGATGTAGTTGGAGTACTTCTCCCTGTCGAACTTCATTGGGTCGGGTGACTTGAAACCGGGGTGGAACATGGTCAGGATCATCTGCTGGAGGATCTCGGGCTTGATGAGCTTCTCGAGGTAGGTACGGTTAGTACGTCTGTCGAGGTCGTCAGTAATATGACCACCGTACATAATTTCTCCGAAGATGTACTTCAGATCGTTATAGGGGACAATCTCATACTGGGTGAGATAGTTGTGGAGCACATCTCCGCAGATGGTGAGATCACCGTCGTTGAAGTTGTAGTTCCTTGACCATCCCTGGGCACCGAACTTCTTACGTCCAAGAATGAGCGAGTGGAACATGCAGAGTCCGAACAAGAGAGCCTTGTATTCCTTCTCCTTGTGGGACTTCGCGCGTTCGAAGTTGTCCTGGTCGAACTTGGAGAAGGCACGACGCAAGTTGGCCTTCAAGTTCTGGGGGGCCTCGTTAGCGATCTTAATAGAGTTCTGTAAGATGGCCTCGGGGATGATTTCCATGTCGGGGAGTGGTGGGGGCTCGGACGAGATGAAGACTCTAAAGTCTGCGTGGCAGTCTTCAGAGACGGCGATTTCGAGCTTGCGCTCAAAGCCCTTCATCCAGGTAATCATAAGATGCACATTCTGGAGCATAATCCATTTTCCGTGCTTGGCTGCGTCAGTCAAGCAGTTCTCAGCGATCTTCTCCTGACCCTGTCCCATGGAAATGTTGGTGAAAGTGCGGTCAGCCGCGGTCTTGCCAACCTGCATGCCGACTTTCTCGACCATGGGGGTGGGATCCTCACCGGGGAAAAGCACGAAGAAGAAGGGAGTCAAGTAGGATGACTCGATAAAGGTGGGCATGAAATCGAAAGCGGGCTGCTCAATGAAATCTTCTCCCATAACGTCCTTGACGTACTGGATGAGCGCGTTGGACAGTCTGTCGGGGCGCATTGCTCTGAGGAGCAGGAGTCTGTGGAACAGGCTGATGTCCTTGTGGGCACGGGGGAGCTCGCACGATTCCGCGTTGGCATCGGCGTACCACTTGCGCCATTAGAGGCCTTCGCTCTCCATCTGCTTGAGGAGGTCCTCGAAGACCTTGACCTTCTGGAGGCCGACAACAGAGGGCCACATCGTCTCGGGGATCATCTTGAGGTTCTCGGGCTGGTTGGGCACATCGAGAGCGACAGAGTTCTTGATGAGGATTTCAACCTCTTCCTCCTTGAGGGCACCCTTGCGCATCTGGATTCTGAAGCAGAGCATGGTAGCTACGAGCAGCTTGTGGCGCTCGAAAGTTCCACGTCTAGTGTAGCTGAAGGCCTGGAAAGTGATCGAATCAGTCAGGGCATCAATTCTCTTCTTAAGAGTGCGGGGAGTAATCTCAACCTCTCCTTCTTCCTCCGAAGGCTCTTCCTCCTCGGGCTCTTCAGGTGCTTCCTCACCCTCAGCAAGCTCCTCCTTCACAGCCTTCTTGGGCTTCAGGCTCTCGGCGACAATGTCGATGGCACGCTTCACAACGATAATGAAGGAGTCAAGGGAGAATCTGTAGAAAGAGTGGATCATGTTGAGCTCGTTCATCAGGAAGAAAACGAGGGCACCACGGTTGGCAGCGGGCCTGTAAGCCTCGGACGCCTCGTAAATGGCGAGCTGAGTCTCTTTGGCAATCTCGACCTTCTCAGAGATCTCAACAGAGAGCATCTTGGATTTCTCGAGGTTCTCAACGAGCTCAATGTCGTCAAGGATATCACCAGTAGCGTTAGCGAGACGCTGGAGCAAGTCGGCTTCGAGCTCGGACAGAGTAATCTTGAATTGATTCTGCTGCTTGATGAGCTCGACAGACTGGGCTGCGAGGTCGGGCCTCTCCTTCAGCACGACCAGATCGAGGAGCTGGTCCTCGAGACCGGTCTCAGTGACAGTGAAGTTAATGAGCGTGCATTCGGCCTGGATTTCTGGGGGGTAGTGAGGGTTGGAGAGCTTGGTGTGCAGGAACAGGTTGAACTTGGGGTTCAGCGACAGCTCCTTGTCTCCCATCTTGATGTACTTGTTGCGGCCCTTCTTGATGACGGCACGCGAGTAAACGGGCTGGATGACAGCATCGATAGAGTTGTCCAGGTTCTCGAGCATAACGGGCTTTCCTGACTCGATGGCCATCTCGATGGTCTTGACGACCTTGGGGTTGGAGAGACGGGTGACCTGGAGGTCATCGTCCTTTGTCCTCTCCTTCAACCAGGTGATACCCTGCAACTGAGGATCAATAATGAGCGAGTAACGCTCCGAGTTGCACAGAATGGCACCATTCTCAACGGAGACCTGATCACTGGGCAGCTTCTGCGTGTTCCACGTGGCAATCATAGCCGGGTCAGTCAACACGTTCAGGACATTTCCACCAGGGGACATGGGAATCGAGTTCTGTTCGAAGAAGGGGACGAATTTGCCCTGCATGATCTCGAGTCTGAACTTCTTGTTGAAGGGTCCGACGTACGAGACGAAGGACGAGGCGAGGAGCACATCTCCGATAATCAGGCCAATAGACTCATCCAGATCGATGATAGACTGGGCCCAGCGAGTGCTCTCGGAGCCGAGGGCGTTCACTAGACGCTGCGCAAGGTCGAGCTTGGAAGCGCACTTGGCGGCTTCAGCCTCAGCGGCGTTCTTGTCGTCCATGACGGCCTGGAATTGATCCTAGAGGATCTGGAGGGCAGCCATGAGCTCAGCGACCTGAGCCTCCATGGTCGCCTTCTTATCGTTAGCGGCGGCAAGGTCAATCTGCGCCTGCTCGACAGCCGCTCTCTTGGGAGCGACGGTGGTGAAGACGTGGTAGTAAACGGCAATGTTCTTTACCCAATCGCAAAGACCAGCGGCAGCCGACGACTTGGACATAATAATCTCGGGGGTGAAAGTCTCATCAGCGAGGACGTCAGCGATGGCCTTGAAGTTAATCTCGGGCACGCGCTTCTCATCGATATCAGCCTTGTAGTTCTTCAGCTTGTCCAGGAAAGCCTGGGGGTTCTTGAGCTGCGAGGCAGCGCACTTCCATGGGTTAGCCTCTGCAAGTCTTCCCTTCTTGTCGATGGGGACAGTGGGATCAACAGAGCAGAGCAAGTGGACGACACAACCGAAAGTCTTCTGCACATCGGCAGGAGGGTTGGCCAGAGCTTTAAGCATAGAGAAATCCTTGACCTTAAGTCCGTTAAGGGCAAGCTCGGCCTTCTCCAGGGCGGGGATGGCCATATCGAGCTCAGCCTGCACGTTGCTCATCATCTCACCAACGTCCTTGGCGATCTTAGCGCACTTGATGGATTCAGCGCTGGCAATATCGGACTCAGCCTCGACCTTGTCCTTTTCAACTCCGACAATGGCGGCTTGTTCAGCAGCCTTTGACTTCTTCTCCTCGACGACAACGGAAGTAACCTTCAGGTTCTCTTCGAGTTCAGCGACCTGTTCTCCAGTCTCAGTTAGCTTTACCACACCCTTATCGTACTTCTCACGGTTCTCGACCAAGTTGTTCCTCTTAACAGCAAGCATAGTCTTGAACAGCTTAATCAGCTCGAGGAAAGATTTGGGAGTGGCGTAGATGTATCTGCGCTCGCGCTCCTTGACAATCTCGGCGTAGTCTCCGACCGTGCCGAAAGAGAAGGGCAAGAACTTGATAACAGCCTCACGCTCTGCTTCGGAGGCCATCTCGGTGTCCTCCAAGAACTTACGCGCGACAGAGAGAAGCGCATCTTGGGGCCAGGGATGGAACCAGTCGATAACGGTACAGTTGATAAGTGCGGGGAACTTACGCGCACGGGAGCGGAACTCATCGGAGGGTGAGAAGCAAAGAGCCATGTGGAGGTTCTTCTTCACGCGCTCGATGAAGTATTTCCAGACGTTCTCGACAGTCGGGACAATACCGTCTCCCTTGGCGGAGGGAGTCACAGCGTTGATGACAACATCGATATCTTCCTGTACGAAGAGCTCGGCAATTTCTCCGGAGGAGAGCAAATCATTGAGGAACACAAGGTATTTCTCTTCCTTGATCTGTGATTCGGTGAACAGGAACATGAGACCTTCATCCTTGACACCGGCCTTGGTGAACATTCCTTGTAAATCAACCTTCAGATCGTTGACCGAGTAGGTCGACGAAATGACAATGCTCATGGTGGAGAAGGCGCAGATGAATGACGACAATCTCGAGATGGACTGCTTTCCGGAACCACCAACACCGACGAGTAGCGCGTGGCCACCCGAAGAAGTCACTATTCTGGACACTTTGCAAATGTGCTTCATGGCGTCCTCGAAAAGCACCAAGTCCATGACGGGGTTAAGCTCGTTGTACTCGCGGAGGGCAAGGTTGCACTGGGTGCTGAGCTTTTCGGCGTCGGGGAACTGATCGTAGATCTTCTCGTCAAGTGACTCAACGAAGTAGGCGAACACGAGGGGCTGGGGTGTGTCGCCGAAGTATTTGTTCAGGTTGAACTTGTTGAATGACTTCTTGCACAAGTCGTTGACAATCTGACGGTAGTTGGTCAGATCGTTGGGGCTGACAAGACGATCTCCGTAGATACGCTCGCACTCGTGGACCCACAATTTGATGAAGTTGTCGGCTTCCTTGATGGTCTCGACACGCGCGGTGAGGAGTCCCTGGAAGACGTTGGTCAAGTGACGCACGTTGAACTCGTAATGGAAGTTGGCGGCGGTCTTGCGGAACTTGAACGCGACTTCGTTGTGGAGTTGGAGGGTCTGCTTGATCATGGGGCCTACATGCTCCGAGATGGTTCCCTTGAACTTGGTGAAATGCTTGTTCATGAAAGCGGAGTAGATGGTTTGGAGGGAGGGTCCTTCGGGGAAGTTGACGGACAAGAGCCAGAACCAACGTTGGAGGCGGGGGTTGATGACGAAGGAACCAGCGGTGGCGTTCATGGCGGCGATGTACGCGGTGTTGGAGATCTTCTTCATGATCAGCTTCTGCTTGTCATACCAATGAGAGTAGTCGAGATGCTGACGCACGAGGGCAATAGCAGTCTGGGTCTCATAGGGATCGAGCTTGGGCATGTTCACGTCATCGATGAAGTAGAGGAGCTTGGCTTTGCCCGGGGGTCCGAAACCAGCACCACCCATCTTCACGAGTTGCGACTCGAGAATCTTCTAGAGAAGAGTGGAGTCAGTGAAGAAATTGAAGTTGATAATCTGCTGACGGTAGTCTTCGCCAGAGGCAGTCAACTCGTTGAGGAGACCCTTGATAATCTGGGTCTTACCGCAACCGGCGTTTCCGACAAGCATGGGGGACACACCGACGGTGATGAATTTCTTCATGATGTACTGTGAGGCAATGGTGTCATTGGTAGGCACAGTGTAGGAGGTGATCGACTTGGAGGTGTCGATGGAGTTCTCGATGTCGTCGTTGCGGAGCTTGTTCCAGTCCTCGAGCTTCGAGTTCTCAATGTCGACGTAGTAGTCGAAAACAGTTCCCTTGCCGGGGAACTTGATGATCTTCCAGCGCTCACGCCAGAACTTATCGAAGGCCAGGCGGGCCTTGTTGCCTTCCTGAATTTCGAGACCGGCGCCCATGCACCAGACGGTGGCGAACACGAAGACGTATTCGAGTCCCTTGACCTCGTTCTGGGCGAGGATGCACTCAAGGAGCTTGCAGATGTTCATCACCTGGGAGATGAGCACGGTGGGCACAATAGACTTGAAGGACTTCCTCATGTACATGTAAGTCTCGTCAATGTAGGTGTTGAAGAGTTTCTGGAGAGACTCCTTACGCTCGTTGTCGTAGGGAGAGTTCTTGATCCAGGACTTCACGTAGGCCCTCCATTGGTAACCATCATCATCGGAAATGTAGAGGATACCAGCGCGAGACACAGTCGCGGGAGTGGCGAACTTAAGGTTACGGATCTCGAAGATCAGCTTCATGTGGGGCTTAAGCGCGATACGCTCGTTGGAGGCGAGCGTGAGCAGCTTGTTATCGTCCATAACGGAGTTCATGGACTCGATCCAGTTAGCATCGAGATCACCATCAAGGATAATCCACTTGGGGTTGGTGTCAGTCTCCTTGGAGAAGTCACGGAGCTTGCACGAGAAGAGACCATCGATCCATTCACGGGTCTGGATGTGCACGACACCGTAGAACTCGTTGGTGTTGACGACCTTGGGGTTAATGTCCTGGATGGAGCACTTGAGGCCTGACTTCACCCACGCCTTTCCGAGGGTCTACCAGGTCTTGGATTTACCGCAGCCTGGCGGTCCCATAACGAACACACAATGACGAATCTCCATAAGTTCCTTAAGTTGGACAACTTTGAGGATGTAGTTGGGGTCGTCGTGCATCTTGAGGTCGATAGCGGCCTGCTCGATAATGTGCTCGAAGTCCATGTCTCTCTTACGGGGAGGGTTCTGGCCGGGGAAAAGATCTCCAAGGAGACCCGAGAAAACTTCGAGATCCTCAGCTGCGATCTTGGGCAGGTTGAAATCACGAAGGGCTCTCATGAGAATGGCTGGCTCAGGCACTTCGGGTTCGGAACGCTTGAAAGCACCAGCAACAACCAGCACGGACTTAATGGCTCTGAGACCCCAATCGTAATGCTTTTGGGCGGAGAGGAGATCCTTACAGAGCTTGTAGAGGGTGGTGAACTTGGTGGCGAGGTCCTTGGCGGAGACGAAACCTTCCGCCATGAGCATGTTCTGGGAGATGAGCTCGAGATCGGGCACCACGACGGTGATGGGTCTGAAGAGAGCCTTGAGTCCCTCGGGAAGCTCGGAGCGACCAATGTAACCGGGGTTCATGGTAATGTAGGCACCGCAAGAGGGGTCGAGAGAGATCTCGGCATCTTGGATGGTGAAACGGCTGACACCGGCCTTAATGGCATCGGTGACGGACTTGAATTGGACGGAGCACACAGATAGCACCTCGGGCACGAGTCTGTTGAACTCGTCGAAGCAACCCCAAGAGCCAGAGGCGGCAAGTCCCTTGAAAATACCGGCGAGGCCGAGGTAATCCATCTGATCGGAGCAGTTGAACACATAGACGGCTTTGCCCATAGCGGAGGACAGATCCTTGGTAGTCTCTGTCTTACCGGTTCCGGCAGGTCCAGAAGGTGCACAGCCCATTTTGAGATGGAGGGCCTGAGTTGCCGTCACATAGATTCTATCAGTGAGGGGAGTAACCACAAGTCTGGCGCCATTTCCGAGGTATTCGTAACCGTACCAGAAAGCGGCATCGGCAATCTTAAGACGGAAATCTTGCTGCTCGCCGTCCCAGTAGGACTTGAGCTGTGATTGCCACAGGAAATCGTTCACATCAGTGACGTTGGCATCCATCATGTTCTGGATGATATCACGAGAATGGGCGTCCATGGTAATGAGACACATACTCTTCATACGGACATCCTTGGGCATGTGGGCGTCCTGCACAGTCTTAATAAGGTCAGTGAGACCGTTAACACAATCGGTGTGGGTGGGCTTAAGGCTGGCAGCCTTGAAACCGACTTCGACAGCGGCGGTGTAGAGAGTCATCGAGACGAGGAGCATGCACTGGGACGGGTACATCTTGAGCCACTCAGTACGGGCGTGGTTGGGCGATGAAGCGTTGGCACGGCCGGAGGTGACACGGAGAGTGGTGCGCATGGTGTCAATAACATCTTGGAGGTAGATTTCGACCTTGCCATCGAGCTTAAGGGGCTCGGTGAACTCGACGGTCTCGAGACCGACGCAAGATTCCATGCCGACGGCGGTGGGCCTGGCGGCACCTTCGTTGAGCTTGAGAGTCTCAATGGCCTGGAAAATCTTGGGCATGTGGGGCATAACCTTGACGGGAATGTTACCGTTGGAGAGGATGTCGAGGAGATCGGCGGGTGAGACGAAATAGAATCTGGGGAAGCAAGTACGCTTGTCTTCCATGAAACGCTGCAACGCCTTCTCGCACTTAATCAGCTTCTCATTAGCGACCTCAATAAGCTTAAGATGGCCTTCCTGGGTGGAGAATGTAAGGGCGAATTGCTTCTCATAAGCATCCTTGAGGAGTCTCTTGACATCCTCGTCAATTCCGACGAATTCGTCGGACTCTTTGGGGAGTTCACGACGCACTTCATCGGAGTGGATGAACAGGTTCTCGAGGTAGCCCCAAGATTGTTGCACCTCGCGGAGTTGAGAGATAACGTTGTTGATAAGATCAAGCTCTCTGTTCCACCCGGTAATCTCGGACTCGAAAGTGGCCAGGTAGCGGGAACCAAGCATGGCAGTGACCTTGGTCTGATCTTCTTCGAGGCGTTCGAAGTCCTCCTCGTTAAGGCGGGCCAAGTAGAACTCGGTGTCCTTGTGTTGTTGGAACTCGAACTTGACGACCTTCCAGACTTCGTCGAGCTGCTGGAGCGTCTTCTCCATCTTGGCTTCTTGACGGGCCTGATCGGTGGTCTCCTCGACGTCCTCAGCGTACTGGTTGAGGTTCATCTCGTAGATGTCACGGAGGAAGAGGGTCTCATCGACGGGGAAGTCTTTGCCGACCAACTTTCTGATCATGTCCCAATGGCGGTCTCTCATGGAGTCGTTCCTGAGTTCACCGATAAGGGGCAAGAAGACGAGCCACTTCTTGATCTCCTTCATGAGACCGTCGTAGGCGTCGCATCTCTTGTCGACCTTCATGTTCTTGAGGGCACCGAGGAGCTTCTTGACATCGTCTTCCATCTCGAAGGGCTCAAGCTTGGGCCAGGCGGTCTGCATGTTGCCGTCGAACCTCTTCTGGCACTCGGCAATATGGTCCCAAAGGGCCTTCATGTTGTTGATCTCACCCTTGATGGTGTCGACCTGCTTCTGGGGAGTCTCGATGGCATCGGGGTTTCCGAACTTGTTGGCGTTCCATCCGAGAGTCTCAATCCTCTCCTCATAAACGTGGATCTCAGAGAAGACACCGTCGAGCTTCTCGAGAGCAGCCTCACGACCGCACTGATACTTGTAGAAGTCACGCTTCTTCATCTGCTGCTGGAATCCCTTGAGGTCCTCCTCGAGCTTGTTGATGTAGTTAACGTTCTTCTGCATCTCGGAGTTGACGAGGGGCTTGATCTCCTTGCCGGTGTCCTTGGCCTGCTTCTTGAGCACGATAAACTCGTCGTAGAGTTTGTTGCACTGCTTCTGGTGGGACTCCTTGGCCAAGTTGTTGGCGAGCAAGAGTCTAAGAGCTTCCTGGAGCTGGTCCATCTGGAGCATGATTTCGTCGTTCTTGATGGTGACGACTTCGACGTTGGCCTTGATTCCGAGGAGGGTACGCACGTCGGTGAGGTCCTTCTCTTTCACGTTGACACCTTCGGCGGTGTCTCTCATGAAAGCTTGGAGCATTTCGATGTTGGAGATGGTGGCTTTCTGGAGTGCGGGTCCGATGAGGGCGTTCATCTTGCCCGGGGTTTCCTCGATGAAAGAGGCGTTGTAGGGGGAGCCTCTGACATCGACCATGTTGCCCTTCTCGTCTTCGAATTGAATTTTGATAATGACTTTGCATGGCTTGTCGACCTGGTAAGTAACGTGGTACTGTCCATCATCAGAGTCCCTAATGTCGCAGGGGATCTCAAGCGATTCCTCTTCACCAACAGCTTCGGTCTTGATCTTAACGCAGAAGGTGTCTCTTCCTGATTCGCGGTTGGCGCCGTTGTCGTTCCTGGCCTGGATAAGGAACTCGATAGGCTCGTTGAGGGCCATATCGGGTAGGAGACCGGTACCGAAGCAAAGGGATTTGTGTGCGCGCGTGTTCATGAAGAAGCTGAAGTCGCAGTAGGTGGTGGTAAGATCCTTGTTCGACATGCAGAGTTGCACGACGGCTTCGCGGGGTCCGTGGATCGAGAAGTTGGGTGACATGGCGGTCATTTCGGTCTCGGAGACGAAGACACCGGGGACGGCCAGGGAGTTCTTGGAGGGAACGTCAATGGGGGTCTTTCCGACGGTGAAGTAGACCTGGATGTTGTTGTCGCGGAAACCAACACCGCTAATTTTCAGAGGAACGTTACCGGAGAGTTGTCCAAGTGGCGGGTCAATCGACTCGATAGCGTATGGGGGTCCAACAATCTTCGACACATTCAAAGTGTAGAGATCGTTCAACCAGCCTGAGTTCCAGCCGCCGAACACGATGAGTCTTGCATCATCGGTGTCGTAGGCGAGTGAGGCGTACTCACGGCAGGCGGGGGTGTCGCTGTTCTCGGGGCAAATGGTTGTCCACTTGAGTTCCTTAATATCAAGGAAACAGGCGGTATCGACGCAAGAGCCGAAGGCACGGGGCTGTCCTTCGTGGAAGTTGGCGGACTCGCCACCCATGATGAAGTACTTCCATGAGGGGATGGCCTCGACCATGATGGCAGAGTGGTTCCATCTGGCAACCTCGTTGTAAATATCGGGATCGTACCACTCCTTGGTGGTGAGATCGAAGATGATCACGTTGTTGTAGTTGAACTCGGCGTTCCATCCACCATAGGAGTAGAGCTTATCGTCGTAGACGAAAATGGAGTGACCACCACGACCTGGGGGCAACGGCTGCAGTCCCTGGATGGGTTCGATGCGCTCCCAGACGCCGCTCTCAATATCGTAAGTGTAGATATCATCGAGGGAGACACGTGCGTAGTTAAGACCACCGTGTCCTCCATAGATGAAGATCTTGTTCTTGTAGATGCAGGCGCCGGCGTTGGCACGAGGAGGGGGACCGCCAATGGCAGACTCCTTGTTGTCCTCGACGCTCTTGTCACCGGGGGCGCGAGTCCAGATGTACTCCTTGGTGTTCAAGAACCACGTGTCGTTAAGTCTGACGGTAGGACTAGCATGTCCACCGAACACGAACAGCTTTTCGTTCTGGGGAGCAACGGCGATCGCGACGTGCTGGGCACGGGCGGGCGCGATTTCGTCGCCTTTGGCTTCTTGGCGCTCCCAGACCCAGTCTTAGCGGGCCATTCTGAGGGTGAAGAGATCCGCGTTGGGGCTGACTTTCTGTCCTGCGCCGGGCATCTCAATACCACCGTACATCAAGTACGTTTGACGGCCAACGAAATTCATCGAATGACCCGAGCGAGGTGTGGGTTATTCACCCTTCGCTTGCTGACTCTACCAAACTAGGTTTGCTGGCATTTTCAGTTATCAAATACTATATAAGAAAAGATTATAAACAGTATGGTCCTTATTTAATTTTATTTGAACCTCATATTACTGGCCTATTCATTAAATGTTGCGCCCCAATTTAAAATTTGTATGGATCTGATCAATAGAATTAACGCGACTTAATTCATACCGTTAATCAAAGCCGTTACACTAATTATGAATTTACAATTAGCGCCCGGCGCATCATCCAATCGCATTAATATTTAAATATCACAAGGGGTTTTGGGGTTTTGGGG
>Ga0209092_10003864_pt1 | contig 12771 bp, 2 predicted proteins | sample FraStrMetagenome_FD_187446 | JGI IMG/M metagenome (GOLD analysis project Ga0209092, IMG submission 187446) | Marine eukaryotic phytoplankton communities from Arctic Ocean - Fram Strait ARC3M Metagenome (SPAdes) (version 2) | ecosystem: Environmental > Aquatic > Marine > Oceanic | place: Fram...
TTTATCATGTAGTGCACAATATTAATCTACGTAGAAGTGTTGTAAAAACTATAATCAGCAAAATCAATAGTATATTTTTCAACGTAATTTCACGTGAAAATTTAAATGTAGATATCTACATTTAATTGAAGCTGTAGCTTGATGTTCAGACCCTAACTTCAGAATTTCTAGAATTACATATATTTTATAGGCAATATTATAAAAAAAAAAATACGTAACTTGGTGAACAGCCCCTCTCCATGGGAATTTGCCGTCTTTTTCAATTTTTGAATCTTCTCCGTTGATTCATATCAAACTGATTACACCGTTGGAATCAGCAGACTTAGGAGCTTCGTCGAGTCGCTTGGCCTATCTTTCGAGCTCCTACCCGTCTTTTTAGAGAGTTTTCCGTCGAATTTAGGTTTCGGGACATTCACAGTTACGCGATTTGAGTTTTCGGAACGTTATTTCAACCTAATTCGACATATCTGATACCTATTTGCATCAGTGCATTCTAAGCTATCGCTTAAGCTTTTCGGTTATTCCGTGGGACTTCCAGATCAATTAGGATCGAGGAAGACATTTTGCAAGACCGCCATCGCCGGTGCCCATAGTCTTCGTCAAGACTCAGGATCCACCTTTTTATTCTTAGAATTTTGGAAAATTCAAATTTCAAATCCACCTAAGTATTCCAGGTATCACATTTAACCCTTCCTATTTAGCTTTTGAATAACAGGAAAAATTCAACCTTTTTTGGTGCTTAATTGCGTACGAAATTTTCGAGGTTTTCGGACAACAGCTTTTTCACGATTCAACGTGACAAACATATCACTAATATTTCGATTCATTTGTTTCTACGGAATTCACGAGGAATTTAAAATCTGAATTTATGTGGTTACGAAAAGAGATACAACAAATTTGCACTAAGGAATTTGAACTACGTCAGCAATTAGACATTATTCAGGACAACGCATACATTCAATTCAACTTGAGAAACTTAGTTTTATTAAGTCTCCCATCAGATACAGCTACGGAAGGGAGGTGGAGTTACGTAGCTCCTCGTTGCAATTCCTACTGGTATAATATTGTGGGATACATCAAGTCTTGCTTTCCTAAAATCTACAACATCCTAGATCAGAAAAAGTTTTTGCGTTTCGCGCCAATCGTACTTCGTAAAGAAAATTGTGCTATAATCCTACAAGAAAGAACTCTTTCCATCAAGTCGTTTTTAGAGATCTGCAGATCAGTCACTTATTTCGGTATATTAAGGGAACCTCTAACAAGATCGCTATCCAACAAGGAGTTATTTCACACTTTTTCAGAGCAGTGTAAATATACTGACCCACCCGGATCCAAGTTGATACATCTCGGAAATCGAATACAATTTATCCGATCCTGGTTGGAAAAACTTGTACTCAGAAATCAATCAAACTATACAATATCCTGTTGGGAACCTGTTCCAATCTTCCCCAAAGTAGAACGTAAAAGTCCCTCTACAACCTCCCCAATAATCGAAGACAATTCAAGTGGCGAGGTGATTCCAGTGGTTAGTGATTCGAAGCCTAGTTATCAATTTTCAAAAATTCAATTGAAAACAATACGTCTTTCGGACATTTTCCAAGAGAACGACTCAGACAGCACCTCTTCTTCCGACTCAATGTGGGAGCCCCCTTTTAAAAAGCAAGACAGGAATAATTGGATAGCACATCCACAACTGTAGCTTCTTTCAGTGTGTTACTATTTTGTAATCCGGTTCACGTTTAAAGAGTTATTTTATAGGTTTTGGAATTCAGAAAAGCGACAGCTAAATTGGATTCGCCCGTTTTTTATTCTGCTGTTTTATATCGGAAAATTGGTTGCGTCGTGATCCGCTGAAGTGAATCCATTGCATTTGTCTTTTGTGGAAAAGTGAAACAAGCTATTCATCGTGGGAACAGTAATTTTGTATCCTGGGCTAGAAAACATCGGGTCGCTGCGAAGAACATCATGTCATCTTTATCGAATCCTGCATATGAGGGCATTTTAAACAGGGATGAGCATATAAATCCTTATACAGATTCACCCACCCAAAGCTTCGACAAAAAACGAGATTTTTACGAGCACCTATTCTCGTTGGATTCAGATGATACTGAGTTTTTGCGTCAGGAAACTGCGGCGCAGAAGTTATTCACCCAAGAGTTCCACAAGGTACCGGACGAAGCAGTAATAGGAGATGATGACGATAATGGGTCCATTTCTTCATTAATTTCCTATCAATCCGACAACTTCATTCAAAACATGGATTTTTTGAACCTGCATCACCTTAAGCAGGAGAATACATGTGACATCTCTAATTCTAATTCAGATATGAGTATCTCGACAGAACCGTACACAGGTGATACAGAGGAGGAGCATCTTTCGGTCAGCTTATCCAGCAAAGGGGATTCCTTATGTTCTGCCACAACATACAACTCCCTTAAATTTTTGGACGAAGAAGAAATCTTTAGTTGTTTTCACGGGGAGACTCTAAATCAAGAAGCGCATAAGAAATGGGAAAAGAGATTGTACGAGAAATCGGATAAAGATGCTAACGTGGATGTCATTGCCACCTACAATATTCAGAATCGGTACGACCATACCATTGCAGCCGAATTGATGATGAAACAAAATATAACGTTCCTGGCGCTTCAGGAACCGCATGCTAGCCATCATAGGAAAAAACAGGGATGGTCCAATTTTCGTTGCAAAGAACTTGCTTCAGCTAGGATAACGGCATTCGAAACGGATTTACAGGTTATTTTGTATGATAATTGGAAGTGGGGAGGGAAGGAAATCTCGAAGTTTCAATCACATCAAAATGGTAGAATCGCTGCCATTGCGTTTGGTTTTAAGAACAATCAAAAAGTTGGAATTATTTCCATTTATAGTATCACAGATTCATCTCATTCAAGTGAAGAAGAAAGACGAGAGGCTGAGAATATTAGGAATACCACTACATTCCTTGTAAGAAAAATATCCAAGCAATGGAAAGATGAACATCCGGGCATAGGGATTGTCATTATGGGGGATCTACAGGAAACTCTAACTGAAACCGATGCAGACAACATTGGGAAATGCAGGAAACCCATGCTTCCGAATGGAATTCTTAAAAATTCGGCAAACACACATTTGTCTATTGTGAGGGCGCATACTAATGATCAACCGTATGTCACAAGATTTGGTTCAGTGGGAGGGAGAGGTATAGATCACATACTTGTCCCAAATGATGCATCATCGAGAGACTGGTTTATCGGCGGTTCAATAGATAAGATAGAGTCAGCTAAATTTTTTCCATCGGATCATGCTCTTCTAACATGCTCTTTTGTGCGTCACAGCAGCAACAACAAAATGAATGGAGATGAATCTGAAGTCAGCGATTTCAAGAAAATATTTCAAATCAAAGTGAAAAGGACGGGAATAAACAATGATGAAATCATATTGGATGAGTCACAATTTAAAGGATCCAAAACATATTTAAGCCAACAGACCCTGTTTAAGGAAATACAGAGGTTGACAGCGGATACTTCAAATGAATCAGACACATATTTGGATGAAATCGAAAAGAGTATTAAGATATTGTATGGCAGTCTATGGCGTAATGGTGTGAGGCAGCAGGTGGAAGGAAATAAAAATAAATTGGTATCCATAACAGAATCTCAGGCACTCCGCCTATCGTATATCACCAAAACATTTAATGCTAATGTCAAAGCCGTCATGTCGGCGCTGAAGCTCACGAAAATTAAGGATTTGATTAATCATGGAGGAGTAGTGAGGAAGTCACTTCATAAAGGGAAGGGCTTTCAACAATTCAAGAACCTGCCGATTCCTACAAAGCTTCGTTATTTTAATACCTCGATAACAAGGTTGGCAAGTAAAGTTATTAAGATGAAACATGATATCAAGAGATGGGACATCAATAATCAAATGTGTGCAGGGGATCACGCAGCCAAGTTTGACTTTAATACACTTCATCAAATCCTCGATTCAAATTTATTAGTGTCCGAAGCCTCATCCATTCGTCAAGCATATCTCGCTGAAGTTGAAGAACGTCAGGAACATGTTCAGGCAATGTCACATTTTGAAAAGAGGTATAAAACGGCTGAACATGCTGACGGCTCTACCACATTGGAAAAAACGCTGATCCATACAGAGTCACAGGATAATAAGCTTGACCTTAGTGATAAGAATATTAAGTTAATAAATGCATGGCTTGCAGAAGAAGGCTGTCATCAGGGATTTAACATTATAAGTGAGCGGGATAAATTTAAGTTTTTGAACAAGGATGATATGGCTGCCTGGAAGCACGGTTTGCTCCATTGGGATGAGCATACTGTGGATGTTTGTAACAGCTCGACTAGAGTTACCATGATACAGGATCTTGAAAGAGCGGAGTCAGTGTTGGGAAAATTGCGACAGAATGTTATTTCCGCACAGTGTGATTATAAGATCCAGACGCTGAACTATTTTATTAATACCAATAAAATATCTTCTTTCACCAACAAGGTACTCCCGAAAAATAGAGATGCTCCAATTCCACATTCACATATTTGGGATCCAAAGATTAGGCGACAACGGAGGTGTAAGAATGAGGCAGAGGAAATGATAGCAACGGGCCTTCATCACCATAAATGGATGAGCCCGTCGGCGGCTAAGGAATCATGCGCATTCGCGGAGGTGGTAAGGGAAGGCAATTTGGGCCCTAGGGGCATCAAGTTAAAATCAACAAGAAAAGTTACAATCGCAGATATACCAACACTTATCAAAAATGGTCACAAACTACCAATGGAGATTAAGAAAAAGTTTGTTCTAGCACACGGTGAACACACAGCATCACTTTTTTGTGAACCCGAAAAGGATAGGGAAGAGTTCTTCTATCCCTTCTTTTTAATTGGGAAGGAGGGTGAAATAAACAAAGAGGATATGTTAAAGGAATCTTTCATGAAAGCGATTACAGGTATACCAGGCAAGGCCCGACATGAGGGCTTCCAAATGGCGGTGCTAGGCAGGTTTGGCAAACGCTGGAGAAATGTTATGTATGATCTTGTTAAATTGATGCTGATAATGCGTTATGTTCCTCCAGATTTGAAGAAAATTTCTAGATTTCCGATACCCAAGCCAGGCAGAGTCGGGGAGTATCGACCAATATCGTTATGCCACGATATGTATTGTTTCCTAAATGGAATTGTGACGGTGGTATCATCACAAGGTATAGAGAAAGCAAAAATTCTTCATGATGGACTTACTTCGTATCGACCAGGAATGGGGTGTACAACTCTTGTTGGAGTGGAACAAGCCTTCAGGGAGGACTGTGTTCAAAGCGGTATCCCGTCAGCCCAAATTGATGAGGACGAAGAGAAGTTCTTCGACAGGATACCGCTTGAGATAATATTGGCTGCAATGCGAGTCTGTGGCTTTCCGAATCAAGGGTTCCTTGAGTTTAAAGCAAGTTGTATGGACAACAAAAATGTGGAGATTATCACTAACAGAGGGAGTGCTAGGGCAACATTTTCATGTGGCCTGGAGCAAGGGAATCCTAATTCCCCAACTATTGCCAATTTGGTGATACTTATGAAGCATAAGATTTGGAATATGTTGTGTGAGGAATTGTTGGAGAAGTTGGGAAAGCAGGCAGAAGATTTCCACAAATATAGTTTTCATATAGTAGATAGGAAAGATGGCACATTGGAAATAAAAATGATGGGGTACTGTGATGATAACTCTAGGTTTTTATCTACGGTTAGCGAAGAAGATTTGATTTTATTGACACAAAGATATATCAGATTGACAGGCGACTTATCCATGGTAACAAAGATAGGTCGGAAAGGTTCAAAGAGCGAAATTCATTTTTTCAATCTTAGTGCATCCATCGCGGCCAAATTAGAAGAAGTGGAGACGATTGCTTGGAGTTTTTCGGAGGATATGCCAACCAGAGAATTTGTACCATTTAAGCTGTGTTTGCAAGAGGTAGAAGAGAAGAATATGAGAAGGTGGATAGAGAGTAATGATGAGCTATCGGAAGATGATAAAGAAAAGTGGAGGCTGCGACTATATCCTGAAGAGCATCGACATCTGGGATTGACATCTACGCTCAAGGGTGCTGCCGATGGCACGAGGACCAAAGTAATCAAGAAAATTAAGAAAAGACTCATCGATATCAACTCTCAGAAATTAAGCGAAGAAGCGCAGAAGATTTGCAACAATATGCTATGTACAAGTATTCCAACCTTTGCACCTTTACAGAGCAATCATTCTGTGAAGGAGTTGTACGAGTGTGACAAATTGGTGGCTCAGTTGCTGAGAAAGCGGAGGGGACTTACCAAATCAGATGCTATGCATAGATTTTGGATTCATGAACGATTAGGTGGATTTGGTTTTAAATCCTTCCTTGAAGAAGATATCATTTCAGTTACTCGTGAACTGGAAGTCGTTCTTAACAGCCAGGAATTGGACTCCAGGGCACTAAGGGCGCGGTTAGAGGCATATAATAAAGAGCCGGGAAACCCGTCAATGAATCATGTGAAGGAGGCTATTCTGAAGCTAGGTAAATATGGCATCTACATTCGAGATGGTGATAATGAAATTCTGAATCATGCTCTCGGGATCCTTTCAATAGAAAAGCGATACGCCCCAGTGGGTAGTGCAGCATTCAAGGTTGGCAATACAGCCACAATCGGTCTCGGCAAGGACAAACTTTTGGATTTAGCAATGGGGGGCAAAATAGAATCGTTGCTGCTTGGAATTATTGCAGGAAAGTCGGAAGCAACTTTGAAAAAGGAATATGGGGGCGGAAGGTTCCCGATATCATTCAATAAACTATCGAAAATAGTGGAAAGGGCGAGGCATAAAAGATTCTCAGAAGTTACCGCGGCATATAAATTTTTTGAATGGAGCTTCTCCGAAAAGGCCCCTAACATTCCAATGAATATTGATGAATGGAAATTCGTCGATCTGGGACACGAATTCAAAAAATGTTTCCCTGATTCTTTTTTAGACAAGGAGAGTGGTGAGATTGAGACTTGGTGCCAAGCAAGAATGAAAATCAATCTCGAGGTAGTGGAAAACAGTCTCCAGCTCCCAAATCAGGCAGTTGAATATAATGAGATGAAAATGAAAATCTTAGACAGCGAGAGCCCCCTAATCATCGCTACGGACGGCAGTCACAAGGTGGTTGGAAAGCGTAATGAAACTACAGCCGCGTTTGTGGCTTGTAAACTAAGAATTGAGGAGCATGAATCAGTATGCGACGGTGCATGGGAAGATCGAACGATGGAGCCGTTGTTAGCGAGAATAGCTATTCTGCCACAGAAATTTGGGTTAGAACCGACAGATATTTCGCATGGGGAGGCTCTTGCATTATGGCTGCAAGAATGCTCGTTTGATGGAAGTGTAGCCAGAGGAGTTATAACAGATAGTGCCGCCGTCAGGCAATGTTTAATAAATGTCAGGAATAATGCCGCAGATGAGTTGGGAAGGAGTTTCATACGCAAAGTATCATCCGGAGTCAGTAAATTCATTGTAGGAGCATTCCGGAATACATATAGAAACAACACAATAGATAAGGAATATGAGGAAAATACAAGTCATGGGCAGGACTCATCAGTACGTACGAAAAATAAAATTTGGAAACAATCTTTACATTTAAGATTGCAAATTTTCATACGGCAGGCGCGTGAGTGGAGTTCCAAACATCATAAGGATAGTGATGATAAGATAGCTATATGGCCCTTAAAGTATTGGGATGAACATGATCAGAGACCGATTTTCAAAATTAACTCTCATCAGTTGAATATAGCCGGGGAGTCCATAAGTGAAAAACCACGATATCCTCACTTAACTCCTAAATTAGCGCCGCTCAATGCTAATCACTGGGCAGATTTGTGTGCCGGGCTTCCAAAAACATGTCATTTTCAGGATAACAAGTATAGCGGTCAAATCCATTTACCACGGCTTGCCCAACGATTTTTTATCACATGGGGAGGGGAGACTCTAGATAAGGACATTGCATGTAGATTGAGGAAGATTTTCCTAACAGAAAAGCTAAAGAGGCTACGAAGTAAGCCAACACAGGGATTGTTATGGAGGCTAATGCCCTCAATATCAACAAGTTGGAACAATATATTGGAGCACAAAGGCTGGCTTAGGTCGTTGGCAGGTTTCTCAAATTCACATACCAGGGCTCTGTATAAGTCGGAGATATATAGGAATGGTAACTGGATAGAACATCACCCTGACACACCGTTGGAAGCAACTACAATCACCAGCAGAATAAAGGAAGCCTTGCAGTGTACGTGGTGTGAGCAGAAAGAAGTACATGGCGGAGAATGCAAGAGCTCACTTTTAGAGAAAGGAAATAGGTATCATCACTTATTCCATTGTAAACATACCAAGCTACGGAGATTTCGAAATAGGATTGATGGTCTGATTGAGCGCAACCTTATGGATATGATAAAGATAATGATGACGGCAGGTGGGATAAAGGAAGCGGAGAGGGGGATCACGAGGTTAATGTCATGCATTAGGGAACTGGATATGGAGAACGTAGGCAGATTGGAGATGATGAATATGCAACAGCATAAAAGCAGGACGGTGGAAGAATGGTGCTCGACCCTAAAGACAGGTACTATAATAGAAGCCATCCTTCAGAAGAAAGTCACAATTAAGGAGCTACTACAAATATCACCGGAAGCAATGACGCCTTCACTGGAAGACAGGTATGTAGGCACTTGTAACGCCATGCAATTTGGCCTGATACCTATAAGAATTCAAGGTATGATTGAGAAAATAAGTCAGTTTAGAGAAATTCATGGATTGGAGAGCGCAACAAGAAGAGTATTGTCAAAAGAATTTTTGAAATACTGGGACCTCCTGACACAACTGCTTATCGCAAGGGCGGGTGGTATGCATAGATTAATGAGTGGTGTCTGCAAGCAGCGCGAGATCGATTGGAAGAATACGTACAAGGATACGCTCATGTTGCAGGGATTTCAAGATATAAAACAGGAACTAATTAAGAACAAATCGAAAAAACGAAAGTCAACACCATTGGCGGGTCTAGATGGCGAGAAGAAAAGGAAAATTGTGGCGACGGCATCCCAGAAGGCGTGCTCAGGAATATCATGCCGAAAGGGTGCAACAGCAGGAATCAGCATCGATAATAAATGTCCAACATTTATTCCTCAGGGGACCAGACAATGTCAAAGGTGCAGTAAGTGGCAAATGGCAATGAGGAAAGGCGCACATCATCTACATCGCATAGCATCGGAACAATCACCAGCAACACGGGAGAAAGTGTTAGATAACATTAAACAACAGTCAACATCCTCCCCAGACTTTATTTCGCTGATGAATCTACTAAATGACAAAACAGATTCGGAAGTAGGAAATAAAGTACAATTCAAAAGCAAAGGGAAAAGAATAAGCGATCAGGACAAACTGGTCTGTAGGGTGATTGTTGCCGAGATTCAGGAGAAACAAAGGTTCAAACAAATTGAAATGCCACAATCGAATGCAAGGCAAGAGGAGGTGAAACAATGTGCAAGAGGTCTGGATAGGCGGCTTTCAGCGAATAAGAAGTTAATGGATGAGGACATCAATCATGAAAGGAAAATCTTAAAGGAAATTAATCGGACGAATAGAGAGGAAAAGGGTAGGACAATTATTGATCTGGTTAGCTCTCAGGAGGGAGATACAAAGAGTAATGAGATATGTGAGGATGAGAATATGTTACAGGCAAAAACGAACAATAAGAAAGCACTTATGATGACTAGATGGCAGTTGTTCTCGGGCAACGATCTCGATAAGGATATAGAAATTTCAAGGGCAATTGCTGGGACGGACACATTCCTGGCGGATCAAGATGCAACAGTACTGATTCAATCATATAAACTTACCGATCCCTGGGAACGCTTTGGACGGATGTTTCGATCCGGAGATGTCCGTGCCAGGAAACCACCGGGGGTCTACTTAATTCCAATGTTCTGGGGTAACACTGGTAATGGACATTGGTCAACGATTGTGGTTTGGAGGTGCGGGAGACGGAATAGGGGATACCATCTAGATTCATTGGGGACATCTAATACGAAAGGCGAAGTTTTTGATAAAATCAAATCGGCTTTTACTGGGAGAAGAGATAGATTCACGTGGGTCACGACCAAATGCTGGCCACAAGTAGAATCAGAATGTGGCTTTCGGACGGTGGAGGCAATACGGACAATTTGCCTGGAGCGGGCGTCAGGAACGGAGGTTGAGATGTGTGTTCGAATGGCTAGTCTTGAGGGCAATGTGGGCGCGCAACAATACTGTTCATTAGATCTGAGACGTAAGGTGGCATCAAGAGTGACGGGTTCGGAGCTCCGACGAAATTCGATTTTAGGGAAAAAGGAAAAATCAGGCAATTTGCACGGTGTAAGAAAGGTAAGTATGCGGAGAGTCAGTAGTGTTGGAAAAGTCAGTGTTAATGTCACCTCTTAATAATAGCATAGCGCTATACATAAGGTAGCTGGCCTCTAGTACTTACGGGTGTAGAGTAACATTTCTTTTTTGGCAGCGTGAAGATTTCCGATCCGTCGCAGTACGTAGGGATAAGTAACACGTAAAACTATAACAGAACATAACATAACATATATTTTATAGGTTATTTTTTTATATTCATATGACACACATGAAATACTTAAACATAGGCATGAAGATGCATATTCTGTTGCGTAGTTGTAAAGGATATTAACGAATTACATATACAAACACATACACACATACTTGAGAATGTGTATTCTCTCTTATCTGAGATAAGGGATATAGTTTATCTAAATAATTTTTTACCTAATACTATATCCTACGTAACCTACATAAAAATTGAAAACGACCACCCAAATTGATCCGCCAAACTCATCGAAAAAGATTTGAAGACGAGGATACGGCTTAATTTATAAAGTGCTAAATTTATAAAATAATCATGTTCAACCTATTGGTGGTGTAATTGTGGGTTTTACTATGTTATTATCTATGTTATGTAGGCTCGTACGTTCCGTACAACACCCCCCTTCTGCATGATGATAATGACGTAAAAAAGGACGGAATTATGCTGCCAATCTGCTCGATCTTTTTAAAATTGATGATGTGTTCCACATTTTTCGAGATTTATCGTGTAACTTTAAATTGGGTTGAAAAGCGCGCGAACTGGTCAGTGCATCTTTGTATGTGAAAATTTCATTTGTCCCTTTCGATGATGGGATTGGATGGTATGAAATTTTATCAAGTGAAAAAGATACGCATTGTGCTTTTGAATTCAATTTTATGGATTCATATTTACGAGGATGGTAAGTTTTGGATGCATTTATGTTGTTTTCGAGTTTCGACTGGAAGTGTGTTCCTGAAAAGGGTGTATTGACAGGTATCAATGTTTTCTTTTCTTGGATGTCTTCCGGCCTGATCATTGTTTCGTTTTCATGATTGTTCAAAGGATTCCTGTTCGGATTCATATGTGATGGTTCTTGCTGGTGGAGATTCTCGTGCGTGTTGTGTTTACTCGTGTCTGATTTAAGTTTGTTTGCTTTGTTCGAAGTCTTGTTGGTTTGAGTCGAGTTTGGTGTATTTGTGCTCATTTGATGTTGGGATTTGATTTGTTGGGTTGAGCTTCTAATGTTGGTGGAGGATGTTGTTTTGCAACTCGGTCCTCCCATGTGGAAGTTCAATTTCCTATTTTCTGGAGTGTTTGATGTGGACAGGGTGTCATTGACGTTCGACGAGCCTGTATCGCAGGTTTGTCCGACGTCATGATAGTCGAGTTTGTTTGGTGGAAATGGTGGTGTCACGATTGTATTTCTCATTGTGATGAATTGTTGTGCATCTTTGACTTCTTTGGAGAAAATATCTGCGATGTTGAGTTTGCCGTTTACATGCTGTATGTCAAATAGATGGAGGTTTTCTCGTGTTGCATTTTCTCTAATTTGCACATATCGTAAGCCTTTGGAGGTTTTGTTGGATGTCCATATGACGCATGCCATGTTGTCGTTGTAGATTTTTGTTTTCTTGCTCAACAGTTCATGTTCGAGACCCAAATCTTTGATTATGTTTCGTACATATAGGAGTTGTTTGACACATTCGTCAGTAGCATATATCTCTGCTTCTGCCGAACTCCTGGCTGTTATTGTTTGTCTTTTGGATTGCCAATGGAGGGGGCCATGAAGTGTTAGTACATATCCAGAAATGGATCGACTTTTGAAGAGATCGAGTTTCGGGTATATCATGTTTGGTTTTGGAGTGGATTGGTCTTGGGGTCCCCAATTAGCATCTGTAAGAGCTCCCACAGATGGTGTGTTGATTGGAAAATTGAGAAATCCATTTATTTGGTTGTTTGGTTGGGATTCGCTGCTGAATGTGAGGCCGAGCTCCTTTGTACCTTTGAGATATTTAATAGCATATTTTGCTGCAGCGATGTGCTTTTTAGAAGGGTTGTTTTGATGTTTTGCAAGAATATTGGTTATTGTGGAAAGATCAGGTCTCGTTCCTACGCTGAGCCAGAGAAGAGATCCGACATATGAGCGCAATTCTTTTTCCAGGGAAGGGTCATGAGTAGTTGTTTCATGAATTGAGTCTACTGGGGTACCAGATCGGAATGGTGTTAGATTGGTAGTTGCCGAGATCGTGTTGAGGCCTGCTTGTTGGATAAGATTGTCTGAGAATGCTTCTTGTGAGATGTGTGCTTTGAGAACGTTGTTAGTTTGTCTCCATTGAAAACGTAATCCTAAAAAATGTGTTACGTTTCCCATAAAGTCC
>Ga0209092_10003865_pt1 | contig 12768 bp, 11 predicted proteins | sample FraStrMetagenome_FD_187446 | JGI IMG/M metagenome (GOLD analysis project Ga0209092, IMG submission 187446) | Marine eukaryotic phytoplankton communities from Arctic Ocean - Fram Strait ARC3M Metagenome (SPAdes) (version 2) | ecosystem: Environmental > Aquatic > Marine > Oceanic | place: Fram...
CATCAACATACTCAATTTGTGTAGAATCCTACCTTAAAAAAAAAACTGAATTTTATGGGTATTAGTAATATAACCATTTCATGGAAGGGGCATTGCACCCGCCCTGGTCAGGGGGGCCCACAGCCGATATTGGAGGTAATGAAAAGTATGTAAATCGTACGTACGCGTATGTGGTACAACAATAAGTAGAAAACTAGATAAAGAATGAAAACTGTTTTATGTTTTCATTCTTTGAAGATAACCGATATTGTAATCAAACTTAAGGTTCCATTGCAATAAGTGTGCTAGTGTTTAATGCATAGCCCATTTTCAACAATATCCAGGAGTATCAATAAATACTAACTGCGTATCAGGAATTGTTTGAATCCTTAAGATCTCATTTCGCGTTATATGCCTTTTTCGCGACACTGCTGCAATATCAGCCTTTGTAATACAATTTAATTACTGTTATTTCCTGAGGTAAGTTGGACGTTGTGGAAAAAGATCTAAAATTTTTGACATTCGTGAAAGCAAATCTGCGAAAAACATTAGAAGCCGCAGGACTTCTTAACCCCTTTGAACTTATTCGTTTACGGAGAGATATCGTTTACGGAGAGATATCGTTTACGGTGTTTTCCCCGTTAATAGACTGTTCTCGAAATGTGTAAATATTCAGATACATATAATAAGATACCTATGGGGTTTTCTTGCCAGCGTGAAGATCTCCAATCCGTCGGAGTATGTGGGGATCGGCAACACGTAAAACTATAACAGAACATAACATAACATAACATAACATAATAAGATAATTTTTCTTATCCCAAATGGAAGAAATATGAAACAAAATTAATTAGGACTTCTATAAACATGACTAATCTTAATTAGCGAAATGGAAAATCTAATTTTTTTGATCATATGGTAATAATAAATGTAATCATGTTTGAGACATACGAGTGCTTGCTTATTGTCCAACGTTTGTTTGTTTGGCCTCTATATATATTAGTTTAATGAGGGTTCCTAATTTTAGGTTGAGCTAGACGAAGGTAGAATGCTTTGGCTGACATCATACAGTACTTATTTTGTACGATTGAGAAGCATAGAAACCGCAAGTCTGCTATTAAAATTCAAAAACAAATTTCTGATCTATGATCTAACAAAATTTGTCATAAACTGATTGAACCACTAATAAATACTTTGTGCGAAAAAATAATGCAAGCGTATCAAACAGATCCCCTAGCTTACATCGGTCCTTTTGATGATTTATTCAGCTATCCACAGCCACAAGGATTACATATGGACAATTTCGATCCTAATGATGATAATAATGATTTATCTGAATTAAAATCAATACTAGAGTTTGTTTGCAGGAACTCGAGTCAGCAAAACCATTTCGAGACCAAGGGTGGTGGGTTACCGATGAGAGTGACAGCTACGGAAGAAAAATCTTGTAGGGTTGAATGCGCATCAAAAGAAATCAAGAGCGTCAAGAAATCTGTGAAAAAATTAAGGACGGCCAAAACAAGAAGCCAAGATCAAAGTTACGAAGGGGTATCCAATGAGATAATACCATACAATTCCATTAGAACCCAAGATGTTCTTTTTGGGCGAGGAAAGAGAGCAATGCACCATACTGGAAACAAATACTATCAAGAGGTTGTTTCAACACTTGCTGAGCAATATAAGAATTGCAATAAACTTCAGAAAACTGCCCTGTCTAGAAGTATAGTTTATACGATTCACTCACATGGTGGTCGGTTTCTGACTCCATTATCTAATGATTGTAAATCATGGGTAGAAGTAAACGGCTTGGCATTACGAAAAAAGACAAGTCAAGCACTAAGAGATAGCATGTTAAAAAGTAAAAAGGGGAGCAAACCTAAAACGACCTTTACTAAGTCGAGATGATAAGTAAATTTAAGTGAAAGTAGGAAATAGAATCAAAAGCAAGACCCCTTTTGAGATGATATTAGCACAGAATGGTGGAAGGAGAATGTGGTTTCGAAATAAATATCTACTTCCTTCAATTTATTTTAGAATAATTTTTGTTTCAGTACCGTATTTATTTGTCCTTAAACATGGGGCTTAAAGATAAATAGAAAACGTAATGTTTCAAAAATAATATTTCGTTTCGTACTGCATTGTTTCAATCCATCAAAACCCAGGCTACCTTATATAACTCGCTGCTTTCTGGGGTATTAAGAAGGCCATTTTTTGGTCAATCGTTCTAATGTATTTGGTGTAGATACAGTCAGTTCGCTCTTAGATATACACAATGTAGATATACATTCCCTGTTAGATATACACCAATTTCTCTCGCACACATACTTGGTCCTGACACGTGTAAGGTTTGAAGCACGTATGTACGTTTTCCCCTATGTTTGGTCCTGACAAGGTTTGAACTACTATGTAATTTTTTCCCTAAGTGTATGCAATTGTTTCCCTAAGTGTCAGGTTAGAGAATCAGATACTTAGGATCACTTTGAGAATGATTTCTACTTGTGTGTAAAAATAATTTATTTGACAAGAGTTCGACCTGCTTCAATTTAGGTCTGTCCCACCGTGCATTGCAAATTGTAGTCAGATCAGCACACATTGCCATTTGATCAAAATGAATCCTCTACCATACAAAGGGATGAGACGTGGGAGGAAAAAGGGTTCTGGAGCTGCTTTAATGTTGACTATAGAAGATTGGTATTTTGCATGTGAAACCTATGATAATTTGGCTATCAAAATGGGACAAAGAGCTTTTTTGAGATCAAATCTTTCCAGTCATCATTTCACCAAATGCACACAGAGTCAGGCTCAGTCATTTGGAAGAATGTTAAAAAAATATCGTAGTGGTGAGCTCCAACCTCTAAAGGTGAAGAGAGAACGGTCAAGAAAATATATAGAGTTGGAAGATAGGTTGGTCCAGTATTTAAAGGTTAGGGCTGAAAGTTACAAAAGAGACAAATATGGAATTTCATGGGCCATTTTACAGGAAAAATTACTCTCGTGGGCAGAAAAAATGGGGATTGAAGGTTTCAAGGCATCAAGTGGGTGGATTAATTCCACTTTAAAGCGACATTCTATTGTAAACATTAATTTACATGGAGAGGCAATGGACTTGACAGAAGAGGAACGTATTCAGTTGATGGCCCCATGGAAACGTGAGCTGGAGGATCTAATAGATGAAAAAAACATATCCCCAGGGTGTATTTATAATGCTGATCAAAGTGGATTTTTCTATCAGAAACTCCCGAACAGCCTATATGTGACAAAGTCCAGCAAAAAGGACTATGCTGGAGTTAAACAGATGAAAGATAAAACAAGAATTGCCATTATGGTGTGCACTGCCGCTGATGGGACAAGGCAACCAATTGCCATCATTGGGAAACCAAAAAAACCTCGTTGCTTTGAATTAGTTCCTCCACCACTCCCTTACAAAGACCAAACAAATGCCTGGTTTGATAAAGAGGTAACAAAATGGTGGGTCAGTTCTGTCTTTTGGCCAGCACACTTGCAAAGACATGGTAACGTTAATTGTATTTTGATTCTTGACAATTGCTCTGCACACAATATTGATTACTCAACCTTTCCAGATAGACTTACTGTTAAATTCTTACCTCCAAATGTCACCAGTATGCATCAACCTGCCGACATGGGTATGATTGGGGCACTTAAGGTTGGGTATAAGTCAAACTATTTAAAACAATTGCTAAACATTTTTGATACACCTGGTGGTTATAAACGAGCAAGAGACTTGGGTAAACGTCAGAGGAATGGGTGTAGGGGACTTCAATATGGAAATAAACCCCATATTTTGGATGCAATGCATATCCTTAAAGATATTTGGTATGTACGGACATCTGATGAGTCAATCAAAAGATGTTGGAGGAAAGCAGGAATTTTGCCCACTCTTTGGGATACTGATATTAATAATGATGTTGGATCTGCATCATTATCTAGATCATCAAGAACAATATCTGATGAGGAATGCATTGAGCTTTGTGGTCTCATTAAAAGCTTGAAGGTAAAGGCAGACGAGACAGGGATTTGTACTACAGATAAGGACGACTTGCTATTTCAAAATTCAATCATCGTTGAGGGAGAGCTGAATGTGGAAGAAATGCAGGATATGGTGAGGATGTGGGTGGATGTTGAAGACACGCAGGAGATGATTGATTGTGTCGTTGAAGATGAATTAGATGCTATTGAGAATGTACAGTATATTATAGAGGAGGAGGAGGATGATGACAAAGAGGGTGATGTAATTATGAAACCTGCCTGCTCTCCTCCTCGTCATAGTGTTTCTTACGCTGATGCTATGAAGGCCATGGATGTATTGGATTCATATGGATCAACCTGTTCTTCTGCTTCTAAAATATCTAAGTCTATTAGCAGCTTACGCTGGATGCTACAAAAAGACCACCTGGCACGGCCCAAGTGTAGCCCTACAATTACCAATTTCTTCTCAGTTAAAAAACTTTAGTTACTTTCCAATAAGTTATAATATTGTTACTTCTATAAATATCCACAAGCATAATCTCTTTTTATACATTCGTAGCAGATCCAAAAAAATTATATTTGTTGGAATCGAACCATCAAGCATTAGGTAATGGGCTTACAAAAATAAAAAGGAGGTTGTTGTTGGAGGATGAATCTCTCGAAAGGACGGATGATCTAGACTGTGTAATGATCTTCACCCCTAGTACCTTCACTAAGAAATCTGGCCGACCAAGCTGAAGCCCAACAGGTACCCTCAATGATTACTATAATTTTCGAAGTTTCTATACTACATAAACTATATTTAACACACTTATTACGGACCCTACTTACGATTGATGAGAGAAGGTAGCATTAGATTTTAAAACCCTCGTACGTGGGACAATACTAAAGTGTATACAATCCTATATACTTACGTAGAAAGTTCGAATTTTATTTTAGATATATTTTCCTGTTACATATACAAGAATACTCTTTGCACCCCGTGTATATCTAAGAGCGAACTGACTGTAGTTAAAACATATTTCATTAATATCGTTGTTATTAAATTATAATCTGTTTTAATCATCTTCTGTCATCATCTGTGTTCTGTTTTCTGACTGCTGGTGCATTTTATACTTACGCCAGTGTATGTATATAATGTCTCCATGTGGAAGAGCAAATGTTACATGCATAAATGTAACAACGCACCCTCGCAGAACCAGATTAAGTGACATAAAGAGTACGTACCCGTTTGTGGTGTAAGGTAGAATGATGTTTTGTGAAGTAATCTGCCAAATTTTAGGTTTCCATATGACGTGGAAATGACGTTGGACTTGTCTATCCAAGATCCAATTGTATCTCATATCCATTGCTTTTGTCTGTTTCTGTTTGGCTTTTCCGTTGATGATGTTGTTTGCCGTAGCATTATCAGTTACTATGGTGGTAGTGTATTGCGGATGCCCTAATTCTTGTAATGTTGTACGGAGTATTTCTGCTTGTTGACAGTTTAAGAATATTGCCCCGATTTCTGCCTCGGTTGCGGAAGAAAGCACATGTTTCATGATTTTGCATTCAGTGTGGACTGGGGCATTAATTGGCGGATTGAAGTTGGTATTGTCTCGTTCCCTTAGGTAAAAGTATCCTCCTGCCCTACTTCGTGCATTGGGTGCACTCAAATAGCTCGCGGCTCTATGTACTGCTAGCTGCATTTTGCTTTTATGGTAAGTCAAAGTTGCGTTGGGATGTGTTGCAACATAGTTCAGCAATTTGTTAACTTTGGCTTCTGTTTCTGTTGTGGCCTTGCTTTGCTGTGCTGCAATGTCATTGACTGTGACGAGGATGGTGTGGTCCACTACACGCGAACAAGGACCCAATCACTTGTTGGATTCGTCGTATACGATCTTGTGGAAGTACAGGAGGTTGTTTTGGCGGTTCGACATATTGCGCTGTTTTTCCGTATTAAGGCGGCTTCCATGTGTGCAGGTTGTGTTCTGGCGTGGTAGGGGTGGAGTGCTGCATTTTGTGGAGTAGCTTGTCTATGTATCCTGGCATGGACAAGGTGACTTTGCGCTTTCTATAGTTCCATGCTAGGGTGATTCCACAAAATTGCGTAGCTTGTTTGTCAATTGTAATGATGTATTTGGATTGGATTAATTTTAACAGATGGTCTAAATCTTCTTTTTTCACATATTTCACAGCGAAGTCATCAACAACCAAAGCAAAGGATATTTGGCGAGTGTCGTGGGTCCATAGGCCTGGAGTTCTTGGGCAAGGCTTGTAACCGAACGGGCGCAGATGGTTTTGCAGCTCATTATTGGTAATCTTTCCGGCTTGTGGCAATCCGTACATGACTTTTTCGATTTGGATGTAGATGAATCCATCGTGTGCCATACTGGTAAGGTTGTACTCGTCAATGATTTCTTGGGGTATGAGTTTTATTGCCATTTTTATGTTCTCATATCTCAACAACTTGTTATTCAGATAAAAATCTTTGATGTCCAATATGCAGCAACGTACTCTTGGTGTGGAAAGCACACTGTTGAGTAGAAGTTTGGCTGTGACCATATCTGCGGTGTCAGTGCGAACTGCTCCGAAATAGTCAATTTTATCTCCTCCCACTGTCAGCCTTGTTCTGTTTGGCTCTGTTTTGGTGGGTCTAAAATCTACCACTATCCTCCCATAGGTGACCTTTCTTCCTGGGGGGACTGATGTCTTGGAGATAAATGTGATGGTATTTGTACCCTTAATTCGATTCCCTACACCATTTGCCAGACGCCCCAATTCGTTTGCAAAACTTCTGTTCCAGGTAAGTCTTGTTTTATCCTTTTTGATTAAATGCCTGTATTCAAGTGACACTCCTGACATAGGGTCTATGATAGCATTGCTGCACCCTTGTTCTTGTTGTGGATGATTGAAAATCTCTTGTATGAAGTTTCCCATATGAAGGGTTTTTTATTTGTGTTTGTAGATGTTTCATTTGCTTGGTCCCTGTGGGTAACGACCGGGTTGACGTTGGTGATTCGATTGTATCGTCGTTGTGGTGGTTGCGTCACCATCCTTGGTTCTGTCTGCATCATTTGTGTGGCGTCTGGCTTCGTCTGATTGTTCCCGATATTCCAAGTATTGGACACCCTCGGTTGTGGGTGCAAGGCCAGTGGCGTGGTGAATGTGCTGAATATTTTTGCGAGTTGTTGGAGTGCATCTTGTTGTGCTTCTACTAACTGAGAATATGGAGAGGTAAGTTTGTTGTGGATGGTTGTCTCCAAATTTTGCGTGGCCTTTATGATGGCATCCATCCTGGTCCATTGTGGTGTCTCAAAGTTATTTGGGTATAGCATTGCTGTGTCTGATAGTATACTTTCACCTCCATGTACCATGTAGAACTTCAGACACATATAGTGTTGAGGACATGGTCCTATGTACCAGCATTCACTTCCTTTGGGTCCGAATGTGGAACGTTGGTTAGGCTTTAAGTGGATGATGGATTTTATCCCAGGTGGTGCAATTGGGGTTTTTTGGAGGTCGAATGGTCCATGGATATACTCATGCGCTGATATTTCTGGATTAATGTTGCTAGCTCGGAGCATACTTGCTTGGGGACCAACACAGGGATGGGAATGATTTAGTAGGATATTTAATTTGCACACCGCAACATTTACAAGACCGAACGGGATCTACATAATACCAGTTTTCAAACCAGGGCACTGGTATTTTACCGCAATACAGACTTCTTCAGGGATGGATATTAGACTCGCTAAGAGATCGGCAAGCTGGAGGCAACATGTGCAATTGGATACAGGAGGCTTTTACGGGCAGCAGAGGTAGAATGGAGCGGATATCAATTCATTGCTTCTGTCAAACGGAATGTGAATGTGGTCCACGAACTATAAACGGAATATGGAAAATATGTAAGGGAGTAGAAGAGGGGGTAAGTATTTCACAAAGTATTGTGAATGCATCAATGGCACATCAAAGTCCAGAAATGTACGAACCTCAACAGATACGCAGGTTTGCGGCCGCGCTGATAGGCAGACATACCCCAGAGATGTTGTCTGCATTGGTCACATTCAGACAACGGGGTTCACAAACGGTAGCGGGAAAGACCACGACAGGAAGGAAACGTAAGCATAAACGCGAAAAAGTAAGAGTTAGACGGAGATGCTGTTTGTTTTATTTGTGTTTATTTTGAAATCATTGCAAGGCGTTGGAAAGGAAATATGAGGTTTAGGAACGATGGCGTCAGAATGAGGAGAACGGGGTTCCCGAGTCGTCTTTGGTATAGCTTCGGCTTATATACACCTTTCGATGACTCGTGCGTAACTACGAACGGGGACCTTGGTGGGTTGGGACGTGAACAAGCTACTGAAAACGCCGCAGTGTGATCATGGTATAACACGGTAAAAACATAGCATACATAAACATAAGCATAAACATACGACAACAACCACAGCCACATGAACGGGCCTAAGAGTGACACCGGCGATAATATAATTCGAGTTCCTACGAATAATGACGTAAGTACGTACTTTAGATTCAATCAAAAAGTGATCTGTTGGAACCACTCGAATTTTGCAGTCGATACGGCACAAAGTAAAGAACAAATCCAGCAGATCCATTCCTATTGCATACAATGATCAAGCACAATTTCTTCGCCTTCTTACTAGTAACGGCATGTTACCGAACAATTGTAAATGGGTTCAATGTTGCGTATCACCGTAGTGTTATGGATATAAAATTATCGAGGTTTTGCAAAGACTCTGATTCAAAGGGATTTGAATGCGGGAGCTCCAAATTATTGGCCATATCAGAAGAAGCTGAAGACTATGATAATGATACAGTACAACCACCGCCACCTGTCTTGGATAATATGGAGAAAACGTGGAGACATGTTAAAAAGCCAATGCTAAGGATTGGGAGTAAGGGTGCAGCACCTTCGCATGGAAATAGTTTAAGGGAACTATTAGAACAACATGATGCTGTGAAAGTGAAAGTGAATACTTATAAACTTGGTGAGATTTTTTATATTGCCTCTAAAGTTTTAATCGTCTTGGCTTCATTGAAAAAACGCTAACCCTGTTTGAATTTTGTATCAATTGTATCAGGTTCATTAGAAGAAGCTTTTGATGTTTTACGTATTCTTGCTGAAGAAAAAGGGGCTCCAAAAGGAATTGAATTACTTCAATTTAGAAAGTCAGATAATATGATTTTATTTGGTAGACCAGGTACAATGGAAAAAATTGAAAACGGAGAATACCCTCCATCTTTCAAAAAATGATTCGTCTAGATTATTTGCTTTAAAAAATAAAAACTCCATTTAATTGGTTTTAAAAACGCATCCAAAAATGTACGAAGTATAAAACATTTAAAGATTGAGTTACATTATTTTTTAGGAGGTACAACTATAGAACCTCTCATCCACGAGCCACCAACATCAACAGCAGTGTGTTGACCTTGTTCTTGGATGGGAACAAAGCCATAATCTAAGACAAATATGGTTGAAAGAATGTTTCAGTTTAGAGCACAGATTATCATAAAAATATCATATTTTGATGTCGAGAATACTCACTATATGAACCTTCTTTCATTGATGATTCCTCATCCTTTCTCAATTGATCCATTGCCATCTTCCACTCCAAGTCGATAGGGTTGCCTATAGTGTTTGCAATATCAATATTGTGATAAACAGTGGATGAATTCTTCTTTACAAGCTTTTCTTGCAACTCTTCGGGTGTTGTGCCATGTGTTTCAGGCAACCAAAATGCAGCGAATAAGAAAGTGAATAATAGAACGATAGCAAATGGAACAAAAGAGAAAGGGCCTAGATATTCCACGAGGAAGGGGAAAGTCAAACCTATCACAATGTTACATGCCCAATTCAGTTGGCAACAGGCTGACATTGCAATTGCAACGTATCTTGCATCGAACATTTCAGCTACGATAAGCCATGGAATTGGTCCTATTTTGTTACATGAAATGAGAATCATTTGATTTCAATGTTAGAAATTTGGATTTAATCTGGGTTGCTTGCTAGGGAGATTTTAGAATGTCAATGAGACACTTACCTAGGCCAATCTCAAAGAAGCCCACATATAAGTTGACAGAAACAAGTGCTGCCAAGTTGGGTAAAATATGCATCAATGAAAGGACGATGAGAACACAGCAAACAAACATTCCTCCAGAAGACCATAAGATCAATGTACGACGTCCACACGAATCCATCAGAAGAAGTGCAGCATAGGTAGCCAATACGTTAACTCCACCAACGACGGTAGTTCCCACAAGAGGATTATCAATGACTCCCTCAAAAAATAGATTGGAGTAATAGAAAACTGCATTAATCCCGCACAATTGTTGTGCCATTTGAAGCACAAGGCAAGAAATAAGGAGAAGACGAATACTGGAATCTTGGATAAGATTTTTGAACGTGACTTTCGTAGCTTTTCCTTGATGACTTTCCTGAGCTTCTTGTGCTGCGATGTAGTGTCCAACTTCTGTATCTACCTCATGGTCGTAGCGGAGTCCTCTCAACTTCTTAATCACATATCTAGCCTTTCTCGAGTTTTTATCCCGTCCTAGCAACCAACGTGGACTTTCTAGGAGAAAAGTTGAGAGCGCCAATTGAGCTACAGCTATAATTGGAGTCACAGCAAACAGCATTCTCCACCCATTTACCGTTGCAAATGGGAATGATAATAAGTCACTGATAAGAATTCCAATCACAAGAGCAAACTGAGTTAGAGTACCCAACATACCACGCAGAGTGGGTGGGGCAATTTCTCCCAAATAAATAGGCACTAGCACGCTGGAAATACCAGATGCAATACCAATGATGAAACGAGCAATGATTATAGAGAACATATCCAATGCAAAAGTTTGAACTAATCCACCTAGCACAAACGTCCACGTGCTCAGAAGTAGAGCTCCTCGACGACCTCTAGTTTCAGCTAAGTCTCCAGCAACATTGGCTCCAAGTGGAGCTCCTACTGCAAAAGAAGATACAGCAATGGCCCACACACCTGTGCTATGACCTTCGAATACAACAGCACTAGGAGCATTCATAACTCCAGTGTTGTAACCTACATTATCAAAATATATACAAATTCAAATCAATTTATCTGCAAAATAACAAAAAAAGCAAAAAAAGCAAAAAAGCCAAAAAAGAAACAACTTGGAAACTTCCAAATGTAAAATTTGACCTACCTACTAAAAATTGCGCTAGCGTGGCGACCAACACGGAGAAAATCAAAGGAGAACTAACAACTGCCGAATCCATTCCCAACTCATCCATAAGCAACAAACTAGCATAACTTTTTCTGTTGAATTTATCAGCTTCTGACATTGGTTTTGACAAAGACTTCTCCTGCTCGTGGACATCCAAGTCAGCAGCAAACGACGCAAACGCCATACTCATACTTTTTTCTTTCTTCTGCAAACCCATCACAGCTGTCATGGGCAAATTCTCATATAATTCGTGACGTCCCATCTCTGCTGGAGTCAGATATGAAACATTTCCATCAGAGGAGACAGTAAATGATTTCGAGGTGACACCAGCACCTAATTTTTTAAGTCGGTTTTTCCTTTCTTCATTTGCATCATGTTCTTTCAATGCATTACTTAGCATATTAAATGACCTTTTCGATTCTTCTCTTGACACCGATAGCAATGGTTTTACTCCCTCCGCAACTCTTTCCATAGATTGGGATTGAGTGTATGACCCCTAGTTATCAATGACACGATACATTCAATTGAAAGATTCAGATTTTTATAAATGACAAATATTCAATCCATATATTGCTACACAATACGCTATCTTACCACCGCCTTTTCTTCGTCCGTGAGAAGGCGATCTTTCTCACTTGGTGTATCCATTTTGAATTTTGATGATGTCGGTCGTGAGTTTTACTTCAAGTGGTGACTGAATTATTTCAACTTTGTTTTTGTTGGGTTGTGAAAAAAATGAAAGACAAGCCGACCAGAATATATTTTATGATACTCCTACTGTAATCATACATGATGTATGTACTTTCGAGTCCATCTAAGTACTTTTTAAAACCATCTGGAATTCACAAGTGCATTTGATACTATTTATCAAGGGCTTCTCATGACATGTCAACAACATAGGGAAAAGATCTTTATTCTTAATGTTATCCTCCTAATTAAAAAATATCTCAATCAATTCACACATGAGATGAATCTAAGTTTCATGAATTTAAAATCTAAAACTCAATACTTACCTACGTATCCTACAGACACATTAAAATCGAATCTCTATAAGTATATCCACGTGTGACAAGTCAAGTGGACCAGACTTGGAATTTATGAGGGTATGTTTTGTCATGAAACAGCAGATGCCAAATAAAAAGTGGAATCATGAAACTTTGTTTGTTTGACACAATTTTTCGTCTTCTAAAAACAGCTCACATTACATCATGAACACAAACAAAACAAAAAACTTGACGTACGGTACTTAAAAACACGATACAAATTTCCAAAGTACAAGAAAAATTATAAATGCAAACAAACAAATAATCACATTATCAAGTCAACCGTAGAAATTAAATCGTAACAAACACATTTTTAATTTATCTCTCATATGTTGAAACACTTTCAAATAATAAAGCACTAAATACTACCCAAGTGAATCATATCTTACAGAGCGAAATTTCTTTATTTTTTTGATTTTTCTGCAACCAATACAATAAGTTTATCAACCACTGAAGGATCTGATAATGTACTGGTATCACCCAAAGAATCTGTCTCTTTACAAACAATCTTCCTCAGGATCCTTCTCATAATTTTACCACTCCTTGTCATAGGTAAGCT
>Ga0209092_10003866_pt1 | contig 12766 bp, 3 predicted proteins | sample FraStrMetagenome_FD_187446 | JGI IMG/M metagenome (GOLD analysis project Ga0209092, IMG submission 187446) | Marine eukaryotic phytoplankton communities from Arctic Ocean - Fram Strait ARC3M Metagenome (SPAdes) (version 2) | ecosystem: Environmental > Aquatic > Marine > Oceanic | place: Fram...
ACAAGGAACGAACGTTGATAGTATTGGCAGACTTAAATGAAGGAACCCAGTCACCGGAACGGACAAATGAGAGAATGCGAGAAATCGGGCTCATCAATGTTATGGAAAAATGGGTGGGGGAAAAAAGCATGCCAAGAACCTGGCAAAGGGGAAAGAAGGCAATTGACCACATGTGGGTAACTGCAAATGTCCTCGATCAAATTGTGCGAGCAGGTTATGCACCTTTTAATATCATCAAAACATCTGATCATAGAGGTTTATATATGGATTTAAAATATGTGAACCTTCTAGACAAAGATGCGACTGACCTAGAAAGACCAAAAAGACAAAGGTTGAAAAGTACAATCCCACCCAGGGTAGAGGCCTACGTAAAAGATGTGAAAGAAAAATGGCAATATCACAACATTCAAGAGCGATATAAAACAATAAAATTAAGACTTAAAGAAGATGGAAAAAACGATGAATTAACAAATGAATTAAACAAATTGGATAAGCAAATAACGGAGATATTAAAACACGCTGGAAAGAAATGTAGCAAGGTTCCGATGGCGCAAACCTACCAGTGGTCCCCAAAACTAAAGAATATAATGGCAGAGATACGAAAATGGAAGGACCGAATGAAGGAATCAAGAAGATTGCAACAAGGTTTCGCGCTTCAAGAACTGCGAGAAGAAAACAAAAAAGCATATAAAAACTGGCAACAAGCGAAGCAAGATAAAAAAGCGATAAAGAAAGATGAGAAAAATATTAGAGACCAACATTTGTACGAATGTGCGCAATATAATATGGAAAGAAATGGAAGCATAGGCATAGCAAACGAAATCAAACGACTATCCACCATCGAAAACCAAAAAGATCAGGCACGACGAATAGGCAATGCACTAAAGCCATTCAAGCAATCCTTTCATACAATCAAGATACCCTGTGCTTCACAATACCCAAGGGAGGTGCGAGAAACAACAGGGTTTGATCATCACAACGTCGATACAATGTGGGAAAGAATTCTACCTTGGAACGGGAAGGACATCCTCCAGTGGGAAAGAGTAACGAACGAGGAAATAATACAAAAAATCACATTAGAATGGCAAAGAAAGCACTTCACACAAGCTAGTGAGACACCCTTAGCCACTATAGAGTGGAGTGACATACTCAGAGACGAAAGAGCACAACAGAACATCCTTGATGGAGATTATGACATACCAGAACATCTTCAAGCTGAAGTCAAAGAAGTATTTCAACACTTACGAAAGAATGAAGCTATATGTGAAGAAATCAAATTCCAATCGAATTTTGAGGAGTTTAAGAGATTTGTCAGATATGCAAAGGAATCCACATCTACATCACCGTCAGGGCGTAGTTATAGTCACTATAAGTCCCTCCTGCATGACAAAGAAAGCACAGCAGTATTAGAGATAATACATGGAATACTAGAGATAGCAAGAGAATATGATATTGTCCTTGAAAGATGGAAAACCACAGTGACAACTCTGATTGAAAAAGATGAAGGTGATCCAAAGATACATAGGATGCGAGCAATCCATATTATCGAAGTAGAAGTCCAATTCATAGCCAAATTGTTCTATGCTAAACGAGCATTAGCTAATGCAGAAAGACACAAGTGTATCACGCCGGAGCAATATGGAGGACGGTCCAAAAAACAGGCACAATCAGCTGTCCTCAACAAGGTTATGTACCATGCAATCACCCGACAAACCAAAGTACCAGCTGCATTCATGGATGACGATGCAAGAAACTGTTATGATAGGATCCTGGCAGCACTCAGCGCAGTCGAGGTGAGAGCGTGGGGGCAATCGTATAAAGAGTCGGAATTTTCCATCAATTTCTTGGAACAACAACAATATCACGTACGAACTGGCATAGGTACTTCGAAAGCATTCTACACGTATAACAGGAAGGAACCAACACATGGGTCAGGTCAAGGAATAGGATGGGCCGGTGTTAAGTTCACGAAAAGCAGTGACCTTATTGCAAGAATCTTAAAAAAAACCTGCCCAGGCATGTTATTTATTAACCCTGACGGAAGTATAGAAATAAAGAAAAATGGAGACTGGTTTGTGGATGACACAGCCATTGGTGTGACTCAAAATATAATGAAGGAAGCAAGTATACTTCGACAATTGGAACATGACCAGCAAAAACACGCGTATGTCCTATTTGCTATGGGACATAAACTTGCACTGGATAAATGCTCCTTTTACCTAGTGGAATTTATCAGGGATAAGTTGGACTATAGGATGAAATATAAAGAAGAACTGCCAGGAACACTTCGACTCAGAGAAGGGTATGGCACTGTCCTTAAAGAAATCAAAAGATTACAGCCCTTTACAGCACATCGTACCCTGGGCATATGGGTGGCAGTCGATGGAAATAATAGACGCCAATTTGAAGTATTACGGAAAAAGATAGATGCATGGTGTGACAAAATACGTACCAAGTACATGAAAGGAGAGGACATAATCAAAGCGTACCAAGGGTACCTAGAACCAGGCCTAAGATATGTTCTGTCGATGACATCTTTCACATACGACGAATGCGAGAAACTGAGCAAAAAAACTGCTCCAATCCTACTCAATGCAATCAATGTCCAAAAGAATTGTGCAAGAAGTGTGCTGTACTCACCAATTAGGTACGGCGGATATGGAATTAAGCATCTATACCATATCCAAGGAATCGAGAAAATGTGCTTCTTTTTCATGTATTACAGGAAGAATGATACCACAGGCAAGCTCTTGCAAACTTGCATGGAATGGACGAATGTAGAAATGGGAACAGGAAGACATTTTATGTCTCTTCCATCAAAAAAATGGCAACACCTGGCAACGAAAACGTGGATAACCAACTTATGGAAATATGTAGAGGAATGTGGCATGGAAATAAACTTCACAAATACAACGGAAACCAACCTTCCAAGGCAAAATGACTTCTATTTAATGGATGTTATAATGAATGACCAAGTTACGCAACATGATCAAAAAATATTCAATGAGATCAGAATGCACATGAAACTTAAAACAGCTTCAGATATTGTAAAGTGTAACAGTGAAAATCAGATCATCCCAAATATAATGGAAGGTGTTAATTATAGAGGAAGCAAACTCAATTGGCCAAATACACTTGAATATCCAAAAGAATGGATAAAAACCTGGAAATGCCTCATAATGACGTACATCATACCAAAATTACGATTTTCACCATTGGGAAAGTGGGAATATCCAACTCATCAAACATGGCCGGTTCAATCTACACTTACAAGTGATTTCATACGAATAAATGATCGAATGTATAAATTACACAACAAAACCAAAAATAAATACCTCCCGACAGTGACGAATCCTCAGAGCGAGTTCTACCAAGTAGATGTCAATCAGATCGACCCAAATAATCCTATCGTAATATATGGCCACAAAACAAGCAAAGACGTTACACAGAATAGTGATACTTTGGAGACAGAAATAAGTGAACTATCGACACCTCCCACTTGGATGACAAGGAACTGGGGAGAACAATGTATCACCAATACAAAAATTGATCTTATAGCAGCACATATTCAGCAAGGGAACGTAATAGCAGCATCAGACGGCTCCGTCCAGGGAGGCAAAGCTGCGCACGCGTGGTGTATATCAGACAAAAATGGACAGGTTCTACACGAAAGTTCGGCCCCGGTAGATGGGGACCCACTTACCATGACATCGTTCCGAGCAGAAGCATGCGGAGCCCTGGCAGTAGTAACCATGCTGAACCATATATGCACCATCAAAAAAATTGAACCAACCAAAGATAAACCAATCCGAATTTATGTTGACAATCGTGAAACACTTAACACCATGAAACATATAGAGCACACAACAAAGTCAGTGAAGCAAGATCACACGGACATAGCAATTCAACTCCATCAAATGGTAAAGGAGTCGACCCAAACAATTATTGGTGTGTATGTTAAGGCTCATATGGACGAAGAAGTAGAAGATGAAGATGACCTTACCATTGAACAATCACTCAATGTGCGTATGGACCGCTTGGCAGGGGCATACCTTCGAAACCTCGATGATGGGAATGGACCAAACCCAAACGCAGTAATATATCCGGCCCAACTAGTATACCTGAGTCAAAGGGGACACCCCCAATCCACTAATATAAGTGAACGGCTCGTATATGGGTATATGAAAAAAGATATACAAAAATACATCCATAAACACCATGGCATACATCCTGACCATATGGAAAAAGTTGACTTTGACACTATGAAAAAAACAATATCAAGACAACCCGAGTTGAAGGCAAAACGACTCAAAGCAATAAATGGACAATGGGCAACAATGGCAAGACAGGCAAGCTGGAACCAAAGCGATACATCAAGATGTCCACTCTGTAATTACCATTCAGAGACATGGCAGCACGTGCTACGATGTACCCAAGACGATATGAAACGTGTACGAAGTAATGCAGTGAGGAAATTAACAGACACAATGAAAAGTTTGAAAACAATGCCGGAGTTAGAGACGCTACTACTCCGTATTGTGACCAAATGGATAGAAGGCGAAGCCTTACTACTCGATGACATCCCAACAGTTGGCGATTTCATTTTGCACCAGGCGTATGATGACCAGAATGCGATAGGTATAGATGCAATGTTTAAAGGTTTCATGAGTAAAAAATGGGGTGAGATACAACATAAACATTATTGCAATGTAAGAGCCGGCAGAAAATTTAATGCAAACAGATGGAAAAACAAGATACAAGAATTTTTTGTTGATCTCCTACACACCATGTGGGTAGAACGTTGTACCATCATTCATGCAGAAAAAATGAGCACTGAAGAATCAACATATAGGGCCCAAATGCAACTCCTCCATGACCAAACCAAAATAAGTGAAATCCATCGGTTCGATAAACACCTCCTCAAAAAACGCCATGGTTTCTTTACTTGTGCCCCGAGAGTGAACATAGCAATGTGGCTTCGACGGCTGGAGACGTCAATGTTGAGAGAAAAAAGGAGTAAGATTAGTCAAAGCAACACCATTGATAGATATACCTATGTCACAAATAAGCGAAAATATGAACAAGAAGTGAGAAGCATAAACACTCCAAAGAAAAGAAAAGTCTCCAGACAACCTACATTGTGGAACCAACTTCATACTAGCTCGGAAACCCATAACGCAATAATCGTGGAAGCTCCGATCCTCGATCCCGATACCCAAACACCTGCTATCCTATATACACGCCCGAAGAAATCCTTGGTGAAAAAAAGTGCCAAACCTAGATATAAAGCTCAAGTCAAATCGCCCACGATCATGAAAATAAAAGACAACACGCCAAAGAATGCCGGTCCAGCAAACCAACCAAGTCCCTCCTCCCAACATCATCCCCGACAAAAGACCCGGCCGCTCTTTGTGGATCTAGAAATTGAAGAGAAGAAGCGCCGGGCGGTACGAGCGAAGGAAAGCGCTACTCAGAGAAAACGTAAGAAAAATAGCAATGATAAACAAATGTTACTCACCCAATTTCTAAAAAGTGACCCAGCAGTTAATGCAATGCGAAGAGAACGAAAGCGAAGCAAAGTGTTCAACGATGTCCAAGGCAGGCCGAAAAAAAACTGTAAAGAAAAGAAAAAACCACGTAATAGCGTTAGAATGATGCTCCAGGAAGCAGAGGGAGACCCTAAAGCTACACGTGGAGGCTAAATGTAGCACTATGTACGTGAATGAATTCTGCCAGTCGAAGAATTAATTTAAGTAAACAAATTTTGTTCTCTACGGAGGACGCGTGTGTACCTTCATTTATAAGGTACTTACACGGTTAAAATAAGAAGTGTTTTATTATTATTATTCATCATTTCGTTCCAATGTCGCACTTTCTTCTGTAGTTCCAAATATTGCTCCGAGTCGTCATTATTCGCACTTTGTAGTACACCTAAATATTCTCTTGCATCCGAGTATTCGTATCGCTCTATTGGTCTGACGACATTGTCATCATCTAAAATGTCTAACGTTTTTGGAAATTTTTGTGATGATTCAAAAATAGTGTCTTTGTTGTTTAACATGTAAGATAATAAGAGCCAAGCGCATTTTTTTGATCGCATTGCCCCACCTGTCGCATTTAATACATTCTTCCATATATTTAGTGCATCTTGTGCTTTGGCTATTAACTTAGTAATATCGTTGCTCTCTTCTGTCAAGAATGTCTCAGTATCGTCTACAAATGCTATTAATGCAAGTAATAGATTTCTTTTCGACATCGGTGTGACCAAATTTGCATGGAATCCATTATCCTTCATGATCTCAATCATTGACGTGCTGACGCAAGTCCAAAAGGGGGCCGCTCCCGTGTTACCTTGGCCCGCGCCTTGTAGATTTTTGCCCTCAAAGAATTCAGTTGAGTCTCCATATGCAGTACGTGTATGATGACGTGCTTTTTGTAGTGGTTGTAGTAACGCAGACATTATTTGTGGTTCAAGACCCCATTTTATACTCATCAAGGATATATACTTATGGATCATTCTATCGTAGCAGTTTGCAGCATCTGTAGATAGAATGATCGTAGGAATTCTCATTATCCGTGTATTATCTAAATACATTTTTTTTGCAATTGCACCATCGATTGATTTTCTGCCCTTCCTTCCGCCAAGATGTTCATTCGGTAAGAGCTGTAAGGTCTCCGCTTGTTTCATCATTTTTTTTGTCACGTACATTCTTCCTGCAGCATTCCAATCCGCTTCACTGAGAACGATGGAACGGAGAGTATTGACTTTCTTTGAATCTGCTTTCTTGAACGCCATGATGTCCAGGAAGGTGTGCCATCTATCGTATGCTTGTCCTGTCGCAAATGGAAGATTCATAGAAATTGTTAGGATCTGGAGGAGTAACGGGTCTATTGTCATCGCTTTGTAGACGGCATTATATCTACCTGATGGTGCAGATGCCTTCTTTTCTTTGGTAATTCGCCATGTTCGCTTGATCTCTTCAGCTTTTATGAATGTTGATATTCTCGGAATCTTGCGATCATATCTCGTTTTCTCTAACATCATCTTTGTCAATTCTGGCAGCATTTCAGGAGCTTCCTCAATCCCATTTTGGAATTCTCGTGCAAACTTTGTTTCCGCAAAATTTCCGAATAATTTTTGCATTTTTGGAGACATTAATGGGGTATCACCGGTACAGTTATATTTTACCTCATTTTCTACTTGTAATGCTTTGATAAGTTTGCTTGGCTTGCTAACCTCCACCCATTCTCCATCTTTTTTATATTCAACGCAGTCGACTTTTTTACTAGGTCCTTTCGATTTTGGGAAGCTCGTCCTTATGATGACATTCTGTTCTCTTGTAGATTCCTCCGTCATGATTTTCTTTATCATCTTAAGTTTGTCCGTACGCATTTCTTGTGCATTAGCCGCCGCTAATTCTTCCAAGAATCGTTTTCTCTCCGTAGATGCATGCGGGATGAGTTCGTTATATTTGCGTTCCGCCTCATTTTTTAGATGAAGAACTTCCTTTATTGAATAGGTAAGAGGATTTTGGTATCGTGTTTGTTTAGAAAGCCTTTGAATTAATGATGATGAAATTTTCTGGCCTATTTTTCGTTTGTAAACTAATATCCACAATCTTTGTTCCTTCTGTAACTTATTAAACATCCCTGAATAGGGTATTTTCCCCATTCTGAAGTTACGGCATTTCTTTAACGCATGCACGATTCCTCTTCCTAGTTGCATGTCTAAGCTTTCCATTTGTTCTTTCATCTGGATGCTTGCAGGGTACGTTGCTTGTGTCAGTAACAATTGTCCCTTCTTAAGCCAGTTATTTTCTTGGAGATGTTTTTTTAGTTCCTTAATATATCTTTTGTATATTCTACTATCTCTGAGCTGAAGTTTCTTCATCGATGCTTCAGCAACCATATACATAGGATCACCGAAGAATGATTTTTGGTCGAAATCGGCATATATGTTTCTGTGGTCTCCATGCACCCCTATTCCCGTTGGTACTACACCTGCTCTTACCACGCTAAGGCCGGCTGAATGATATATTGTTGAAATAGGCCTTGATCCTCGATGATGTGTTGCCGGCATTGGTTCATTCACTCTGCTTAATATAGAATTTTTTAATCCTAAGGATAGAATCATTTGATTGAATTTGCCATTCTCTATATCTTCATTAGCATCCAGCATTAGAATAACGTTACATTCATTCAGTATACTTTCCAATTCCTCTTTGAGATCTCCATCAAACATGGATCTAGGATCTCCTGGAATTTTATGCTTTCTCATATACCGTGCTTGTTGATGGAATACAGTGGTCTTTTTCGATGTGGAGGCTGGTTTCTTTCCAGGTCTATACGCGGTATAGATTCTGCTTTTTATCCCCATTTTACCTTGGAACTCTATCCATACCCATCGTCCTAATGATTTAGAGTCCTTACCAACTGATGTTGCTCTATGTGCAAGCTGACCCATTGCAGCAGCACAATTGCCTCCTCGTTGTCCTACTCCATGTTTGGAATGTTTATTATGGGCAGTAACTGTTTTAAACCTTTTCCAGTAGTATTTCACTCTCGAATATAGTGATGCTGATCCCTTTAATAGATGCCAATTTACATTCGTCTCTGCTAATCCAAAGTAGTCACATCTGCTTTTATAGCGAAGAAAATACATACTATTATGGTTTTTTAATTTATGTGGATTAATACTTATACCACAGGGATTAGTGAACCATACTCGAATTGATCCATTGCTTTTCTTAGTGTACCTATCTCCATACGATGTTTGATCTGTATCTTTGACTCTGCTCTCTAACTCTTCTAAATATTTCCTATTCAGATCCATATAGTCGCTAATCCGGTTGGATTGTTTGGTTTGGTTATAATGCACGGTTGATTTGTTCGACTTATGTTTTGTTTTCTTGGTCGCTTTTGATATTGTTTCTTTTTTATTTTCTTTCTTGCTTTCTTTTTCACATTCACTTTGACATAAAATTTTTGCTGTTTTCCTGATATTATCAGGATTTTCATCCAACCAATTCATCAGCTCAGATTTGGAAGGTTTCGCCATTGGACTATGCTACTTCAGCTGCATTCTGAACCTTTTCTTTATGTTCTTTTGCAGCCGCAATATCAAGTTTTTGGATCTCCTCTTGGATTGGATCAGGTACTTCAACCTTCCTTTTTTCTTTTTGTGAATTCAAGCTTGCATTACTGGAAGTGCTTATCGAAGAAGCACACGATCTCGTATCATAATACTTCATATCGGCTTTATTAAAAGTGATTTTTGTGCCTGCACCAGTACTTACTGTTTCATTATCGCCAGTAAAGTCCCATACACTGTCACCACCAACTAGGTTAATAGTCTCATCAAATTCCAATGGGTTTTCTAGGTCGTCTATTTTTAGATATTCTAGAGAATCATCATCCAAATCGGCTTGGATTTCTTTATAGAGGTCTAAATCGTCCTGGGTCGTGAACGTTTGGGTCTTTGGGTCATATTTTTCCGATTTTGATTTTTCGATCGCATCAAAAGTAAAAATCCTCTTAAGACTCGCCTGCGGGTAGAGATATGCTACGTATGTTGATAATGATCGCATGTAGTCGTATGCCTTACTAGCTTTGTCTGGCCTATAAGCAGCGCTAAACGTGGTGTCCGAGTTCCATTTCTCATCTATGGACGCAAATATACGAAAATTGTCCGTATTGTCGCGTATATTCACTACCAAGTCGCGGACGGTCATCTCACTAGTCCCAATTTTGGAGTCTAGATTGATGATTTGCGTGCAATCGCATATGCCAATCTGATTCATCATTGCACGATGCTTAGATACCATGTATCGATACTTTTGTTTCATATCGGGACGCATATATTGATGGAATTCATCAATCATCCTAAATTTAATTCCCAGGATCCACCTTTTTTTTGATGATAGTGCACGAAGAAAACGTTTGACTCTTGTTGCTATTTCCACAGGTGCGTCCACGTGCATTGCTCGGAGTTTGTTTTTCTTATCAACATCTTTTTGACCATTTAAAACTCTCCAGGTGAGGCCAATTTGAAATTGCTGCTGGGAACGGTCTTGGTATACTGTGTTATATAGCTGTGTTATTGCTTGGCACCATTTCGTCTGATTTAATGTACGCGGAACATATGCTAACCATCCACATGATCGTACATTAGGATGTTGCACAGAACATTCATAAAATCGAATTGATTTGTTCTTGCAATATCCTTGTATATCAGCATCGAAATTTGTGCGATCAAATCCTAATGAGAAACCTAGTCTGATTTTGGTATATATGTAACTGGACGATTCAGGGGGTCTGGCACCATTGAAATACTTTTTAATTTCGGTAATTTTAGTTGGTAGATCGTCTGGGTCAGAAATCCGTTTTGTGATTGCATCTGTATCCCAAGGTAAAATACAAAATTGTTCGTCCCCATAGCTGACCATTTCCGTAAACACATCCAGTAAATATGATCGTAGCCCATCTGTGCCTTTGAACTTGTCCGGGATGGTAAATGCGACAGAATATCGGCATGTATTCAACGTCTTATTTTTGTTAAGGAGCTGAGTTTGGACCATTTTCTTTCCGTATTTGCTATTCTTCTTTAGAGTGCTAGCAGGTTTGGAGATTTCCTTAATTGGAATTGACTTTTTGGGTTGGGCATTCTTTATGATTTGAAGTTTTGATTTCAGCAGATCGTCTAGTACTGGCTTCGTCCACATATCAATGGTGGAATATGGAATTTCATAGGTACCTGATTCAATAGTATATTGATGATATGTTTTCTTGAGAGTCTCGAGATCCATTTCATTAATATCCTTTTCAGTCATAGAGGAATTGAGTTTGAACGTTTCTTGAGGCTGTTTCGGGATTTTTAGCGTCTGCACGTATTGGATCATTTTCGCGAGTATTTCATCTTCATGCTTACTTTTGAGATCGTTAAACTTAACAGCTTTATCCATAATTCCGGATTTGTGATAAAGAAATAAACATAAGTCCTGATGTTGGTATTTCTTGATGTCCTCAATTGATGTCTCTGATGTAAATTCCATAGCTTCGACCGATTCTTTTTGCTTCTTTACATTAGTTTCAATTATTTTACTGAGCTCTTTTTGCCAGGCTTGAGAACGGACAGCTTCCTTGATATCATCCATATCGAGTTGGAGTACTTTGTAGGATCTAGTTTTTAAGCCCCGGATTGACTCTTTATTTAGTTTTTTCCACATAGTGATGACATTGAGTATCTCTCGATGTTCTAGCTTGTACAATGATTCAATGGTTGTATTCTGAATGAATGCAAACACATTCTTTTGATTTATTTGGAGCTTTTTATCTTCGGGCTCATTTGGTTCACTCATAATAGCATCTTCCAAGCTGTTGATTTTCATCACATTATCTTTCACATATTCAACATTTTGGATGGTTGTTGGAGGATAGTGGGATTGGATCTTACTTTGCTTGGGGTCTGGAGACACAATCTTTTTTGAGGCTTGCGCTTGGTCCAATTTTTCTTGCTTTACCTTCACTGAAGTAATGCTCTTTTCAATCTGTTTGGGTTGTGGAATTTGATTATCCTTTTTCTTGATAGGCTTCTTATTTTGAAGCATCCTTCTGGGACTTTCAGTTTTGGCCATTGTAAGATAAGAAATTGTGAGTTTCTATCTTTTGCGTAGATCGTAGTATGTTCGTTGCGTAGAAATATTTGGGATATTTTTGAATTGACTCGATGAATGGCACTTTAATCAACTAGGAATCGTTTTCGATTGAAGCTTCAAGGGATCTTGTACTCTTGTGAAGTTAACCCTTTTTGATCTTAAAGTATATTCTCACTGTCAATGATTCGCGAAATTTTCAGTAAGGTCTAGAATTCACTTGTCATTGGCTGTTTGGATGTTGTGGTTTTGGTGAATTTACGTAGGATTACGTAGAATTTAGTATTGAATTGTTTTATTTTAGGTTGTTATTAGGTGACTTTTCGAAGAAGTATATATAATTTTCAAGTGATTCTTGCATTGTTCCCCAATTCTTGAATTTAGTCCCTGTTTTGGGATACCAAGTCATGGGTGGGAGATTAGATAAATCATAGACTTTTTCTTCATGAGTTTCACCAGAATTATTGTAATGTAATAGCTTTGAATATTCCTTTTTCAGGAGAAACAAAGTTTACTTTTGTAATCGTTGTAGAATTCTTTGAAATTGGGACAGATGAATCATTATCATCATGCTCAGATAGTTCTTTCTGTATGCTCAATTTTGATGATATAGTACTACTAGAGAGTTGTACTGAATCAAAGTTAATGTCTGAAAAAAGAATGAGATAAATATTATTCATTAAATGAACAAAACCAACGTAATATACATTATCTCACCATGATAAGCAAAGAATAGAGACTTGCTGATTGTCTCTTTTTCATCTGTATCACAGATGGCACTTTTGGTGACAAACTGCTGCACAAAGGCTTCCATATCAATGTTTGACCATTTTGGTTCAATCTCCTTTGAAATGGTAACCTGCCTATAGACATACATCATTGGAGGTAAACTGTGCTTGTGTTGCAAAGTATATGCTTCATGATAAGCAACGGTAGACTGTACGTAAGGTACGACATCTAGTTTCTACGTACGAGAGCAAAAAGGTCGTAGTATTTCGGTATTTTACCGAAGCGAAGCTGAGGTAAAATACCGAAATACTACGACCTTTTTGCTCGAGGACGTCCGAATCTGAGGTTTGCTCATTATTTCCCGAAGAAAGTGCGACCGAAAATGG
>Ga0209092_10003867_pt1 | contig 12766 bp, 21 predicted proteins | sample FraStrMetagenome_FD_187446 | JGI IMG/M metagenome (GOLD analysis project Ga0209092, IMG submission 187446) | Marine eukaryotic phytoplankton communities from Arctic Ocean - Fram Strait ARC3M Metagenome (SPAdes) (version 2) | ecosystem: Environmental > Aquatic > Marine > Oceanic | place: Fram...
CATAGTGCTTTTTCCACGCTGATCCTACAATGCCGAGACCCGTACCAGACATATAGACTTGCCACATGATACGAGATACTTCAGCAGAAGATGGTGCTTTAGATATATCGTACTTGAGACGATCTAGAACACGAGGCTTAGTCTTAGGACTAATCATTTTAACAGCTTCTACACGAGATTGGTCGAGACCCATCTTATCAAGATTTTGAAGAGTTTCAATATTCATATCAAGTCCTCGCATAGACGTAAACGTCAGCGTGAGTAGCGTAACGTAAAGGAAGAGACTGATCATAACAACGTCGACGACCGTTATAATCTGCTGCAGATGCCTCAGAGCGTGGACCACGACCTTGAAGCTTTACTCGCTTTTTAGTTTCGAAAGGGAATGCAGTGTTACCCATCTGTACAACCATTTTAATGCCATCGAGTGTGGCCTGATCTTCAGGAGAAACTTTGCCGTTAATCATTTTAACAGTTGCGTAGTAAGCGGATGATCTTTCAGAGTTTTTCATAGTATAGTTCCTTATCAATTTATAGTACTATTATACATCATCTAAGAATGAATGTCAACAGTTATTTTCAGTTTATGCGCATTCTTTTCTGTAAGAAACGACATCAAGAAGCTTTTCAAGTAGCTCCTTGCCGTATGGAGTAAACAAAAGACCACGGCTCCAGACGAAGCTTTCAACGCATTGGCCAGAATAAAAATCTTCATTTTGAGTTATCCAGCGAAGAGCATCAATCTCTGTCTTAGCGCCGAGTTGAATAGCTTGAGCGATCTCAGCTTTCATAGAAGCGATATCCTCTGCTTTCTGGCGAATAGACTCTTGAAACTGCTCTTCCATGCTCGCATCCATATCGTCAAGAGCCTTTTCAAGCGCTTCAGCAGGAAGGGCAATATAGTAATCCCACGTAGAGCCACGCGGACGAAATCCATTGACATCTTTAAAGAAATCAGAGAAGCACATATCTTGCAACTCAGTGTTACGTTCAACGGTGTTTGGATTAGAACTAATTGCATTCGACATATTACTATCCTCTATTTAGTATAACCAAGTGTCATAAATTCAGAAGCTTCTTTCTTAGAAACTCCAGAAAGTTTTAGAACTTCTTCAAGATTACGTGGACCAAAGGTAGATCCGAAACGAGTAAGAACATCACCAAAGGCACTCATACGATTTGATCTTGCGATCTCTTCATCCTTAAGTCCCTTCATTGGCATGTTAACAGAAATATCCATTAACTTACGGCCAATGCTAGCCACGATGATTTCATTCTTAGTTGGGTCATATGCTGATTTCATATTATATCCTATCATTGTTGTTTTGTTAAGACTATTATACCATAGTTCTACAAGGTTGTCAACCCTTTTTTTCATTTATTTTAAATTATTTTCACGTTTATAGACTTTAACAGCTTTAAGCAGAGCTTCTGGCTGAGCTAACGGAGCTCTATCAGCAAATTCAATAACCTGCTCGATGTTCATACCAAGGAACTCACATTGCTTTCTAATTACAGTCATTGCACCTTTAATCAACATTACGCAGCTACCTTCTGTGTTTGAACATAAACAATAACGTTAGCCATTGCAGACTTAAGAGTCTTAAATTCACCCAACTCAAGAAATCCAGCATCTACCTCAGCATTGGCAAAGTAACCTCCGCCGTAGTCACGACAGTCTTGAATGTAAACAGCAGGATTAGCATTACACATCCACATGTCGTCTTCTACCTGAGGATCGCTTGATGGTACAAAAGTAAATAGGTTTTTCATGTTTAGTTCCTTTATTAATTTATATAGCTATTATAGTTCATTTCAAAGCAAATGTCAAGGCCTTTTTAGACCTTTTTGTTATAAAAATGAATTTATTATAACTCTTCTACTGTAATCATGTATTTACGGCCATTTGAATCAATACAAGACAATGTTTTCTTTGTAGAAAGCATATAACCTTCAGTTGGATGCAAATCCCAGTTAACAGGGCCAGGATTGTAATCCTTACCTCTTTGTAAGTTTTCCTGGATAGTTGCAGCGATATGATCACAATAAGCTAAGTTCATAATTAAGCCGCCATTTTAGGGTTGAAAGAGAAAGCTACGAAACCAACCGGAGCTACCACAATTATCTGACCTTCTTCGTCAACGATAACATCGCTAACTGATAGTGAAGACATGCGAGTTAAGCGCTCGATCTTATCTTCTGGGCCAACATTACCGACATGAAAAACACCGTTAGGATTATCAGCTTCGATATTAGCAACGTGAGTGTAGTACCCATTGTCCCAAGCATCTGAAGCCAAGCCACCGATCTTTTCACCACGAAAATCCATAGTCATATCCATCTTAGCCATATGTGATGGTACAGCGCTGTGACCCTTTGCATTGATTAAGTCAACTTGAGCATCTGATAGTTGGATCTGATAGATTGAGTACTTCATATTGTTTCCCTCTTTATTAATTTATAGTACTATTATACATCATCTTGAAGTGAATGTCAACAGTTAATTTCCTTTAAAAGATGATTTAATTTCTCTTTGGAAGATGATTTCTTCGATTTCTTCTAGAGTCTCTCTGCATGTAGATAGAAGAGGCGAATCGGATGCAAGAATAAGCTCCTTAGCAGCGAATATTTGGTCGTAACGATCTAGACCTACGGGGATTTGATTAGCGATTGTTTGAGTGAAGAGTTTCATTTTGTAGCCTTTCTGTTTATATAATTAATATACACAGTCTGGAAATGAATGTCAACAGTTATTTTCGTCTTTTATATAAAAAAAGATCGTCGTGCAGCTCAACCATATCGCCAGTTGGGAGCCACTCATCAATATGGCAGATAGGACCCTTAACATAGAGTTCTCCATCTACTATTTTAGTATCACAATAAGTTTTGTTTCCGAGAATAATACTGCCTTTTGCTTTCCAACGATAATGATATACTTTTATAAGATTATCGAATACAGTATTAATAGCTATCGGGCCTACTTCGCTCATGCCCCAGTTTGGTTGAACAGTTGCGCCGTGATAAACAAAAGCTTCGATCATATCCCAGCTTACAGGATCACTTCCGCCCAGTATCCATTTGCCACTTAAGTCACAATCTTTAAATCCTTTAGTATTCATTAAAGCACGCATATGTGCAGGTGTTAAGAAAGTGTGGGTGTAATCTTTAAAATCTTTTAAAAAGGAATATGGATTAAATTGTTTAATGGTTACATCAGCACCAAGTGTATGTGCAGGTAAACTTTGTGTAAGTAATCCGCCGGCGTGAGTCATACGTGTTACGGTTAATACTCTGCTTTTTGATGTCAGCTTTTGAGCATCAATTGCTACTTCGATCGAAGCCTTAAGATTTTCTGGAGTTCTGAATATAGTTTTGGGTGGGCCAGTTGTACCAGAGCTTGAAATAGATACGCCGTTATTCAGCATATTATTAAAGTTCATTATACTTTTCTATAAACCGCTAATCTGCTATCGTGAAGTTCAACGTATTCTAAACCAGTTACCGCTGCATCCATAGCTGCAGTTCTTGGCTCTAGGTATAACCCGTTAGTCACTAAGTTGGCAATAGCATAATCTAATCCTGCTTGCTTACTTGTTGCGTTGTGTTCCCAAACACCAAGACCGTTATAGAAAATTGCGCAATCCATATTATTGGCTGAATGAATTGTTCTGAAGTCACCGTGGATAATTGTATCATCTTCAATATATTCTACTATATCAAATCCTACACACCGGTCGATTCCGTAGATTCGTTTTAATTCATTATAGACATCGCCATTCCAAGTGCCAGCTTGAACTACATTTCCAGTAGGAATAGTGTAAGTGTTTAAAGATGTTTCGAGGTTTGTTTCAACCCAATCTTTCCATGCATCAAAACGAGCTGTTTGGAGTGAGTATAATTCATCCATATATCGTACGTCTTGGTCTACGAAATCTACATCGCTATCAAAATTTAATGGCATGATTATGTTTCTCCTAAAAGGTTTATTCTTGCATTTTGCTGTTCTTGCCAGTCTTTATAGACAAATTTTAAAGGATCATCACTTGACACATCGCATTTACTACATTGCTTAGTGCAAGAGCGATTTCCTTTTATCAACTCTTTAGCATATTTATCACATATAAATTTATATATGTTTTGTACATTTGTATTATTTATATTTCCGTACGTCGCCTTCACAGACCAATCGTGACAACACAAGTTTACACTACCGTCCCAGTCAATAAACATTCTATTTAATGGTATATAGCACGGGTCTACGCTTGAAGAAGTGTACAAGGCACCAGCTCTGTTTGTTATGTAATGCTTCTTATTAAATGTTTCATCTTCTGTTCCCTGATCTATATCGTAGGTTTTGTAAAGACTTACATCACTAAAAAAATCATATTCTTCTTTAAAATGGTTGTATTGTTTTTCGTCATCATATAAGCTAACTGTAACTCTATGCTTTCCACTGTTTAAATCTAACACATCATTTAAATCATCTATGTGTTTATCTAATATATCTCCGTTAGTCATTATACGCACAGTAAAGTCTGCAGCAAATACTTTAACTATTTCTAAAAAGTTTGGATGTAATAATGGTTCACCTCGACCAACAAGATGTATGTTGTTTACAAATCCTTTGCTTTGATCTCGTATTTTAATAGCGGTATCAATACTCATATTTAAATTTAAGTTTGGATAATCATGCCCGCGTGGACAAAAGCTACAAGTTCTATTACACAGCTCTGTTATATTAAGTTCAATGAAGTGAGGTTTAAGTTTCATACTTTTCTAAACTTCTGTTGATTTGATGGTTTACTCTAATAAACTCAGCGTTATCATGTAAGTTAGAAATATCGTTAATTCCAACATATGTGCAAACACTTCTAAGACCACCTTTAATCTGGTTTATGACATCTAATATAGAACCTGAGCAAGGCACAAGCAAATCTCTGCCTTCGTTTGGTCTATATTCTTTATCTGATATCCCGTGCTTGCTGTATTGTTTCGTAGAACCTAACCCATAAAAGTTAACATACTTTTTGCCGTCAATTTCTACAATATTATCGCATTCGTGTGATTTACTTACCATACCAGCAATCATTACCATATCAGCACCAGCAGCAATAGCTTTACAAACATCACCACTAGTAACACATCCACCATCAGCAATTGTTTTTACACCAAGCTCTTTTGCTCGTTTACTAATTTCTTGAACGGCACTTAACTGTGGAACACCTACACCAACTTCAGATCTAGTTTTACACGCTGCTCCAGGACCAACTCCAATCTTAATCCAGTCTGCACCGGCCTTAACGAGTTCATCTATAACTAATGTGTTTGCTATATTACCTGCAACAATTTCGCAATCTGGAAAATGCTTCTTGTAGTATTCTATCGCAGTAACCATACCAGACATGTTAGCATATACATTTGCAATATCAATATTAATAAATGCAGGTTCAATTTTACTTAAAATCGCTGTAGTTTTTTCAATGTCTTTCTGACGCACGCCGCTTGTGATGCCAACATAATCAACATCTAAATCCGGGTCCATTAAATATTGTAAGTGTTCTTCAATAGAATATTCTTTATGAATAAATGTAACGATCTTTTCTTTTGCTAAAAGCTTCGCAATTTTATAAGTGCCTGTGCTTGGCATATTCGCAATGACTATAGGAACAACCCCATCAACTTCAATATTAACATCAGATCTAGTTAGTGGTATTGCACTGGGCTTTGGATTGATGAGCACATCATCATAATCTAAATGTATCATTATATTCCCTTTACATGTATTCCGATACCACCTGCTGCGTTCCAGGCTTGAATTGTATCTTCACGATCATCGTATAACACAGAGCTTTCATTTGCGTATTTGACTTTATCTTTTGCACCTGCAGTAAAAATAACGTCTTCATCTTTAAAATTATTTATGTGTTGGTTTAGCCACGTGGTTTTGTTAAGCTTAGCAATTTCACCTTCATGTGTATCCCACCAAGAATGAGGAATCGCTGTTAGGAACTTTACATGCTCTAAGTTGTTATACATATAATTAGCATGACTTAATAAATGTAGTGGTTTTAGATTAAGATAAACTTCTTTATAATTTTCTTTCATTACCTTCCAAGGTCTGCCTGTACCTTTCCACATATCTTCATCAATATCCGGAATATGACTTTTCATCCAGCTTGAGAAATCTGCAATCACTCCGTCCATATCAATATAAATTATCATAATCTAATTCCTTAAAATCTTGGTTGTATATATTATGTATTTTTAATTTTTGTTTATTAGTTAGTTTATAACTGTGTTGAGTTGTATTTACTTTTTTCTGTATAATGCTAGTACCGAGTATTTCATTTAAAACATTTATAGGATTTCTATCTTCAATTTTAAATATGTGATCTACTTCGTTGTTTATATATTCAGTTTGTAATCGCCAACCTTCTGGTGTCCAACATCCTGCATCTTTGTGATTAGGTTTATTTTCTAAGAAATAGTCTATGCTTAACCCGTCGTATCCTTTGTGATAACCGTAATGAACTAAATAAGCATATTTGCTAAGGAATCTATCATATGGATTTCGTACAAAACAAATGCTATAATCATAGTCTATTATTTGCTTTGCAACCTTAATAGGCATATGATCGTTGTAGTAGCCATCGTTCAAATTATACCATTTATGATCTGGCACATTTTGTAGCATATGGCCTAGAGTTGTACCAGCACACTTTGGGATATGTAATAATAAAACTTTACGTTTATTTTTATCCCGAAATACGTGCATATTCTTCTTGCAATCTTTCAGTCAATTCAAATGATTTAAACTCATAATCGTTTATATGACTTACAGATGTTAATCCACCTGATGTGCTACATATAAAACATTCTTCAAAATCAATTTTTGTAAAGTCAGCTCGTACAAACGGTATGTTTAATTTTACACACATTTCTTCTACTACCTGTATCGTAACTGAATTTAAAACATCTTTGTTTGGTGTATAAACAGTTCCATTTTCTACAAAGCAAACACCGAATCCAGGACCTTCATTAACATATCCTTCTACACTACGTACTAATGCGGTATCAAATCCATGTTCATCAGCATGTCTTTGTGCCTGTGTAAGTTCTATCCATGAAAAGTTCTTATGTGTTTGGTAACCAGGAGACCTTGGTAGATCGTTAAACATCTTTAAAGTAATAGGTTTAGAAGCGATAGGATAATACGGTTTAGTATATACTAGAAAGTTATCAGCTCCTGTCATATCACGCGGTGATCCTGAAGGTGGTGTACCTTTCCACATAATTAACCAAATAAACATATCGCCTTGAATAAGCTCTACGATTATTTTCATTAACTCATCTTTAGCCGGAGGAGTAAACCCATAGTATTCACAATTAGATACGAACCTTTTATAATGTTTATCGAAATGAGTAAGACCTCGCATTACATCATATGTTGCGTGACAATGGATAAATCCAAAATCTAACGGAGATATTCTTACATCGTCTAGAGGCATGTACTTGCCATTAAAATAACTATTCATCAAAGTGTACCTTTTTTAATTGTTCGTCCTCTGGCAGTTTATCCTTTAACATTTTCAATCTATTAATTCTCCATTGCAAAAGCTGGAAGTCTAAAACCCACGGAAATATGGCATGGATAAGGCTACCCAGTGTAACGAGTAATAAGAAAAAGAATTCAGAAATAGCTAGCTTAAAGTGCCACCAATATCCTGCAGAAGGTTTACCAGCTTTTTGTTTTGCTTGTTCTAAGTGTTTCCAATTAATCCACATAACGACCTATGATCCTTTCTCGCCTACTCGTGTAGATCTCTATATTAAGTTTCCATATAGTTTGTTCTACTCCATTATAACACATATCTTGTGCTTTGTCAAGTATTTTTTGTTTAGCTAATAAACCCATTAAACGATGATTGCGTGCTACTTTACCATTCGAATGTTCATTGTTTATATTCGTAGTTATATACAAGTCTTTACTTGGTATCCACTTTATCATTAATGGAATAAATTCTCTTTGTGTAATACTATTCCAATCACCTTTACCTAATCCTCTGAAAGTATCATTCCCTGGAAGTTCGCATCCTCTATACATTATTCGCCAGGCATTTTCTCCTGCTTCTGGGAAAGGGTGGCAACCAGCCACAGCAACTATCTTATCGTCTTTCACCGCGCACCAATACTGTCCAACATCTTTACACCAAAGTAAATTCATTCTTTCTAGGCTAGAGTTATTTTCATAACCTAATATTTTACATTCTTTGCAAAATTGTTTAAGCATATTGTAATGCTTTTGTTGTATGATTTCAATTAACACCAGGAACCTCGGGTATGCCACCATGCCACGCGCCAGGACTACTACTCCATAACACTATTTTATATTCATGATCTGTTGGATTAAATCTCTTGCCAAAGCATACTACAAATGGTGGCAGAAAGTTAAACATAGTTTTGTTATAGTCATCATAATCAATTAGCTCATATCCAATAAATGTATCTATAGTGGAGTATTTATCAAAGTTTTCTTGTGCATTTGCTAATACGGCCTTTGTTACAAATTCACATTGGTTATCTTTCCAAACTACAACACTAGTATTAACTCTTCCATTCCAAAGTTTATCCCAGTTTTCTTTCCAATTTGTTTTCCACCACATATCAATTAACCAAGGTTTTTCACTTGGTAGCGTAGTAAGATAAATCAGATCTTCTTTTACTTCAGCGTCAATATCTAAAAATATATTAGTACCTTTAAAGTCGAAATCAGTAAACATATAAAGTTTAGGTCGATCCCATAATAATGTTTTACGTTCTAAATGATCTTTAATATAATCATTATAGTTTAAATTAGAATGGGTTGGCATTGGCAAAGCAATAATATCTTTATGCAAACCTGTAGCGTTATCGGTAATGCAATAAAACTTAAAATCAAAGCTACACTTCTTTTTACAGTCTTCGTATACTTTGTTAGGATGTCTATGATCGTATTTAGTGCCCCATTTAATTGTAATGATATTAATCATAATTTAAAATACTCTCTAGTCATAGGTCCAATTACATCTTTGGCTTTCATGTTTCTTTGTGTAAGCAATACTTCAAATTCCTTTTTAAGTGATTCTTTAGAATGATTATTATCTAAAGGCAGTAATGCTTTCTGTAAACTGCTGGTCTTTATTTGTGATTTAACATAGTCAATTATATGCTCAGGTAAGTTTTGATAATTCTGTAAATGTGTAATAGGTTGTATTTCGCAGCTCCAACTAATTGGATATTTTAGTTTGGAATGAAGTTTTTCTATTTGCGGTAAGTACTCAAAATTAAATATATTAACGAGATTAAATATTCTAATGTTTATATTCTTTAAATCTTTGTTGTTTAAATAATTTAAATTACTATACATCTTTTCCCATTTATGTGGCCATCTAATAAACTCATAATTATTACCAACACTATCTACACTTATACTTATATTAACACTCTTTACTTTTGCAAGCCTATTGATTATCTCATCATTAATAATTGTGCCATTGGTTGTTATCTCTAAATTAAGATCATTGCAATAACCTTCATCGATCACATCTGCTATTCCGTCCCAATTTTCTTTTAAGAACGGTTCACCACCAATAAGTTTTAGCGTATGCACTTTATAATGTTTTAAAATTTCGGCAATAGTAGTCGATGTGTGATTTGCTTGTGGCTGGTCAAAGTCATGCACTTCTTTTAATGGTATCCAACCTGCTGGTCTATCTTGACGATCTAATTTATTACTTAGCTTTTCAATAAGACTACTAGCATGGCTTGAACAAAATGGACATGCTAAATTGCAACTATTTCCAAGCACAACATCTAACCTACTAATATCGTAATCTTTATTATCAACTCTATTAATAGATAACCTAGGACTGTCTAATCCTTTTGATTCATAATTAATACAAGACACACACGCAGGATGCAAGCCTTCATTATTTTCAAAATAATTTCTATAGTATTGCATAGGTTTGATATTCATAATATCTGCGATATCAATAGAGTCTAGCTTTGTAAATTTGCTTATTTCAGTTGGTATTAAGTCGTGTGTCATATGACAGCAAGGTTTAGTAAATATGTACGCCTCGTTATTAAGACTATATAGTTTTAAACGAATACCTTTTTCTATATAGTTACAATGATTAGCTAACATCGTCTTTACCAAAGACCGTTATTTCTTCAACCACACAATCCTTGCTTGTTACAAAGGCAATAGTTTCTAATATTTCATTTTCAGTCAATTTATTAATATAGCCAAAGTTTACACAAGATACTTTGCATACGCCATTAAAGTTTGCGTGTTTAGTAAACTCGCTTAATACGTGCTTATTAAACCCATATTCGCTTTTAATAAAATCTTTTGCTCGGCTACCTATATTAATAATCTTTTTAGAAGGATCATCTTTCCATAGTTCCCATAACCGTTTGCATATTTCTGTTTGGTTAGTAGCTACATTATTAATGAATACTTTATATTCTTTAACCGTATCAATTATTGAATCAATGTCATTTACATCATGCCCTGTCGCTCTACTGAACCCATCCATATCAAAATTATCATATAGTAATTTACCTAAACCACTAGTGTGACCTGTGATAGCAATATGGTGTGGGATAATTCTTTTTACGATGTTTACTACAAGATGTGTTCTATGTTTAAAGCTTCCATTAAAAGCTGTGTGCTTTGGAATTGTATTAGTTTCATACCAATTATTTTGTTTAAGATGTTTGATTTCAGAACCAATAACCATAAAGCAACCATCGTGGGTTTCCATTGGATAATGTAATCTTATTGTATCATCCCAATGCCAAGATAAAGTTGACTTAGGATTACTTTTCATAATTCTAACTCTACCAACTACGTAATGCTTTTTCAGTTCTTTTATTACGTCATCAAACAAAGTACCTTTAAATATACTTGCTATCTCTGTAAAATCTGATTCTATTGGCGGATTTTCTTTAAGTGTAGTTGTGATTTCGCCAGCTTGGGTTTCTTTCCAATTCATATAGAGACTACCTGCACCAAACTGATAGTTGTCTGGATCTTCAGGTATCGTAGTTATACAAATCTGGTTTGTTTGACCCCAGTCTAAATCTAACTTTTCTAATTCAGATTGTAAATCATATTGAGGTAAGAAATCTAGTTCAGTAAAGTTACTCATATTCTTTGAACCAATTTACAAATTGTTTTATTCCATCTTTAACAGATGTAGAAGGTATCCATCCAAGGCTTCTTATTTTAGTATTATCAGCCCAAGTAGATTGTGTATCAGCAGGATGCTTATCAACTAAGTTAACAATCGCTTTTTTCGAAAGGTTATATTCTATTTCATGAACAAAATCAGTCAATGGTACTTGCTCTCCATATCCAATGTTATATATTTCACTTATATCATTATTTATTATTCGTTTTGATATAATGAGTATTCCTTCTACAACGTCTGATACATACGTAAAATCTCTTACCATATCTCCAGCATTATAAAGATCAATAGGAGTATCGCTTAAGATTGATTTAGTAAACTGCCACAAAGCCATATCAGGTCTTCCCCAAGGTCCGTATACAGTAAAGAAGCGCAGTCCTATAGTAGATAGTCCTGATGATTTAAACTGGGATTCATTAGTTTTCTTAGTATATCCATACGGATTTAATTGATCGTATGTGGGTTGATCTTCTTTCCACGGAAGATCGTTTCCAGCCATAGTGCACGATGTTGAAGCATAGATTACTTTGTTTATATTATGAGATTTACACGCATCTATAACGTTTTGTGTGCCAACAATATTTGTTTCAATATATGCTGATGCATGGTCTAAAGAATGTCGTACACCTGCATGTGCTGCTAAGTGAATAACTAAATCAAAATCGTCGTTATGAAAAACATGTCTAAGATGATTTTTATTACGAATATCTGCAGCTATTACGGTTATAGATAAGTTATTTAATATTTCTGCTCTTTTGTATTTAATATCAGAATTATATAAGAAATTATTATAGTTATCTATTCCTATTACAGTCCAACCAGAATCTTTCATTGCTTGGGCTAAATGGAAGCCAATGAATCCAGCTATGCCAGTTATTAATACTTTCATGAACCGTATCCTATTGCATCTTTTCTTTCACGCCAAGGATCAACTACAACAGAGCCTTCAGGCAAATCATATTCTTTATTAGCTTTACTAAATGTTGTTTGTCTCGAATGTGCTAATAAGAAAACAGCAGGCTTTGAAATATCATCAAACGTGCATTCACAAAACTGGGATACGAGTATTGACGGCGATCCATCTTCATATTCTAAATCAGGTTTAAATCCTTTGCCCAATATAACAATAGGTAAATCATGCTCCTCAGATAATTCTTTAAGGTACTTTGCCATGTTCGATGCTTGTTGTTCACGAGCATGTATAATAGATCCAAACAAATCATATCCCAAATCAAGTTCTTCTGCCAACCATCTTAAAGCTATATTATCTCGAGGATGGCAAGATCCACCGTCGCCCATACCAGCTTTCATATACTTTGGAGACATAATACGATCTGTGCTTTCAGCAAGTGCTTGAGTAACAACATCAACATTCATATTACCTAACTTCATAGCAACATCCTGTATCATATTACACATAGTTATTTTCATAGTGATGAAAGTGTTATAGAATATTTTAGTAGATTCAATTTCCTCGTATGTACCTTTAATATATCGGTTGCAATTTACTGGCATATTCATATACATAA
>Ga0209092_10003868_pt1 | contig 12762 bp, 11 predicted proteins | sample FraStrMetagenome_FD_187446 | JGI IMG/M metagenome (GOLD analysis project Ga0209092, IMG submission 187446) | Marine eukaryotic phytoplankton communities from Arctic Ocean - Fram Strait ARC3M Metagenome (SPAdes) (version 2) | ecosystem: Environmental > Aquatic > Marine > Oceanic | place: Fram...
AATCGTTTTTATTACAGAAGTGATCATTATAACTTTGCTAAAAATAATATCCCAGTTATTTTTTATTTCAACGGAACTCACGAAGATTACCACCAAGCATCTGATACACCCGAAAAAATAAATTATGAATTATTAGCAAAGAGGTCTAAGCTAATATTTTTTACCGCATGGGAAATTGCTAATCAAGAAGAGCGCATCAAAGTAAATCCATAAAATGGATTTAAAATAATTCTACGGATTTCTACCGTTAGATTCTTTTTTGATTGATTCCACAAAAAAAGCTTCTCTTTTCAGAGAAGCTGTTGTTTTTGGGTGGAAGACGGGATTCGAACCCGCGACCCTCGGTACCACAAACCGATGCTCTAACCAACTGAGCTACAACCACCATTTTAGATTCGCTTTAAAAGCGGTTGCAAATATAAATGATTTACAACGTCCTCGCAATATAGAGCGTCAAGAATTTTAAATTAAATCAGATAAGGATTTTACGGCAACATAACGTTCAACGTTATAACCTTCTGCATGTTCAACTCCTATTAATCTTCCTAAATCTTGTGCTCTATAACTAATACTATCCTTAAAATTTGTTGTTGATATAGGAGTTATTGGCTCGCTAGAGCCTCTTTGGTGAAATTGTGTTTTGTAAGCAAATACTGCTTCTAATTTTTTATCTAAATATCCTGATACATCGACCACAAAATCAGGTTCAACATTTTTCCATTGCATATAATGATAAACTTTACTGGGTCGCCATGGTTTTTGCAACACTCCTTTTTCGTCTTCTGTTATTATCTTTTGCAGTCCACTTAAAAAACAAGAATGACTTGTTAAGTCACTAGCTTTAGGATGGTCAATATGACGATCATCAAAAGCATTGCATAAAATAATATCGGGTTGGTATTTTCTAATTTGTGAAATAAGCTTCATTTGGTGCTCTTTATCATTGATGAAAAAACCATCTGCAAAACCCATATTGATTCTAAAACTAGCACCTAATATTTTTTTTGCATTTTCAGCTTCCTCGTCTCTAGTTTCTGCAGTTCCTCTGGTACCTAACTCTCCTCTTGTTAAATCTATAATTCCAACAGTGCGCCCTTGAGCAATTTCTTTTGCCAGGGTTGCTCCTGCTCCTAATTCAATATCGTCTGGATGTGCACCGATAGCTAGTATATCTATTTTCATTATTTATTTTATTTAGTTACTTTTAGTAAAAGCTTGTTTTAAATCTAGAATTAAATCGTCGGAATCTTCTATCCCTACTGAAAGTCTTAATAAACCCTCGCTTATTCCTTGCTTTTTGCGTTCTTCTTCTCCTAATAATGCATGGGAAGCTTTTGATGGCGCTAATATAGTAGACTCCACTCCTGCTAGACTCATGGAAGGTTTTATAAGTCGTAAAGAATTTAAAAAGGTTTTTCCATTTATTGATTTTTCCAATTCAAACGATAGCATTCCAGTATAGCCGTTCATTTGTTTTTTTGCGATGCTATGATTGGGATGCGATTTTAAACCAGGATAAAAAACTTGACTTACCAATGGGTTTTCTGTCAACCATTCGGCAATTATTTTAGCATTATTATTTTGTGCTCTTACTCGCAATGCCAAAGTTTTCATACTTCGCTCCAGTAGCCATACTGCATATTCACTCAAACTTCCTCCTAAATTTTTTGCTAAATTCCAAATTTGATCAATATGTGCTTGCGATGAAGCGATAGCACCTGCACAAATATCACTGTGACCTCCTAAATATTTGGTAGCACTGTGAATTACTACATCAATTCCAAAATCTATTGGAGTTTGATTGATGGGAGAAGCAAATGTATTATCAATTAAACTTATTAAACCATTATCTTTTGCTAATCTCGAAATCATCGTTAAATCTGTAATTTTCATCAATGGATTGGATGGGGTTTCCACATAAATTACTCGTGTATTTTTTTTTATTTTTGATTTAAAATCCTCCTCTAAAAAACCATCGGTAAAGTCATATTCAATTCCATATTTAGGAAATTCTTCCACAATAAAATTATAAGTACCTCCATAAATAGTTTGTTGAACCACCACATGATCTCCTTTCTTTAAATAGGCTAAAAGTGCCGTACTAACCGCAGCCATTCCACTACTTAAAATGAGTCCAGCTTCTGTTTTTTCTAAAGCAGCAATTTTTTTACACAATGCTTCTTGGTTTGGTGTATTAAAATATCTTGGATATCTTGATACTTCAACATTTTCATACGCATAGGAATTCGACATAAAAAGAGGAGAAATTGCTCCTTTGTACTGTTCGTCTTTCACTTCGCCTATGTGAGTACAAATGGTGTTAATACCCATGCTTTTATTTTTCATTTTACAGATTTTAAGTCGTTAAATTTATTAAATACTTGAGAGGTTTGCTATCTTTATACGATGAAAATTTTACTTACCCATATTAAAGAGTTGCTTCAAGTCCGTGACACTCCTGTCGATAGACTATGTGGTACTCAAATGAAAACACTGCCAACTATAAAGAATGCGTGGCTTTACTTAGTCAATAATAAAATCCATGATTATGGTACAATGGATTCCATACCCAATTTAGACGCTGACAAAAATATTAATTGTAGTGGAAGCATCGTTTTACCAACTTGGTGTGATTCTCATAGTCATCTTGTATATGCCGGTAATAGAGAACAAGAATTTGTAGATCGAATAAATGGTCTTTCTTATCAAGAAATAGCGGCCAATGGTGGTGGAATAATTCATAGTGCAAAAAAACTTCAAGCGACCTCTGAACAAGACTTATTCACTCAATCTGAAAATCGTTTAAATCAAGTAATGAATTTAGGCACAGGTGCTATCGAAATAAAATCAGGCTACGGTCTTACCCTCGATGCAGAGCTAAAGATGCTTAAAGTCGCCAAACAACTAGGAGAAAAACATCCTATTAAAGTGAAAACTACTTTTTTAGGGGCGCATGCAGTACCTCCAGAATTTAAGAACAACAAACAAGGATACTTAGATCACATTTGTAATGATATGTTACCCAGAGTGGCAGAAGAAAAGCTAGCTTCCTATGTAGATATTTTTTGTGAAAAGGGTTATTTTTCTGTAGCCGATACGCACCAATTATTAAAAGAGGCTAAAAAATATAATTTAATACCAAAAATACATGTCAATCAATTCAATGCAATTGGAGGTGTCGCAGAAGGTGTAAAACACCAGGCACTTAGTGTAGATCATTTAGAGGTATTAACCGATGATGATATTTTAGCTTTAAAAGGATCTATAACTATGCCAGTAGCTTTACCTTCCTGCTCCTATTTTTTAGGCATCCCTTACACTCCTGCTAGGAAAATTATTGATGCTGGGTTACCATTAGCACTTGCTACAGATTACAATCCAGGCTCGACCCCTAGCGGCAATATGAATTTTGTGGTAGCTACCGCATGTATAAAAATGAAATTAACACCAGAAGAAGCGATTAATGCTGCTACGATCAACGGAGCTTATGCAATGGGACTTAGTGGCAGTCATGGTAGTATCAGTAAGGGGAAAAATGCTAGTGTAATTATTACCAAAGAAATTCCATCCTATAGCTATTTACCATATGCTTTTGGAAGTAACTTAATTCAACAGGTGATCATTAATGGTCAGTTGATTCTCTAAATTTATAAACCAATACCATTAATTATTTAAGATTAGTATTTAATAAATAACAGATGCAAAAACAACTCATAGAATGTGTTCCAAATATTAGTGAAGGTCGTGATTCAAAAATTATAGAAATCGTATCGAAAATCGTTGAAACAGTCGAAGGGGTGACACTTCTAGATGTCGATCCTGGAAAGGCAACTAACCGGACCGTTATTACCTTTGTAGGAGAACCTCAGTTAGTTATTGAGGCAGCTTTTCGATTGATTAAGAAAGCAGCAGAGCTTATCGACATGAGTAAACATACCGGAGAGCACCCACGTTTTGGTGCTACGGATGTTTGTCCGCTTGTTCCTATTTCTGGAATTAGTCTGGAAGAAACCGCTCAATATGCACATCAATTAGGAGAACGAGTTGGAAAAGAATTAGGAATTCCTGGTTATTTCTATGAAAATGCTGCTAGAGAAGAGAAAAGGAAAAATCTTGCAAATTGCAGAAGTGGCGAATACGAGGGGCTATCTGCTAAATTATCAGATCCCGATTGGAAACCTGATTTTGGTTCTGCTAAATACAACAACGAGGTAGCAAAAACAGGTGCCATCGCAATATCTGCTCGTGACTTTTTAATTGCTTATAATGTAAATTTAAATACCACTTCAACTCGAAGAGCAAACGCAATAGCTTTTGATATTCGAGAAGCAGGTAGAATTAAAAGAGATGGAAATCCGATTACTGGTAAAAAAATATTAGACGCTAACGGAGAACCCGAACGAGTACCCGGAAAACTTAAAGCCGTGAAAGGAATCGGTTGGTTTATCGATGAATACGGAATTGCTCAAATATCTTACAACCTAACCAATATATCGATTACTTCCATGCATGAAGCTTTTGATGAAAGTTGTAAAGCAGCATTGGCAAGAGGAATTAGAGTAACAGGTTCTGAGATAATTGGATTAATCCCACTACAAGCAATGTTGGATGCAGCCGATTATTATTTAATCAAACAAAAACGATCTCTAGGAATTTCAGAAAGTGAAAAGATAAAAATTGCTGTTAAATCTCTAGGATTAGATGACTTAAAACCTTTTCATCCAGAGGAAAAGATCATCGAGTATATGTTAGAAAATGATGAAAAAAAATTAATTGATTTTAAATTAAATGATTTTGCAGACGAAACTGCTGGAGAGTCTATGGCTCCCGGTGGCGGTTCTATTTCGGCATATGTTGGAGCTCTCGGAGTTTCTTTAGGAACCATGGTAGCTAATTTGTCTGCCCACAAGGCTGGCTGGGATGAACGCTGGGAATTTTTCTCAGATTGGGCTATAAAAGGTCAGGAATATAAAGAGCAGCTTTTATTTTTAGTTGATGAAGACACCAATGCTTTTAATAAAATTATCGAAGGTTTTAGAATGCCTAAGGATACTGATTTAGAAAAAAAAATTAGGTTAGACGCCATAGAAAATGCTACCAAATATGCAACCGAAATTCCATTTAAAGTAATGGAGACCTCCTTTCAATCAATGGAGATTATGCAAGCTATGCTAAAGGATGGTTTAAAAAATTCACTATCCGATGCAGGAGTTGGAGTACTTTGTGCCAGAGCGGCTGTAATTGGAGCTTACTTTAATGTTCGAATTAATGCTAAAGACATTAAAGACAGGGATTTTGCAACTGTTATTTTAAATAAAGCTGCCACTATTTATAAAAAAACTATTGCATTAGAACAAGAAACTATTTCTTTTATCGATTCACAAATGTAATGGTGACGTTCGGGTTTTAAACATCATAATAATCTAATTTTAGATGATTTATTTTCATATCTATCATCTTGGCTAAGAATTTTTTGTTATTTCGATAATTTCTATTTTTCTTAAACTTTATAAAATGACCATTTGAATGTATGCTAAATCTTTTATTACTATAAGTGACAAGACGGTAATAAGGTACAATCCATGAATAACGGTCTAATTTATTACCAAAATGAATAATGATTCCCTTATCTCGTAACTCAATATTGGCATAACTTATTGAATTGGGGTGAAGATTTTCGGGTTTTAATTGTTTACTTAATTCTTCTATAATTAATCGACTCGAACCAACACCTCGCATTTTTAATCGACTCGAACCAACACCCCGCATTTTAATTTTTTTAAAAAGTGAATAAGGAGGTCCGACTGAAAGGGCACTTTCTTTTGAGTAGTCTTTATTATTGTAGGTCGTATTGAAAAGCATTGTTAGTTTTTTAAGTTTTCTAGAAATAACTCTCCATTTGAGAGATGTTGATGTTGTTTTTCTTGAGGCATCTTATCGAACATTCTAACCAGCATTCCTAAACGAGGATTTGATAAAAAGAAATCTCGATGAACATTCATAAATCGCCAAAATAAGCCATCCCAAACAGATTGCCATTCTCCTTTTTTATAATTACTCATTTTCATTAAATAATTACTACCGCTTATATAAGGTTTTGAGGCTAACAACCCTCCATCAGCAAATTGACTCATACTGTATACATTTGTTACCATAACCCAATCATAGCTGTCAATAGATAATTCCATAAACCAACGATAAACCTCATCTGGATCAAACTCACATAATAACATGAAGTTACCGAGCACCATCAAACGTTCAATATGATGGCAATAACCTGTTTCTAACAACTTTTTAATGGTAAGGTCTATAGGGGGAATACCCGTGGTACCATCGTAAAATGATTGTGGTATCTTCTTTTTAAAGTTCCAGAAATTAGTAGTTCGTGCATCAACTCCACGAGCTTCGTAAATACCTCTTACAAATTCTCGCCATCCAATAATCTGTCGAACAAAACCTTCTGTTGAATTAATGGGAATATCGTTTTGCTCTACGAATAAAAGGCATTCTTCAATGATTTTTTTAGGACTAATTAAACCAACATTTAACATGGGAGTTAAAACACTATGGTTTAATATAGAGTTTTCAGCTACAATTGCGTCTTCATAAATACCAAAATCCATAAATCGGTACTCAAAAAATTGATGAAGCCACTTATTCGTCAAATCAAAATTAATTGGGTAAAGTGGCGTATCAGTAAGATTTCCTAAATGATCTGAGAAATTTTTAGCAACATAGGTTTTAGCTTCTTCATAGAAGGGATCAGTATCAGGAAAAATAATTGGAGGAGGTGTTTTTGTTTTTGGATATTTTTTTCTGTTCTGGGTATCATAAGTCCAAGAGCCTCCTTCGGGTTTACCATCTGTTTCGAGAAGAATTCGATTATTTTTTCTTTGTTCAATATAAAAAGAAGTTTGGTTATACTTTTTTTTGTCCAATCTAAAAAAAGAAGTCAGATCGTCTTTTGAGTTTAAAAATAAAGGGGAAGTATATTGTTTATGTGTAAACCCTTCTTCTTTTAACCCTTTGTTTAAACGCTTTTGTAACCAATTATCTGTGGGATCAATATAGTTGACATGGGTATACCCTTTGCGTTTTAATTCTGGAATAAGAAAACGAATATCTGCTATTTTTTCAGTAGATTCAATATACGTTATCGCAATATTTTTTTCTTTTGTCACATAATCTGCATACCATTTCATTGTTGCTCTGTGAAAAGCAATTTTTTGTTTATGAAACTTGTAGTGTTTGAAAAATAAATATTCTTCAACTAAATAAATAGGCTTTTTATTTTCAAAAATTGGAGAATTTTGAAATAATTGATGTGGAAATACTACGTTTAAACTTTTCATTTGTTTTTTCTGCAGCGTTCGCTACAATATTTTACTTCTTCCCAGTCTTTTTTCCATTTTTTTCGCCAACTAAAAGGACGATCACATACTGGACAAATTTTCTGAGGAAGATTTTTTTTATTCATGTTTAAAATTTTGGCACTTGTTCTACTCGTGCATATGGATGTGTTTCAATTTTTTTTAAGGTATAGTAACTGTTCAGCCCTGAAATTCCTACACTGTTTGTCAGCTCTAAATCAATGTCATTATTGACAATAGCACTTTCTGGGATGATTAGTTGTTCTACTTCACCAATAACCATGATGGTACCATTATTTTTTATATCTAAGGATTCTTTAAAACACATTCCTATTTTTAAATTACTTTCTTTAACAAAGGGAGCTTTAAAATTTCCTTGATATTCCTCAGTTAGTTTGCAACGTTCAAATTCTGATACTTCGGAATCAAATTTAGCAGAGGTATAATGTGCCTTTTTTATAAATTCAGGATGAATATGATTTATGGTATACTGTCCAGTCTTTTGGATGTTGGTATACGTATGTCCAAACTTTAATCTTCTGGGTCTTGATATAAATCCCAATAGCGGAGGATTACTACCTAAGTGTACAACAGAACTAAAAATAGCCAAATTTGTTTTACCTTCATCGTCAATAGTACCAACTAAATTTGCCGGCTTAATTCCAGTAATTGAATTGATGATTTTTAATCTCGATACACGATCTAATTCTTGTATTTGTTTATTAGTATATCTCATATTAACGATTATTTACATGTGTTTTAATTATACGTTTCTTCTCTTTTAGTACTATTGGGTGTTTTTTATGATTCCATATTTTCGAGCGTGCAGTTTTGGCACTTTCCTTTAAATCTACAATAGGCTTGGGATAATGAGTGCCAATAATCACATCATAAAATAGTTGTTCCATCGCTGTCATATTCCATGGCTCGTGGATGTGCGAAGTAGGAATTTCGGCTAATTCAGGAACCCATTTTTTTATAAACACACCTTTTGGGTCATGTTCATATGAATTTTTAACTGGGTTGTATAAACGAATAGTGTTTATCCCGGTTGTTGCGGCTTGCATCTGAAATTGAGGATAATGAATTCCTGGCTCGTAATCTAAAAAAAGGTTTGCGAGATGATAAACACCGTCACGCCAATCTTGGTCTAAATTCATTGTGAAAAATGAAACTAACATAGCACGCATTCTAAAATTAATCCAGCCTGTTTGAATAAGTGCACGCATACAAGCATCAATAAGAGGGTACCCAGTTTTACCAAGTTTCCATGCTTCGATATAGTGTTGATTTTTTTCATGGAGTAAAAACTCATAACCTTTGTTAATACAATGGGTCTCGTAAGTACATTCTACCTCAAATTTTTGTATGAAATGACAATGCCACTTTAATCGAGTTATCATTCCATTAAAAGCTCTTTTATTGTTTTGTCGATTTGGATGTTTACTAACAAATTGAAAAACTTGTTTTATACTCAAATTTCCCCAAGCTAAAAAAGGAGATAGCCTACTGCAACTCGATCTACTCTCGTGAGGTTTCGATATATGTTTGTGATAATTAAAACCTCGAAGTTGAGTAAAAGTGTTTAAATATTTCCAAGCATTACGAGCTCCTGCTGGTTGAAATTGTTTTGGATATTTTTTAAGTGTTTTTTTAAATTCTTCAGGTAACAAAAAGGGATGGTTTATTTTTTTAAGTTTTGCACAAGAGTACGTATTTAATATCTGAGGTTCGTTCATTGTTGCAAACCATTTCTTGTTCCAATCTACTCTATTTTTTATCCCCCTTAGAATACCATCTCTCTGAAATTGAGACCACAAAATATGATTTTTTTCAGAAAATGATTCAATACGTTGATCTCGCAGCCATGTTTTTGCTATGCCACTTTCACGATAACTAAAGATATTTTTAATTTTATAATATTGGTTTAAAAAAAGAAATACATCTAAAGCCTCTCCATAAAATACATCTACACTACGATTGTATTTTAATAGCTCCATATCGAGTACTTGAATCGAATGGTAAATAAATTGCAAATGTCTATTGCTTGTATCAAAATGATTGATCAAGCTTGGCTCATATATATAAATGATAAGGTAAGACTGGCCCGATTTTTCGGCACGAAATAAAGGTTCATGATCTTGAGAGCGAAGGTCACGCTTTAACCAAACAATATTTATTTCTTTTTTTATCAATAGATTAATTCTTTTTTACATTTTTTCCAATACGAGAAAAAACTTGGATAGTATCCTTTAACGTCAAAAATAAAATCTCTTGGTACTTTAATTCCAGAATAATGTGAGTTGAGCGGATGTTCCTTGTAATTGACTTCACTTGGAGCGTGATCTAAAATAAAATCATTAAACTCACCGACATACAGCTGAATGTTATCAATATTATTTTTACTAAATTCCAACATAAAGTTCATACTGTTGAGAGATATTGGATATTGATTAAAATGTGAGGGTTCAAGCAATAGTATTCTATTGGCACAAATTTCTTGATCCCAAAGAGGATCTAAATTGTAAAAATTATAAATATAAGTAGGTTTTTTCTCATCAATTTTGATGGATTCTTTCTCAGGCATAGGTGTTTTTAGTAAACAGGAATCCATCTCTAAGAGTACTTCTGGTATTTTTAAAGTATCAAAATCGTCATAAGAGATATCTAAAAAGGTATTGCTTTGTTTTGTGTGACAATACTTATTTATGTTGTCTTGATTTGCAATATATTTTTTATTGGAGTTAGTTCCGGCTACCCATTGCCAACTCAAAGCGTTACTTGCCCAGTCAGCATCTAAAAGATGATAATACATCCACTTTGCAGGAAAATTCCAATGACTTTGAGCTACATTACATGCTAATGAAGCGATATACATTCGTAGATGATTGTGTAAGTAACCATTGTTATAAAAATTAACAATAGCAGTATCTATAGCTTTAATACCGGTATTAGCTTCTACAATAGATTTCGAGATTGCTGTGTTAGATACTTTTAGCTGTTTGTTTTTTAAATCAGAATTAATTTGATTTTCCTTGGCTATCCAGATCTGTTGCCAATAATCTCTCCAAGTAAGTTCTTGGATAAACTTTTCTGATTGTTTAACGGAATAACCTAAATTTAGTACCTGTTGAAATATATCTTTAGTAGAAATTATACCTCTTGAGATATATGGAGAAAGATAAGAAACAGAGCCATCAATGTAATTTCTGGTGTTGGAATATTTTATAGGGTTTATTTGCTGTATGCGCTCTTGAACTTCCGAAAAGAGTATAGGAAACTTTATTATTTTCACATTAACATTTTGTGTAAATATATAAAATGTTTAACTGTTTTGCAATTTTGTTAAACAATGACTTTTTAAAAAATATTAACTTGACAGTAAATAAGCATTTTATCGTTGCATTTTAAAAATGACGAAAGCATGAGGAAAAGTAATGGAAGCTAATAAGGCAACAAAAAGAAGGTTGAATAATGCAGTATTGTCAGCAGTATAATAAGAGAGCATACAAATACCAATAACTGACAAGCCCCAGTACAAAATAGAAACTCTTAAGTATTTGATAATATTGGTTAAATTAGTTTGACCATAAATATTAATTATCTGATCATTGAGAGATGGTAATGCGTGCCATACTATAAAATAGATAGCAAAAGACCATAATAAAGTTGAATTAGTAAACAATATGTAAAATAAAAATACATAAGCCACTTCTTCAAATAGTTGAATTAATGAATTTTTATTGTTAGAGTAAACCAGGTAGAATGTTAAAAGACTTATTAAATTTATAAATAAAAAATAACTAAAAAAAGTGGTACTTAAGTTAATATTTGTGATATCATTTATAATTACTATTACCTCATTACTGTGTGTTTGAAATATTAAAAAAAATACGAGTAGACCATAAATTAGGTACAGAAAATATTTTGACCAATGCTTTGATTTAATTTTTTCTGCCAAATGTTGTTCGCCAAAATGATAACCACTAAATAAAATAAAGAGCAAAAAGCCTATAGTTGGAAAAATTAGAAAAAAACAAAAACTAAATAGTACTACAAAAACATAAATAGAAAGTTTAGTTCTAAAAGTGTATCTTATTTCACCACTAAAATTTCCAATAAGTTTTAGATCGTTAGAGCCGTGAAGAATGCCAAGACTCAAAACAAAAATATAAGCAAGTAAATTTTCAATATCAATTCCGAATTGTGTAGTAACCCACAAAAAGAAGAAAGTTAGTAGTAATTTAACAGTTTTTAAATTCAATTTTTCTTAATTTGATAATAAATATATTAAAAAAATAACAAAATAATAATAAAAGTATTTTTTCTTGTTTAATTATTTGTTATGTTTGTTTAACTTTTAAAAACAAATATATTATGAAAACACTTTTAACTATGATTGATTTAGTTGCTATTGGCGGCGATGTTAACGATCCAGTCAACTTTACATTCTTTATTGGATGTATGGCTATGATGGCAGCTTCTGCTTTCTTTTTTCTTTCATTAAATCAATTTGACAAAAAATGGAGAACTTCTGTTTTAGTGTCTGGTTTAATTACTTTTATTGCAGCAGTACATTATATGTACATGCGTGATGCAGCTATGGATGGAGATGTAATGAACATTACCGCATTTAGATATGTGGATTGGATTCTTACAGTCCCATTAATGTGCGTTGAATTCTACTTAATCCTTAAAGTAGCAGGCGCAAAGCAAAATTTAATGTGGAAGCTTATCGGTTTATCGGTTGTAATGCTAGTTACAGGTTACATGGGAGAATCTGGTGGTGACGCTGTAGTTTGGGGAACAATATCTGGTTTAGCTTATTTCGTAATCGTTTACGAAATATGGTTAGGTGGAGCTGCGAAACTCGCTAAAGAAGCTGGTGGAGATATATTACATGCACACAAAATCCTTTGTTGGTTCGTACTAGTTGGTTGGGCAATATACCCTGTTGGTTATATGGCAGGAACAGCTGGATGGTATGGTGCTGCAGGTGAATTCTTCGGAATGAATCTAGATATGCAAGTATTATACAATATTGCAGATGCAATTAACAAAATTGGATTTGGTTTAGTAATCTATTCTCTAGCAGTTAAGAAAACAGCTTAAGTCAACTTAAAATAATACTTATTAAAAGCGTAACTATTATGGTTACGCTTTTTTTACACTATAGCTCTAAAAGTATTTGATTATACTTTATAAGTCCTTATAACTGATTATATTAAAAATTCTGATATGACTAATAAAAATAATATAGTAAAAACTCTTTTTGATCTATTTCTATCTGAAGACACTCGCCTCAAGACAGAAAAAATAATATTAAAAATAGCCTTGGTGAGTTTTTTTATTCATTTAGTTATCATTTATTTAATGAAGTTTGATTTTTTAA